>Ga0185307_1000036_pt1 | contig 99498 bp, 100 predicted proteins | sample LHCtaG_FD_128010 | JGI IMG/M metagenome (GOLD analysis project Ga0185307, IMG submission 128010) | Hot spring microbial communities from Little Hot Creek, USA to study Microbial Dark Matter (Phase II) - LHC4sed_matched (SPADES... | ecosystem: Environmental > Aquatic > Thermal springs > Hot... | reverse complement strand
TTTTCATTTTTAACTATAAAATTTTTGTCTCTGGTAGCCTTTACCAATTTTGCAATTCTATCAAGAGCCCAGTCCCAAGAAATTTCTTTCCATTTATCAGAATATGGTGCTCTATATAAAGGTTTTAAAACTCTTGTAGGATTGTTTGCTAACTGATAAAGAGAGGCTCCTTTAGGACAAAGAGCTCCTTCATTAATAGGATGATCAGGATCTCCCTCTGTATTTACTACCTTTCCTCCTTTAGAATAAACAATAATTCCACATCCAACAGAACAATAAGGACAAATGGTTGTAGTCTCTTTTGCATCTTTAATCTTTAACTCCTTTGCATAAGCTTTAACTGGCTCTAAATTAATTCCTAAGGAGCTTAAAACCAAAGAACCTATAGATAATTTTAAAAAATCCCTTTTTGTTAATTTAATATCCATACTTACACCTCCTTTTATTTTAATCCTTTTTAAAAAAGAATTTTTTAAAAATGTTATAAAAAGTCAAATAAATAATTTAAATTAAAATCAAAATAATTTATTGGAAATATTAATTAAAATAAGTTTTTAATAAAAAAATTTGGTAGTATAATATTTTGTAATGATAGATTTTAGAAAGTTGGAAGTATTTCTTAAAGTTTACGAGATAAAAAGTTTTTCTAAAGCTTCAAAAATTCTTTATCTTACTCAACCTACTATAACCCTTCATATAAAAGATTTGGAAGAAACTCTTGATATTAAACTACTTGATCGTAGCACCCGTAAAGTAATCCCGAGTAAAGCTGGAAGAATTGTTTATGAATATGGTAAGGAAATAATAAAGCTTTTAAAAGAGATGGAAAAAGAGCTTGAATTATATAGAAATGAGAAAAAAGGGATGGTTGAAGTAGGGGGAAGTACTATCCCGGGACAATATATACTTCCAAAGATCATAAAAGGGTTTAAAGAAAAATATCCTAAAATTTCTCTTTTTTTGAAAGTTGGTGATAGTAAAGAAATAGTTGAAAAAGTTGTTAAAGGTGAATTTGATCTTGGAATGGTGGGAGCGGTTTTTAAAAATAAAGATTTGGTATTTAAGCCTTGTTATGAAGATGAAATAGTTTTAATAGCACCTTCTGATTTTTCTGAAGATGAAATAGATTTAGAAAAGCTTCACAAAATACCTTTGATAAAAAGAGAAGAAGGATCAGGTACTTGGAAAAATGCTATAGAAAATTTGCAAAAAATAGGATTAGATATTATGAAATTAAATATTATTGGAGAAATGGGCTCCACTGAAGCTATTAAAGAAGCTGTAAAAAGTGGACTTGGGTGTGGCTTTGTTTCCTCATTAGCTATAGAATTGGAAAAAAAATTAAATCTTATTAAAATTGTTAAGATTAAGGATATTTCTATAAAAAGAAAATTTTATCTTATCTACCCTAAGGTCAAAAAATTAACTCCTTCAGAAGAAAAATTTATAAATTTCATCTTTTACCACTCACGAAGTGGAGATTTTAAGGTAAGACTTTAACAGTGGGGCAGGTATTTTCTGATTCCTTAACCCTACCTATAAGAGAGGTTTCAATATTTTTTTCTTTAACTCTTTTTTCAAAAATTTCCTGCTTTTCTGAAGGAACAGCTATTAAAAAACCTCCTGAGGTTTGGGCATCACATAGCAAAATAAGATCGTTTTCTAAAACCTCGGGATGGATTTTTATATTTTTTTTGCAATAATTTAAATTATTATAATCTCCCTCTGGAATAATACCCATTTCAATAAATTCTTTTGCTTCTTTAAAACAGGGAACCCTGTGAACATAAATAATTAAGTCTTTTTTACTTGCAATTGCCATCTCCAAAGCATGCCCTAAAAGTCCAAATCCTGTAATATCAGTTGCTGCTCTTATATCAAGTTCAAGTAAAATTTCGGCTATCTTATCGTTAAGTTCTGTCATTGTTTTTATCATATCTTTATAAATGTTACTATTTTTATCCAAAAGTTTTCCTTTATAAGCAGTTATAAGAATTCCTAAGCCAATAGGTTTAGAAAGATAAAGTAAATCGCCTTCTTTAGCATTTTTATTGCTAATAATTTTTTCTGGATGGGCGGTTCCTACAACAGCTAAGCCATATTTAGGTTCTGGATCATCAATACTGTGTCCACCCACAAGAAGTGCCCCAGCTTCTTTTATTTTAGAAAGTCCTCCCTCTAAAATTTTTTTAAGTATTTCTTTTGGTATACCTTTTCTTGGGAAGCAAATAAGATTTAAAGCTAAAAGTGGTTTACCTCCACATACATAAATATCAGAAAGGGCATTAGCAGCAGCTATCTGCCCAAAGACAAAAGGATCATCAATTACTGGAGTAAAGAAATCTGCTGAGAAGATAAGAGCAGTGTTTTTATTAATTTTAAAAATAGCAGCATCAGCACCATATTCAAAACTTTGTATTAAATCCGGATGATAAGGTAATTCAAGATCTTTTAATATTTCCACAAGAAACTCTTGTGGTAGTTTTGCTGCTCAACCTGAAGCTTTAGTCATCTGAGTAAGTTTAATTTCTTGCACATTCACTGGGATCCCCTTTTATTTTTTCTATAGCATGTTTAATGACAGGAACTAACTTGGAAAAAATTTCTTTAACAGCCTTTGGGCTTCCTGGAAGATTTATAATTAGAGTTTTTTTCCTTACCCCTGCAACCCCTCTTGTTAGTGCAGCCATAGGAGTTATGGGATAACTTATATATCTTATATATTCAGGTATTCCTGGAATTTCTTTTTCTATAACCTCTTTAGTTGCTTCAGGGGTAACATCTCTTGGATATACTCCAGTTCCACCTGTAGTAATAATTAAATCAAGATTTTCTTTATCAGCCCAATTTTTTAAAATTTCTACAATTTGATCTTTTTCATCAGGAATAATCTCATATTTTATAACATTCCAATTTTCGGCTTCTGATAGTTCTATTAGAGTTTTACCTGAAAGATCTTCTCTTTCTCCTTTACTTCCTTTATCACTAAGAGTTAAAATTCCAACTTTTATCACTTAGCTTCCTTTTCTTGAGCTTCTTTGCTTTCAGCAATTACTTTTTCAGCTATAAAGGGTGGAGCTTCTTCATAGTGAGAAAATTTAGCTGTGAAGTACCCTCTTCCAGCAGTAATACCTTGAAGAGTAATTACATAATCTTGGAGTTCTGCCATAGGAGCAAGAGCCTTTATTTTAGTTCGTTTACCTGCTTTCTCAAGATTTAAAACTCTTCCCCTTCTTGCATTTAGATCCCCTACCACATCACCAACATTTTCATCAGGTACTATTATTTCTAATTCAAGATAGGGTTCTAAAAGAACAGGATTTGCTTGTTCTATTCCTTTTTTTAAACAATGAAAAGCAGCAATTTTAAAGGCAAGATCTGAAGAATCTACCTCATGAGATTTTCCATCGTAAAACTGAACTTTTACATCAACTACAGGATAACCTGCTAAAGGACCTTTTTCCATAGCTTCTCTAACCCCCTTTTCTACTGCAGGAACATAATTCCTGGGGACATTCATTCCGGTTAGGGTTTCCAAAAATTCAAAACCCTTACCTCTTTCTAAGGGAAAGATATGGAAATGTACCTCTGCAAATTGTCCTCTTCCACCAGTTTGTTTTTTATGTCTGTAGATCACACTCTGAATAGCTTTTTTAATAGTTTCTCTGTAAGGTATTTTAGGAGGAGTTAATCTAACTTTAACTCCATATTTTTCTTTGAGCTTTTCTACAGTTTTTTCAATATGAGGTAGTCCTATACCAGAGATTAAAAGTTCTCTTGTTTCTTCATTTCTTTTAAACACAATAGATGGGTCTTCTTCTTTTGCTTTGGAAATAGCACCACTTATTTTATCTTCGTCAGCTCTTGTTTCAGGATGTAGAGCCATGGTGATCATTGGAAATGGCATTTCAGGTACACTAAAACTTACAGAAATGGGTGAATTAGAGAATGTACTTCCTGTGGTAAGACTTTCAACTTTGGAAAATACAATTATTTCTCCTTCATTAACTTCTTTGACCTGCTCTAAATAATCCCCTTTAGGAATAAATATTTGGGTATACTTTTCTTCTTTTCCTTCAGAAGTATATACTACCCCGTCTGAAGTAAAACTGCCAGTAAAGATTCTTCCATAAGAAAGTTTTCCTGCATAAGGATCTATATAATTTTTAAAAATAAGTCCTATAGCTCCAGAATGGGTTATATTTTCTTTTTCTAATTTAGATTTATAGGAAGATCCAAGATGTAACATATATTCAAGAAATACTAATAATCCAGCACCAGTTTTAGCAGAACCTGTAAAAACAAAATTTATATTTCCTTTTTTGACAGTCTCTTTGAGTCCACTTAAAATTTCTTCTTTTTCAAGTTTTCCTTCTTCTAAATATTTTTCAATAAGTGTATCAGAGCTTTCAGCTGCAGCTTCCATGAGCTTTTCTTTTATTTCTACCACTTTATCTTTTAAATTTTCAGGCATTTCTTGGTATTTAATTTTTGACCCCTCTTCTATAAATGCTTTCTCTTCAATAAGATCTATAAGGGAAAAAGTATTAGATTGTTTAAAGGCATAAATAATAGGAATATGCGAAATTTCTAAGGTGTTGTTTAAATTAAATAAGGTTTCTTCAATATTAGATTTTTCAAGGTCATCAATTTTATTTAAAAATACAAATAAAGGAACTTCTTCTTCTTTTGCAAACTCAGAAACGCGGATGTTATGATATTTTAAGACAGAGGTAGTATCAACCAAAAGTATAGCAACATCAGCAACTTTTAATGCCCATTTAATTTCTCCTATAAAATTTTCATCTCCCGGTGTATTGAGAAGATAAAAGGGATTGTTTTTGTATTTAAACCCGTAGATCTTTAAATAATAAAAAGGTTCTTTTTTGGGTGTTTTAATAGTTTCTCCGCATAATTTACAAAGGGTTTCGCAAAAGGTAGCTTTCCCAGATTCGGTTTGACCTAAAATAGCTAATACTTTTGGTTCCATAATATTAACCCCCTTTTGATTTAAAATACATTATTAAAATATAGGAATTGATAGATAAGTCAAGAGTTTGTAAAATTTGAATTTAACAAAGCTTGACAAAACTAAAACTTCTTATTAAATTTAGAGATAATCAATATTGAAAAGGAGGAATAAAGGTGCCACATCACAAGTCAGCTAAAAAAGCCTTAAGACAAAGTGAAAAAAGGAGACTTAGAAATAGGGCTTTTAAAAGTAGAGTGAAAACAGAAATCAAAAAATTTTTGAATTATTTACAAACCGGGGATTTAGAAAAAGCTGAGGTACAATTGAGATTAACCCAAAGTTTACTTAACAAAGGTGTAAGTAAAGGTATTTTTCATTGGAAAAAGGCAGCTAATAAAATATCCAAACTTTTTCAGAAATTTAACCAAGTTAAGCTTCAAGCTACTACCCAATAAAAAAGGGGATGTAGCTCAGCCTGGGAGAGCGCCGGAATCGCACTCCGGAGGTCGGGGGTTCGAATCCCCTCATCTCCAAATTTTATCCTTTCCATAAATTTTTAAGTACAATAGGCGAAATAAGAGTAGTAAGGGCAACTACAAAAATAATAACTGCATAGAGCTCGTCACTATAGATTTTGCTTATTCTTCCAAATTCTGCAAATATTAAACCCACTTCACCTCTTGGAAGCATTGAAAATCCTATACTTAATTTTTCTTTGATGTTACCTTTTACAAAAAATCCTGCCACTAATTTGGTTACAATTGCGATAAGAAGTAAAACAAAACTTAATATCCAAAAATCTATAGAAGTAAAATTAATTGCCTTTAAATTTATTTGCAATCCCACATAAACAAAAAAGATAGGAGCAAAAAGCCATATAAGAGGATTTAAAGTTTCTTCAATTTTATGAATAATTTTTTCATCTGTCTGGAAAGCTGCTGCAAAGGGAATGGTAAATCTTCTTGAAAAGGCTATACCAGCAGTAAAAGCACCAAGAATTTCTGGAGAGCCTATTTCATGGGCTGTATAAGCAAAAAGAAGTATTATAGCAATAACTACTGGTGGAATAAAATCAAGTGTTTGAAGTCTCTTTGATATAAAACTTACAAAATATGCAAAAATTTTACCAATAATAGGAGCAAAAAAGAAAAAAGTTGCAATGTAAAAAATTAGTAACATTGTAGTATTTACATTTATTTCTTGAGATTTGGAAAATTCAAAAAGTGAGGCTAAAATAATAACTCCGAATATATCGTCTAACACTGCAGCCCCTAAAACAATCTGGGCAAATCTTTCTTTTATTTTTCCAATATCCTCAAGCACCCTTATAGTTATTCCAATACTAGTTGCAGTAAGTGTACCACCAATAAATAAACCTGTGATTAATGGATAGTTAAAAACATAATAGGAAACCAAAAACCCTGTTACCATAGGGAACAAAGCTCCTATAATAGCAACTGTAGTAGCTGAAAAGCCTGCCTGCTTTAATTGTTTTAAATCTGCTTCAAGACCAATATGAAAAAGTAGTAATATTATGCCCAATTCAGCAAGAAGCCTCATTACATCGTTTAGAGGAATTATTCCAAGAACACTTTGTCCAAGAAGGATTCCAACAAAAATTTCACCAAGAACAGAAGGTATTCCAAATTTTGCAAAAATATCTCCTGTAAGTCTTGCAAAAAACAAAAGAATGGCAAGATAAAGAAAAATTATATGGATTTCCATTATTTATAATTATAAATAATAACTCAAAAATTAATATTCTGAAAAAGCAAAAGATATCGTTGTTAAAAGGCAATTTTAATGGTATTATATTACTAAAATCTAGATTTTTTAAAAATAAAAAGAGGAAAAAGTATGAAAATAGAAGAGCTTGAAAAAGAATTAACTTATAAAGCTAAACATGTTTATGAAGAAATAGATAAAGAGGAAAAAAACCTTTTAGAAAAAATAGCTAAAGATTATATAGAGTTTCTTTCAGCAGTTAAAACTGAAAGAGAAACTATAGAATTTGGAAAGGAACTTCTTGAAAAAGAAGGTTTTGAAGAAAATAATTCTAAAAAGGGATATTTTATTTATAAAAACAAATTTTTAGCTTGCTGGAAACTTGGTAAAAAACCAATTACAGAAGGTTTAAGGATTATTGTTAGCCATATTGATACTCCCAGACTTGATCTAAAACTTCATCCCCTTTTTGAGGATACAGATTTAGCCTTTTTAAAAACTCATTATTATGGAGGAATAAAAAAATATCATTGGGTAGCTCAGCCTCTTGCCTTGCACGGTGTTGTAGCTAAAAAGGATGGAAGAGTAATTAAAATAGTCATAGGTGAGAACAAAAAAGATCCTGTTTTTACTATCTGTGATTTACTTCCTCATTTGGCAAAAAAAATTCAAGCAGAGAAAAAGCTCTCAGAAGCTATTGTAGGAGAAAAATTAAATGTATTGGTAGCAGGTATTCCTATTGAAGGCAAAAATGAAAAAGTAAAAGAGAGAATAAAACTTAAATTTTTAGAACTTATTTACAAAAAATATGGAATAAAAGAGGAAGATTTTGTTTCTGCAGAATTATATATAGTACCAGCTGGTTCAGCTCGAGAAGTTGGACTTGATAAATCTTTTGTAGGGGGATATGGACAGGATGATAGAATTTGTGCTTTCACATCCTTAAAAGCCTTTTTAGAGGTAGAAGACCCAGAATATACTAATTTAATCTTATTTATGGATAAAGAGGAAATTGGTTCCGAAGGTAATACCTCTGCAAAAAGTAGAATTTTTGAAGGAATTATATATAACCTTATTAAAAATTTTAAACTTTCTCCAACTACAGATACCTTTTTAAACATAATGACTAAAACAAAGGCTATATCTGCTGATGTAACAGGAGGAATTGATCCCAACTATATAGAAGTTCATGATAAACTTAATGATGCAAAGCTTGGATTTGGGATAGCAGTCAGCCGTTATACAGGTCATGGGGGTAAATATATGGCAAACGAAGCTCATGCTGAATTTTTAGCCTGGCTTCTTAAGAATTGGGATGAAAATAAGGTTATCTATCAAGTATGTTCTATGGGAAAAGTAGATGAAGGTGGTGGGGGAACAGTTTCCAAATATTTAGCTTCTTATGGTATGGATATAGTTGATGCTGGTCCACCCTTACTTTCTATGCATTCTCCATTTGAAATTGCTCACAAAGGCGATTTATACATGGCATATAAAGCCTTTAAAACTTTTTTGAAGATTTAATTATAAATGTTTTTAAAAGAAGGAGATTATGTTTTACTTCTAACCTCTGATGAAAAATCCTATCTTGTAGAAATAAAAGACCTCAATTTTCACACTCATAAGGATTATTTAAATTTAAAGGATTTAATAGGAAAAACTTATGGAGATATTATTTATGGAAAAAAGGGAGAAAAATTTTATATTTTAAAACCTACCATCTATGACTTCTTAAAAAAAATAGAAAGAGTAACTCAAATTGTTTATCCTAAAGATATAGGGTACATTTTATTAAAACTTAATATAAGTCCTGGGAAAACAGTTCTTGAATGCGGGGGAGGTTCAGGTGCACTTACCTCAGCATTTGCTTATATAGTAGGGGAGGAGGGAAAGGTAATTTCCTATGAAAAGGAAATAAAATTTCAAGAGGTTGCAAAGAAAAATTTAAAAAAACTTGGGCTTTTACATAGAGTTATCTTTAAAAATATAGAAATTTTAGAAAATTTTGAAGAAAGAGAAGTTGACGCAGTTTTTCTTGATGTAAAAAATCCTTGGGTAATTATTAAAGGTTCTTGGGAAGCTTTAAAAGGAGGACATCCCCTTGGTATTTTAGTTCCTACAGCTAATCAAGTTTCTCAGTGCCTTTTAGAGCTTGAAAAATATCCTTTTGTAGAGATAGAAGTTGTAGAAATAATTTTAAGGCACTATAAAACTAATCCAGAAAGACTTCGCCCAGAAGACAGAATGATTGCCCACACAGGATATTTAATATTCGCTAAAAAAGTCTTTGAAAAATAATGCCCCTTTTAATCCACTTAACCTCAAAAAAACTTATTTCCCAAAAAGAAATTAAAGAATTAGAAAAAAGGATAGAAAAAGCCTTAAAATATTTAAAACTTTTCCATAAAGAAGTGTCTTTAGTTTTTACAGATAATAGACAGATTAAAAAACTCAATACCCAATACTTAGGAAGACCTTATCCTACTAATGTTTTAGCCTTTTCATTTGTTAAAGAAAAACCTTTTATTTCTAATATTTTGGGGGAAATAATTATATCTGTTGAGAAAGCAAAGAAAGAAGCAGAAATTTATGAGCTTGATTTTAAAAATTATCTTCTTGCCTTAGTTATTCACGGGCTTTTTCATCTTTTAGATTATGACCATAAAAAGGGATGGTTTTCACCTTTTCTTATGCTAAAAAATGAGTTAAATTTACTTGACAAAATTGTATTTAAAAAGGGTAAGAAAAAGATTATAAATTTTGTTAAAAGGAGGGAATATATGCCTGCAAAATTAGCAGTAAATGTAGATCATGTTGCAACAGTAAGAGAAGCAAGAAAAACTTATTATCCTGATCCTGTTCATGCTGCAGTGCTTGCAGAACTTGGAGGAGCTGATGGGATTGTTGTTCATTTAAGGCTTGATAGAAGACATATTAAAGAAAGGGATGTAAGAATTATAAGAGAAATTATAAAAACTAAACTTATTTTGGAGATGGCTATAGATGATTACCTAATTAAATTTGCAAAAGAATTAAAACCTTATCAAGTTACTTTGGTTCCGGAAAGAATAGAAGAGGTTACCACAGAAGGGGGAATGAATTTAGAAGGAAGGGTAGAGGAGGTTAAAAAAGCAGTTAAAGAATTAAATAAAGTAGGTATAAAGGTAAGTTTATTTTTAAATCCAGATGAAAAGATTATAAAACTTGCCAAAAAAACAGGTGCTCAAATTATAGAAATTCATACAGGATTGTATGCAGAAGCTGAAACAGAAGAGAAAATAGAAGAAGAACTTAATAAAATAGAAGTTTCTGCAAGAATGGCTAAAGACCTTGGTTTTATAGTTCATGCTGGTCATGGCTTAAATTATGAAAATATAGGACCTGTTGCAGCTATACCTCAAATAGAAGAATTTAGTATTGGACATAGTATTGTTTCAAGAGCTCTTTTTGTAGGGATGAAAGATGCAGTAAGAGAAATGAAAGAATTAATTTTAAGAGCAAGGGGCTAAACAAAATTTTTGAATAGGGAATTTTTTTATCAAATTTATCAATTCTTCTAAGGTTAGAGTTTCAGTGCTAAAAATAATTATTAATCCCGTATTTTCGCTTTCTAATAAAGGGAAAATAACTGCTTTATAATTTTCTTTTTCATAAAGTTTTGCTTTAAAACCTTCTATTTCTAAATCTTTTAAGCTTTCCTCAGAAAAACCACTTAAAGAGAAAAGGAGAAATTTCCAATTATTGATAAGGTTTTTTCCTCTATATAAGCTAACTTTAAATTTACTATTTGAATTTTTATAAATTCTTTTTTCTATTAGTATATTTCCCAGAAAGGTGATAGATTCTTTTTTTACAGGTTTTGCGGAAAATCCTTCAAGATTAATAAAAAATTCAAGGCTTTCTAAATCAAAATTTATAGTCTTACAATTATCAGTAGAATTTTCTAAATTATAAGAATAGGCTTTATTAAAAATTAATAAGAACAAAATAAGACAAAAAATTTTTTTTCATTAAAATTACTCTTTTAAAGGTTTTACTTTCAGGATAAATCCTTGCTTTTCAATAACTATTACTTTTGTTCCTTTAGGAATGTGCTCATCAGCTATAGCTTTCCATATTTCACCTTCTACAAATATTTTACCTTCTTTAGGTCCTACATCTTCTATTACTTTCCCTACTTTATTAATAAGCGCTTCTCTACCTGAAACAGGTTTTTTTCTAAATGTTTTTATAGCTAAATAAGTAATACCTCCTAAAGCTGCAGAAATGGTTAAAATTACTGTATATAAAAAGGGTTGATAAACTCTCAGGGAGGGAGGATTTTTTCCAAAAAGCATGAGAGACCCTAAAAGAAGACAAACACTTCCTCCAAGAGCAAGAAGTCCGTGTGATGCTATTTGTAATTCTAAAAAGAAAAGAATTGCACCTAAAATAATTAAAGCCAAGCCTGCATAATTAACAGGTAAAATACTTAAGCCTACTAAAGCAAGAATTAAACAAATTGCTCCTATTACCCCAGGGAAAATTGTTCCTGGATGAGAAAATTCAAAATAAAGTCCAGCAAGTCCAAGCATTAAAAGGAGATATACTAAATTGGGATTAGTTAAAATTTTTAATATCTTTGTTTTTAAATCCTCTTTAATTTCTTTTGTTTCACAATTTTTTAAGTTTAAAGAAATTTTTTGTTCATTTATTATAACACTTTTCCCATGAGCTTTTTGAATAAGGTCATTTAAATCTTTAGCTATTATTTCTATAACTCCCGACTCAAGGGCTTCTGATTCTGTAATACTTTTACTTTTTTTCACTGCTTCTTCAGCAAATTTTTCATTTCTCTTTCTCATCTGGGCAAGATTTTTAGCCCAGGTAACTAAATCATTAGTTATTTTTTCCATTACCTTTTCATCAGCTTTTCCTGTAAGTTCTATAGGATGAGCAGCTCCTACACGTGTTCCTGGAGCCATAGCTGCTAAATGAGAAGCAAGTAAAATAAAAGTTCCTGCTGAAGCTGCTCTTGCTCCTGAGGGACTTACATATACTATGATGGGGACTTTACTTTGTAAAAACTCTTTTACAATTTCTCTTGTTGATTCAACTAATCCTCCAGGGGTGTCTAATTCTATAATTAAAGCTTGAGAAGCTTCTTTGTTAGCTAAATCAATACTGTATATTAAGAAATTAGCAATAACTGGAGTTATGGGAGCATCAATTTTAACTAAAAAAATCTTATTTTCCTTACAAAAACCTAAAGAACATAAAAAATAATTAATTAGAAAAAAAATTTTAAGAATTTTCAAAAATTTGCTCATAAAGTTCCCTGAATTTTTGTAAGTCCTCCCATAATAAACGTTTTACCGTAGGATTTTTAAGCATATAATTAGGATGATAAGTAAAGAGAATAGTAAAATTTTTTATTTTTATAGGCTGTCCTCTGATAGAAGAAAAAGTAGGATTATTGTCAAAAAAGATCTTTGGAGGTGTAAACCCAAAAGCTAAAATAAGTTTAGGATTTAAAAGCTTAATCTGTTTAAGAAGATAGGGTTTACAAGCTAAAATTTCCTCTAATTCAGGAGGTCTTCCTCCAGGGGTTTTACATTTAACAGCATGAGTAATAAAAAAATCTTTTCGTGTTAAATTTATGCTTTTTAATATTTTTTCTAAAAGTTCTTCCACAGCACCTACAAATGGTTTTCCATAAAAATCCTCATCTTTATCTGGAAACTCAGTTATAAGCATAAGTTTGGCTTCCAAATCTCCTTCACCCCATATAGGTTGCTTTCTTATCCTGCAAAGAGGACATTTTTCACAATTAGCCATGGCATTTTTAATCTTTTCTAAGGTATTTTCTGAGAAATAAGCATTATTTTGTAATAATTTTTTAAAATTTTTATTAGTAGGAATATAATTAAATCCTAATTCATTTAGGTAGATAAGGTATTTTTTAATTTCCTTTACAATATTCATAATTTTTTAAAATATTATATAGGGAGTTTTTTATCTTGTCAAAATTCTTACTTGGATTAAGATTTTTAGGATAATTTATAGAGAGATTTTTAAAATATGGGGAAAATAAAACTTAAAAGCGATTTTTCTCTTGAAGTTCCAGATGAGCTTGAAATTCCTTATATAGAAGGAGATGGAATTGGTCCGGATATAATGAAAGCAACTTTAAAAGTTTTAAATGCAGCGGTTGATAAAGCTTATAAGGGCAAAAGAAAAATTCTCTGGAAAGAAGCTTTAGCAGGTGAAAAAGCTTATAAAGAAATAGGTAATTATTTACCAGAAGAAACATTACAAATTATAAAGGAATTTGTGGTTGCTATCAAAGGGCCTCTTACCACACCTGTGGGAGGTGGTTTTAGAAGTCTTAATGTTACTTTAAGACAGGTATTAGATCTTTATGCTTGTGTAAGACCAATAAGATGGATTCCTGGAACCCCTTCTCCTGTTAAACATCCGGAAAAGGTAAATATGGTAGTTTTTAGAGAAAATACAGAAGATGTTTATGCAGGAATTGAATATTCCGCAGGTTCAAAAGAAGCTAAAAAAATTATAGAATTTATAAGAGAAAATTTTGGAAAAGAAATAAGGGAAGATTCTGGAATAGGGATTAAACCTATAAGTAAATTTGGAACTTATAGACTTGTTCGTAAAGCAATAAAATATGCTTTAGAAAATGGTTGCCCAAGTGTGACTCTTGTTCATAAAGGAAATATAATGAAATACACAGAAGGAGCTTTTAGAAACTGGGGATATGAATTGGCTAAAGAAGAATTTCCAGATAAAATTGTTTTTGAAAGTGAAATCCATGAAAAATATCCTAATGGAGTTCCAAAAGGAATTGTAATTATAAAAGATAGAATTGCAGATGCTATGTTTCAATGGGCACTTTTAAGACCTGAAGATTATAGTGTTCTTGCAACTCCTAATTTAAATGGAGATTATCTCTCAGACGCTCTTGCAGCTCAGGTTGGTGGTTTAGGTATGGCACCTGGTGCAAATATTGGAGATGGATATGCCATTTTTGAAGCTACTCATGGTTCTGCCCCGAAATATGCAGGACTTGATAAGGTAAATCCTTCCTCCCTTATTCTTTCTGGGAAAATGATGCTTGAATACCTTGGTTGGAAAGAGGCAGCAGAACTTATCTGGAAAGCCCTTTCTAAAACTATTCAGCAAAAAATAGTTACTTATGATCTAGCAAGACAACTTGAGGGAGCAAAAGAGGTTAAATGCTCTGAATTTGCAGATGCTATAGTAGAGAATATTTATAGGGAAAATAATTAATGTTTATTTCTTTATGGGTAGATAGGAAAGCTTGCACAGGATGTGGCTACTGTATAGAGGCATGCCCAGAAGTTTTTTGTTGGGGAGCTGAAAAAAAGCAATAGTATATAATTTTAAAGGATGTAAGATTTGTAATTGTATAGAAATTATGGAAAACTGTCCTGTAAAAGCCATTATTAGTGAGGAGGAATCTTTATGAAAAGATACGATTTTTGGGAGATAGAAAAAAAATGGCAGGATCTTTGGGAAAAACAAAATATCTTTGAAGTAAAAAGAGATCCTTCCAAACCAAAATACTATGTTTTAGAAATGTTTCCCTATCCTTCAGGTAGAATTCATATGGGGCATGTAAGAAATTACACCTTAGGAGATATATTAGCTCGAGTAAAAAGAATGAAAGGATATAATGTTCTTCATCCTATGGGCTGGGATGCTTTTGGGCTTCCTGCTGAAAATGCAGCTCTTAAACATGGGGTTCATCCAGCTAAATGGACTTATTCAAATATAGATTATATGAAAGATCAATTAAAAAAACTTGGATTTAGTTATGACTGGAGCAGAGAATTTTCAACTTCTGATCCTGAATATTATAAACATGAACAAAGATTTTTTATAGAAATGTATGAAAGGGGTCTTGCCTATAGGAAAAAAACTTTAGTTAATTGGTGTCCCTCTTGTCATACTGTTCTTGCTAATGAGCAAGTAGAAAATGGAGCTTGTTGGAGATGCGGAGAAGAAGTTATTCTTAAAGAAATGGAAGGTTGGTTTCTTAAAATTACAGCTTATGCTGAAGAACTTTTAGAGGATCTTAAAAAACTCGAAAGACATTGGCCTGAAAAAGTTATAACTATGCAGATAAATTGGATAGGAAAAAGTGAAGGAGCAGAAATAAAATTTCCTATCCCTGAAATAGGAGAAGATCTTATTGTTTATACTACTCGTCCCGATACTCTTTTTGGTGCAACCTTTGTTTGTATGTCTCCAGAGCACCCAATGGCTAAAAAAATTGCAGAGAAAAAGGGATTAAAGAGAAAATTAGAAAATTTTATAGAAAAAGTTAGAAAAGAAAGAAGAGATATAGAAGCTGGTGTTGCTGAAAAGGAAGGTTTATTTTTGGAAACTTATGCCCTTCATCCCCTCACAGGTGAAAATTTGCCTCTCTTTGCTGCTAATTTTGTTCTTATGGAATATGGAACAGGTGCTATAATGTGTGTTCCTGCTCATGATCAGAGAGATTTTGAATTTGCTAAAAAATATAATCTTCCCATTAAAGTGGTTATTAAACCTAAGGATAAAGATTTAGCCCCTGATGAGATGGAGAGTGCTTATGAAGATCCAGGTATTATGGTTAATTCAGATATTTTTACAGGTTTAGATAGTATTGAAGGAAAAGCTAAAATAACAACTTATTTAGAGGAAAAGGAACTTGGTAAAAAGAAAGTTACTTATAGATTAAGAGATTGGGGAATTTCTCGTCAGAGATATTGGGGATGTCCTATTCCAATGATTTATTGCGAAAAATGCGGAATTGTTCCCGAAAAAATAGAAAATCTTCCTATTGTTTTACCTTTAGATGCTCAAATAGATTCTTCAGGAAGATCACCTCTTCCCGATCTTCCTGAATTTGTAAATACTAAATGTCCAAAATGTGGCGGAAAAGCAAAAAGAGAAACTGATACTTTTGATACTTTTGTAGAATCTTCTTGGTATTTTGCAAGATTTGCCTGTCCTGATTATCCCGAACCTTTTAATAAAGAAGATATAAAATATTGGCTTCCTGTTGATCAATATATTGGAGGAATAGAGCATGCTATTTTACATCTTCTTTATGCCAGATTTTTTACCAAGGTTTTAAGAGATCTTGGCTATTTTGATTTAGATGAGCCCTTTTTTAACTTATTAACTCAAGGTATGGTGATAAAAGAAACCTATAAATGTCCTGTCCATGGCTGGCTTTATCCAGAAGAAGTTTCTCCTGAAGGCAAATGCTTAAAAGATGGATGTGGAAAAGAGATTATAATTGGAAAATTTGAAAAGATGTCTAAAAGTAAATGTAATATTGTTGATCCAGATCAAATGATAGAAAAGTATGGAGCTGATACAGTGAGACTATTTATAGCTTTTGCAGCTCCACCGGAAAAAGATCTTGAATGGAGCGATCACGGAATTGAGGGAGCATTTAGATTTTTGAAAAGATTATACAATTTAGTTATAAATTATGCAGAAAAATTAAAAGAAATATCTTATAAAGAAGAAGATTTAAAAGATCTTTCTGGTAATCTTTTAAAATTAAGAAGAAAACTTCATCAAACCATTAAAAAAGTTTCAGAAGATTTAGAAAAAAGGCTTCATTTTAATACTGCTATAGCAGCTATTATGGAATTTTTAAACCTTTTAGAAGATACTTTAAAAGAAATTTCTACAGAAGATGAAAAAAGTAAAAAAGTTTTAAAAGAATGTTTTGATAAAGTTTTACTTCTTATTTCTCCGATTTGTCCTCATATTGCAGAGGAACTTTGGGAGGAATTAGGACATAAAACCTTCATCTCTTTAGAAAAATTTCCTGAATATGACCCAGCCCTTATAGAAGAAGATATCTTTATTCTTGTAATACAAGTTAATGGTAAAGTAAGAGACCAGATAGAAATTCCTGTAGAGCTTCCAAGAGAAGAAATTATAAGATTAGCTCAAGAGCGTCCAAAGATAAAAAAATATTTGGAGGGAAGAAACTTAAAAAATGTGGTATTTGTCCCTAAGAAATTGGTTAATTTTGTGGTTTCTTAGTTTTTTCTTTTTTTCCTGCGGTTATCAATTTCAAGAAAAACCTTCTTATTTTAAGCCTGAATGGCAAACTGTTTATATTGCTCCTTGGAAAAACTTTACTTCAGAAACTGCTTTAGGAGAAATGCTTGCTTATGAATTAAGATATAAATTAGCTCAGGGTAAATTTTTAATGCCTGTATATGATTCTACAAGAGCTGACTTAATACTAAAAGGAGAGATAACAAGAGTATATTTAGTTCCGGTAGCCTATGAAACTTTTATTCAAACTAAGGAAAGAAAAATTGAATTTGAAGGAAAATACCAGCTTATAGAAAAAAGAGAAGGAAAAGTTATTTTAGAAGGTAGTTTAAGTAGATATGAAATATACCGTGTTCCTGTAGAAATTACTACAAATGTTCTTGATCCTGGGAGAGAAGAGGCTTTAAAAATTTTAGCTAAGGACTTAGCAGATCTTATTTTACAAGATGTTATGTTTAAGGAATTTGAAGTTAAATAACTACCAAAGTTTAAAACCTTCTAAAGTATCTTTTATATCTTTTGGTTCTAAATATCTTAATCCTAATTTATCTGCCATATTTAAAACTCCTTTATCAGCAGAAAGAACTATTGCATCAAGTTCTAAGGAAAGAAGAATTAATTCTATGTCTTCTTTGCTATCTACAATTCCTTCTCTTAAAACTTCTCTATATCTTTTTCTTAAAAACCTTAAAACCTCTTCAGGTTTTTTATAAGTTGATGCCTTTACAGCTTCCTCAGCTACTCTTAAACCCTTATTAATCCTATTTCTTAACTCCTCAATAAATTCATACATTAAAAAAGCAGGTATATAAAGCTCATATTTTTTAGGAGATTTTACTTTTAAGACTGAGCGAGCTTTTGGAGGAAGTTTAAGATCTGTTAGCATTCGTTTCAATTCTTCAAAAACTGAGGTAGGAATATAAACCGCAACCTCTCCTTCTAATTCTGCAACCATTAAAAGAAAATTGGTAAAGGCTTCTGAAGGATTTTTCCCAAATTGTGTATAAACATCGGGATTAGTAAATACACTTGTATCTGGAACAAGCTTCTCTTTTTCCATAAACATAATTTTAAAAAAAGTAAAAACTTAAGTCAAGAACTGATAATTTAAAACTAAACATTTGGGGAAAGTAAAACAAAGCATTATAATCAAAGAAAGTTTGTAATAGATTGAATCTGTAATAATTTTTTAGACTTTAGATAATTTGTTAATTATAATAACTAATAGCTTTCTGACAATGTATTTTTGGTTTATGTATAATAGTATAACTTTTATTCTAAGCTTAGAGGCCTAAATATTCATTTAACTGCAACCATTCAGTTACTAATTTTTCAGTTCAAATATTTACAAACAGTGTAAATCTTATATCTCCTTTATCTTTTTATCTTAAAATATCAAAAACTTACCAAAGAATGCAAATAATTTTTAGTAAAAAAAATTACTAAAATTTTGAAAAGATAAATTAAAATTAAGTTAAAAATAAAACCTCATGCAGACACAAGCTAGTTGGAAAAGAAAAATTGATCAGTTGGGTTAATAAATTATATAATTTAAGCTAATAAAAAGATAGAAAGAAGATGAAAAAGGTAATTTATGCAGCTATGGATCTAATTTTTTAAAAGAGCGTTTTATAGTCTACATCAAGGGCAGAATTTTCCAAGATAAAATCTCTCTTGAATGTGCAGATAAACAGAACCTGAAGATTTCGGATAGATATATACCTTATAGGTTATACTTTGCTAAAAAATCTGATAAGTAGAAAGCGATGTTGTCTTTTTAAATTGTTAGAAAGAGACAAATCTTGAACATTACGTAGTTGTCAGACTTTGGGAAATTACTGAAAAGCAGTTTGAATATATACACGAGCAAGAAGGAAAGGATTAGTATCATGGAATTTCGATCTTAAGCGAAAAAGATGGACTTACAATAAAAACTTTTACAGGATGTGAAGATAGATGAACTAAATCAACCTTCTCAAAGTTATTTAGAGGTTATAAAAAGAGGGTTAAAAGAAACTACCAGTTGGACAGATCAGAAAAATAGAAAATTATCTACGTAAGTTTATTTAGTAGATTTGGGTTATTTAAAACTTAGTAAAAAAATTAGCAGGAGGTTTTTATTTTCTCTGGCTTTAAATTTGTTTATTATTTAGAAGTAGCGTTTCCAGCATCAGCTTTCGGTTTAGTTTGTTTTTGAATTTTTTGTTGTTTTTTAAACCTTTTATGTTCTCTAATTCTTGACTTTTCACGCGCCCTTTCTCTAACAGTTTGTCCAAACTCCTTTTTTTCTTCTTCTCCCTTAAGCTCCTTAGCTTCTTCACTTACTTCTTTTCCTATTCCAGCTCCTTGATAAGGTTTCGGACCAGCCTTTTCTGGCCCACCTTGTGGACCTTTAGCATAGAGAGCAGAAATACCTAGAAGAGAAGTCCCTACTAAAAAAGCTATAAATCTCTTCATCTCCTAACCTCCTATCCCAAAAATTTTTTAAATTTTTCTAATTATAATTTAAATATTTGCTTTTGGGAATAGATACTTTGCATAATCTAATATATAAAAAGAATTTGCATGTTCTTTGAATTTAAAAAAATTAAAATTCTTGTTAAAATTTTGATTGGACCTTATAGTTAAAGATGAAAGAAAGATGATGCTATGAAAATAGGTTTTATATGTACTGGAAATTCGGCAAGAAGTCAAATGGCAGAGGGATATGCTAAATACTTTGCCAAGTTGTACAGGAAACAAGTAGAAATTTATTCTGCAGGTTCTTCTCCGGCACCAAGTGTTAATCCTTTGGCAATAAAAGTGATGAAGGAAGAGGGGATAGATATATCCTCCCATTATCCAAAGTCTATTGAAGGTATACCATACAATAAACTTGATATAATTATAACACTTTGTGGAGATGCTGCGGAAACTTGTCCTTATATACCTGGTGCGTATAGGGAACATTGGGATCTTCCTGATCCAGTAAAGGCAGAAGGCTCAGAGGAAGAAAAATTAGAAGTTTTCAGAAAAGTAAGAGAGGAGATAAAAAAGAAAGTAAAAAAACTAATCACTAATATAAAGTAAAAATATAGACATTTCTAATAAAAAATCTCTTGACAATTTTTTTAAAGTGGATAAAATTAATCAACAATAAAATTAGAAAAATTTGATCTTGATAAAATTTTTAAAATAAATAGAAGTAATTAATAATAAAATTAGGAGGTAAAAAATGGATATTGTTTTATTAAGTAGGGTTCAATTTGCCATAACTGCTGCTTTCCATTTTATTTTTGTTCCTCTTACTTTAGGTCTTTCAGTTCTTGTAGCTTATATGGAAAGCAAATATGTTGCAACTGGAGACAAAGATTATTTAAGGATGGCAAAGTTCTGGGGTATACTTTTTCTAATTAATTTTGCGTTAGGAGTTGTTACAGGTATCACACTTGAATTTCAATTTGGAATGAATTGGGCAGAATATTCTCGTTATGTGGGAGATATTTTTGGCTCACCCCTTGCTATTGAAGCAACCTTAGCATTCTTTCTTGAGTCTACTTTTCTTGGTGTTTGGATATTTGGATGGAATAGGATTTCACCAAAACTTCATGCCCTTTCCATATGGCTTGTAGCACTAGCAACTAATATTTCTGCTCTATGGATTTTAATTGCCAATGGCTGGATGCAAAATCCTGTAGGTTATGTAATAAGAAATGGAAGGGCAGAAATGGTTGATTTTTGGGCAGTTGTAACTAATCCCTATGCAATATTGAAATTTTTCCACACTGTTATGTCAGGCTGGGTAGTAGCGGGATTTTTTGTTATCGGAGTTTCTGCTTATCATCTTTTAAGAAAAAATGAAACCGAATTTTTTAAAAAATCTTTTAAAATTGGAGCTACCTTTGCATTTATAAGTTCTATTTTAGTGGTAGGAGTTGGTCATTTTCATGCTCACGAAGTTGCCCATACTCAACCAACAAAACTCGCTGCTATGGAATCTCTTTGGGAAACTACAAAGGATGCCCCAATGTATATTTTACTTATTCCTGATCCAGAAAATGAGAAAAATTTAGTTGAAGCAATAGGAATTCCGGGTTTACTTAGTTTTTTAGCTGGAAAAAAAGAAATTAAGGGGCTTAAAGAGTTTCCACCTCAAGATAGACCTCCTGTTACACTTACTTTTATAAGTTTCAGATTGATGGTAGGACTTGGTTTTCTGTTTATTTTTCTTTCCTTTTTAGCTCTAGTTAAATTTAAAGAAATTGAAAAAAGCACAACACTTTTAAGAATTCTTCTATGGTCAATTCCACTTCCTTATATAGCAGCACAGCTTGGCTGGATTGTAGCAGAGGTAGGGAGACAACCTTGGATTGTCTATGGATTATTAAGAACTTCTGAGGCTGTTTCTAAAGCAGTGGAACCTACGCAGGTTATGCTGTCCCTAATTGGATTTACAATTTTTTATGGTACTCTTGGAATTATTGATATTTACCTTCTTTCAAAATATGCTAAAAAAGGACCTGAACCAAAGGGGGTGTAAAAATGGAATTCCAAATTATATGGTTCATTTTATGGGGGTTACTTTGGGCAGTTTATTTTGCCCTTGATGGGTTTGATTTGGGAGCAGGAGTTCTTTATCCCTTTATTAGTAAAAGCGAAATTGACAAAAAAGCAGTGCTTCATGCTATAGGTCCAGTTTGGAATGGAAACGAAGTGTGGCTAATTACTGCAGGAGGAGCTACTTTTGCTGCCTTTCCTACAACTTATGCTTATATGTTTAGCTATCTTTATACCCCTCTATTAATAATACTTTTCGCTCTAATATTTAGAGGTGTTGCTGTAGAATTAAGAGGAAAATCAACTTCTGAAGGAATGAAAAAATTTTGGGATTTTTGGGTATTTGTAGGTAGTTTTATTCCAGCCTTACTTTTTGGTGTTGCCTTTGGAAATATTTTTAAGGGACTTCCTTTTGATGATTCTGGCTACTACGGAACTTTTTTAAGTCTTCTTAATCCTTATGGATTGCTTGTGGGGTTACTCTTTCTTTTTACTTTTATAGTTCATGGAGGATTGTGGGTTTCATTAAGAGTCCCTGAGGATTTAGCTAACCGTGCTCTTACAACATTAAAGAAATTCTGGTATTTACAGGCAATTACTGCTGTATTATTTTTGATTTTCACAGCAGTTTTTACAAATCTCTATGATAACTTTATAAAAATGCCCATATGGTTTATTGTTCCAGCTTTAGCTGTAGTTTGCCTTCTTCTTACCGGTTCTTATCTTATAAAAAATAAGAACGGAAAAGCCTATTTGTTTTCTTTTCTATTTATTATTACTCTTATCTTTAGTGGAGTAATAGGTTTATATCCAAATTTAATTCCCTCATCAATTGATCCAAAATATAGCCTTACCATATTTAATTCCTCATCAAGTCTCTATACTTTGAAAATAATGACCATTGTAGTGATAGTTTTTGTTCCTATTGTTCTTTTTTATCAGGCTTGGACATATAAAACATTTATGTATAAAATAACAGAAGAAGAACTTAAGGAGGAAAGTTATTAAGGGATTACAGATTACAAGAGAAACAGATTATGCAATAAGAACAGTACTTTGTCTTTCAAAAAAAGAAAATTATACTTCAAAAGCTGAAGAGATTTCAAAAGAAATGCAAATACCAAAGGAATTTTTAATGAAAATATTAAAACAGCTTGAAAAGGCTGCCTTATTGGAACTTAAAAGGGGAGTATCAGGAGGAGTAAAATTAGTGAAAAAACCAAAAGATATTACTCTTTATGATGTCATTGTTGCAATGGAAAATGTTATTGCCTTAAATAGATGCGTTATTAACAAAGGAATTTGTGGCCTTTCCTCTCAATGCCCTGTTCATCCTATATGGTTTAAGGTAAGAAATAAATTAATTGAAGCTTTAAAGGAGATTAAATTTTCGGGACTTTTAACACAAGGGGCCTCCTCTTAGATATTTAATACAAGCATCATATTTTTCAGCAAAAAGTGAAAAAAAAGATATTAACATTTATAGCAGAAGCAAATTTTTATTTCTTTTAAGCAGTAGTTTATTAACATTAGATCTTTGTTTTTTTGTTTGATATTTTATAATAAATAGTTAATTATGGATATAAAACAACAGAGATTTAAAATCGCACCAACAGGGAGAGGAGCTATATTTAGGCTAAAAAGGTGGTTTTATTTAGCTTTTTACGGGAAAAATGTAGCAGAAGATATCAAAGAAAAAAATAAAAACACATGGCTTGAACTTTCAAGAAGACTTATTGAAGAAATAAATAATAGAGGTGCCTCGGAAAAACCAACAAGGATAACTTTGGAATATGAAGATACTTCAAATAATGAATTTAGACCAATTTCTGTGATAATCGAAGTAATGGAAATGAAACCCTTAGAAAGTTTTAAAATTTATTTTATGGAAAGGGAAACTAAAATAGAAGAAGCTGAATTAGAAGAAAAAGAAAAACTAAAAACTCAACTTATAGAAATACTTAAAAAGGTTAAAGAATTAGGTATAAAATTAGAAGATATTATAAAATAACTCTGGATTTTCCTAGGAGTTAAATTTTAAATAGAAGTTGCATTTTCAGCTACAAAGTCACTCTGTTTGGCTGCAAAAAGTGGTGTAAAAGGGATTTATTTTTATATAATTTTAAATTTTATAAATCAATTTTTTAATATCTTTTGATAACTTACTTTTTGAAAATTTTAGATAAGGTATCCCTGCTTTTATTGAAGCTAAAATTTCTTCTGAAAAAAGGAATCATTCCTATTACCTTAATACCTAATTTTTCAAGCTCATAAGCTATATGTTTACTCATCTGAGGATTTAAATTGTGTTTATTTATGATTACTTTTAATTCAACTTTAAAATGCTTAGCAAGGTCAATAACTCTTTTTAAATCATGAAATCCTGATACTGTTGGTTCTATTATTGCAAGAGCAAGATCAACTCCTCTCATTGATGCCATAACGGGATATCCAACACCAGGTGGTCCATCAATAATGATAAAATCTGCACCATTTGCGAAAGCAATTTCTTAGCAATTTCTCTTAGTTTTGTAACAAGTTTTCCCGAGTTTTCTTGAGCAATACCAAGCTTTGCATGAACTATCTTATTATAATTAGTATTGGAAATAATTAATAATAATAGCGGAAGTGGGACATACATAGCTACAGATGGTACGTCCTTCACAAAAAGTTCATCAATTTGAAAATCTTCAGTTACAACTTCAAATTGACAAACGTCCTTACAAGCTCCACAGTCTGTAGACTTTTCTTTATTAATAAAAGCAATTTTACCACCAATAAATTAAAAGGATTGCTCAATTTTTGGGATGTAAAATTAAATGAAGGTTTGCTGCATCAACATCACAATCAACAATTACTTTATTTACAATGAAACTGCAAGAGAGCCTGTAAAAAATTTTTCCTGTTCCACCCTTTCCACTGGCAAGTGAGATTATCATAGCCTTACCTCTAAGCAAACAAATCCAGGCAATTTATTAAAATTGGAAGTTTCTACTGAGATTTTTACTGGAGATTCTAACTTTGGAGGCTCACAAGGATAATTTACAAGTGTTCCATAGATGCTATTAATTTTTAATCCACAATTTTCTAAAATTTTTTTAAATTCAGAAAAACTATAAAAAATGGCGTGACTATAAAAAGGATGTCCTTTTTTCTTTTTTTCTTCGTAAAGTTTTCCAAGTTCAGATTCTTTAAAAACTTCGCAAATGATAATTTTACCATTCTTTTTTAAAACTCTTTTAGCTTCAAGTAAGGCTTTTACTATATCCTTAACAAAACTTAATGTAACAATAAACATAACGCAATCAAAGATTTCATCTTTAAAGGGTAATCTTTCAGCCCTTGCCTGAATAGCAAGAACTCCTCTTTTTTTAGCAATTTTTAGTGGAGGAAAGGCAATATCAACGCCAATAGCTTGATTTGTTAAAATAGAAAACCTTCCTGTTCCCACACCAACTTCTAAAACTTTTTTACAACCTTTAAAAAGGTTTTCAACACATTTTTTCTCATTTTCATACAAAATTTTACCTTCTTCAGAATCATACCAAGCATCATATCTTTCAGCAAAAGCAGAGAAAGGGTAGGGCTTATGTTTAGATTTATCCATTTCGGTTCTTAAAAGAGAGATAACTTCCTGCTCCAACTTTTATAACTCCATCTCTTAAGTTTTCCTCAAAGAGCTTTCTTGCAAGTTTTCCGGTACAATGAGAAACAGCAATATATTTAATATTTTTTGATTTCAAGTAGCCAATCAATTCAAGAATTTCTTCTTTATTTTTATGTATCAAATGAAGCCCGCCCACAATAGCAAAAATATTTCGTTTTACTATAGATATTGCCTTTTCAATGATTTTTTCTACTCCAGGATGGGCGCATCCCGTAATAACTATCAACCCCTCTTTAGTGCTTATAACTAAAGAAACTTCTTTTATTTTTCTTCCAAGCTCTCCTGTAAGATAGATTTCTTTCGTTATTTCTAAAGGATCAGAGGAAACTTTTTGAAGTTTAGCATATGGTAAAAGAGCTTTTACTTCATTATAAAAAGAGGCTCCAACATAGATTTCAACTTGACTATTTAGTTCTGATGCCTCTTTTAACCCACCTGAGTGATCTTTATAGGCATGGGAGATAGCAATTTTTGAAATTAAATCAGGCTTAAGCCCTGCTTTTTGAATATTTCTGATAAGTTTTTGCCCTTCAGCACCTGTATCAAAAAGGATTCCTTCAGCCTCCTTTTTTATAAAACAGCTATATCCCCAACCAATTTCAAATCCTTCTTTTCCAGGATAATTATCAAAAAGTATAGTTATTTCAATCATATCTTTAAAGTTTCTGCAATTTTATCCATTATTTCTAAAAGCTTTTTTAACTTTCTTCCCACTTTGTGAGTTATTTTCTTCTGTCATTCAATCTCCTTCTTAACTTTATTTATTGTGTCTATTACTTTACCTTGAGCTTCCACAATCTTTATTCCTGCTGATATTATACCTTTTTCTGCACCAGGACCTACAATCTCTGTTATTAAAATTTTAGGTCCTTTAGAGGCAACAAATTGAGCAGCCTGATTTCCAGCTCCTTTAGGAGCTTCTCTCCAGGGATTTTCAACTACCTCGTATTGATTTGTTTCTGTATCGTAAAAAATAAAATATTTACAACGTCCGAATCTCGGATCAATTTCTGATTCTAAGTTCTTACCTTGGGATGTAATACAAATTTTCATAATTTTTCCCTCCTTTTTAAATTATTTAGAGGCAAGTCCTCCTAAGCTTGAATTAACTATTTTGTTAATTAAGCTCCCTTTTTCTTTTCAAGTTCGCTTAAACATTTTTCTATTGCTTCAAGATTTTTCTTCAGAATTTCAGCTTTTTGTCTTAAGAATTCTGCTTCATCTTTAACAGAAGGGGTTCCCAAAAAAGGAATTCTCCAAAACCATCTCCAACCTCTTCTAAACCCTCCAAACCATCTGCACCACCATCTCCAACTTCTTCCTCTTCTCCAACATAATCCTGGTCTTGGGTTCATATATCTTGGAATATCAGAACCAGAACAAAATCCTAACCCTCTATCTGTTCTTGTACCCAATCTAAGAGGTCCTGTTCTATCTCTCCAAGGCATTTTATTCACTCCCATTTTTAGTTAATATTATATAATGAAAATGAATTTCATTTTAATAAATTATAAATATCTTGTCTTTAAAAGTCAAGTTCATATTTTAATTAATATTTTTTAATAAATGAGTGCTATAACTTTAATATTTTTAATGCTGACAATGATGTTCGTTATGTTCATGGAGATTTTCTCTAGTAGTTAGCGGCTTTAATAATGCAATCAACATTCTGGTTTTTTAAAAACATTTGGAACAACAACTCGTTGATGAGCCTTATCGTGAATCTAGAGCATTTACCAAAATGTTAGGCTACAAAATCACTCTCAGTTGCAATTACAAATCTTATTTTAACCTTCTAAATTTTATAATAATGATGATCATATTCAATTCTAAAGATTTTTTAAAAGGATTATAGTTGCATTTAGTTTTATAGTGCGAGTGAAGAAAACTTAGTATTATTTTAAGGAGCTTGAATTTAAGTATAATGACAGGTATAATTTTTAAAATTAAAATAATTTATAAAATCTTTAACGGAAGGATTTAAATGAATGAGTTAGAAGAAATAAAAGTCAGTATAGAAGAAAGAGAAAAATTATATTTCACTGTAAAGGAAGTTACTCAGGAATTAAAAACTCTTATAGAAGCTAAATTTCCTTTATTATGGATAGAGGGAGAAGTTGCTAATCTAAGATATGCTCATAATGGAAATATCTACTTTAATCTAATAGAAGAAGAAGCCTCTCTTAAAGCTATAATTTTTAGTTACCAAAAAGATATTGAAATTACTCCTTATTTAAAGAATGGATTAAAAGTTTTGTGTTTTGGTAAACTTAATTTTTATCCCCGTTCAGGAGAATGTTATTTTATAGTTAGAAGGGTTGAACCCTTAGGAAAGGGTCTTTTAACTTTAAAGAAAGAAGAGCTTATAAAAAAATACCAACCTTTATTTGATCCCAACAGAAAAAGAGCTATACCACTTTATCCAAAAAAAATTGCTCTTATAACTTCTCTTTTTGGAGCAGCTTTGCAGGATTTTTTAAAAGTTAGTAAAGATAGGTGGGAATTAGAAATCCTTATTTATCCAGTAAGAGTTCAAGGAGAGGGGGCCGAAAAAGAAATAGTTCAAGCCGTAAGAGATATAAATAGCTTTTTTAGTGATGTAGAGGCAATTATAATAACAAGGGGTGGAGGATCTTTTGAGGACTTAGCCCCGTTTTATACTGAAGATATAATTTTAGGCATAAAAGACTCAAGAATACCTGTTGTTTCAGCAGTTGGGCATGAAATAGATTATACTATATGTGATTTAATTGCAGATAAAAGATGTGCTACTCCCACATCTGCAGCAGAAGAAGTTATTCCCTCAAAAGAAGAAATTCTTTATAGGTTAAAACTTTATAAAGAGAATTTTAATCAGCTTTTAGAAATTATTTTTACCAAAAAAGAAAAAAGTCTTTATGAGGCTAAAATAGAGCTTGAAAATAAAAACCCCTTTAAAATTGTCTATCACTTAGAAAGAAAAATTAAAGAGTATTATCATAAACTAGTTTTAGAAATAGAAAAATATCTAAGTTTACAGGAAAAAAAATTGTGGGAAATAAAAAATTTTATTAAAAAAAGGCATCCTCAAGAGACTATAAAATTTGGAGAAGAAAGACTTAAATTTTTCAAAAATAGGCTTTTTTATTCAATAAAAGTTTATTTTGTAGAAAAAGAAAAAAAATTAGAAAATTTTAAAAAATTACTTAGATCACTTTCTCCCTTGAATATTTTACAAAGAGGTTACAGTATAGTAAAATCCTATCCCGAAGGTAAAATTATTAAAAATGCTAAGGAAGTAAAAGAAGGGAAATTATTAGAGGTTTACCTTTCAGATGGTAAACTTTTGGTAGAGGTTAAAAAAGTGGAGGAATAAATATGATTAAAAATAACTCTTTAAGTTTTGAAGAGGCATTAAAGAAGATTGAACAGATTTTAAAACAATTGGAAAATAAAGAACTTGATTTAGAAGAAGCAATAAATCTTTATGAAGAGGGGTTAAAACTAATTCATTTTTGTGAAGAAAAGCTTAAAAATGCAAGAACGAGAATAGAGGTCATTTTAAAAGACAAAGAAGGTTTTAAACTGGAAAAATTAGAGAGAGCTTATGAGCTTTTAAAGAATGGTTCCAAATAAATTTGATCTTGAATCCTATTTAAAAGAAAGAGGCAAAAGGGTTGAAAAGATTTTAGAAGATTATTTTCCTAAGGAGAGAGATTACGGAGAGAGGGTTATTTCTGCAGGTAAATATAGTCTTTTTGCCGGAGGAAAAAGAATAAGACCAATTTTATGTTTAGCAGGATGTGAAGTTGTAGGTGGAAATTGGGAAAAGATCCTTCTTTTTGCAGCAGGGATAGAATGTATTCACACTTATTCACTTATTCACGATGACCTCCCATGTATGGATAATGATGATTTCAGAAGAGGCAAACCCTCTTGTCATAAAGCATTTGATGAGGCAACTGCTATCCTTGCTGGTGATGGTTTGCAAGCTTTAGCATTTCAGTTTTTTACTCATCCAGATTTAATCAAAAATATTAAAAAAACAAAGCTTCTTAGAGCAATTTATATTATCTCTAAAGCAATTGGTTTTGAAGGCATGGTAGGAGGGCAGATGGTTGATCTTCTTATGGAGGGTAAAAAAGGGAATCCGAGAATATTAAAATGGATACACCTTAATAAAACAGTCCGCTTAATTGAGGCTTCGGTTTTAAGTGGAGCTATATTAGGAGGAGCAAAAGCTAAAGAACTTAAAGCTTTATCTTCTTATGGGAAAAATTTAGGCTTTGCTTTTCAAATTGTTGATGACCTTTTAGATATTTTAGGGGATGAAAAAAAACTAGGGAAAAAAATTTTTTCTGATGTAAAAAAACAAAAACTTACTTATCCTTCCCTTTTTGGAATAGAAAAAACTAAAGAACTTGCAAAAAAATATACAGAAAAAGCCGTTTTTGCTTTACAGCCTTTTGGGAAAAATGCTCTCCCCTTAAAAGCAATAGCAGAATTTGTATTGTACAGGGTGTATTAACTGATGAAATTTTTAAAAATGATTAATTCCCCAGAGGATCTTAAAAAACTAAAAATTTCTCATCTTAAAGCCTTAGCTGAAGAAATAAGAAGATATATTATAGAGGTAGTTTCAAAAAATGGAGGGCATTTGGCACCAAATCTTGGTGTAGTTGAGTTAACCTTAGCAATTCATTATGTTTTTGATTCTCCTAAAGATAGAATAATTTGGGATGTAGGGCATCAATGTTATACACATAAAATTATTACGGGAAGAAAAGATCAATTTCCTACTCTCAGGAAATATAATGGAATAGCAGGATTCCCTAGAAGAAGTGAGAGTCCTCATGATATTTTAGATACAGGACATAGTAGCACATCTATATCTGCTGCACTTGGTATAGTTACGGCTTTAAGAATGAAAGGAGAGGAAGGAAAAGTTATAGCAGTAATTGGAGATGGTTCAATAACAGCAGGACTTGCTTTTGAAGGTTTGAATAATGCTGGTTATCGCAAAGAAGATTTGATAGTTATTCTTAATGATAATGAAATGTGCATTTCTCCAAGTGTTGGTGCCTTATCTTCTTTTGTATCCAAAAGACTAACAGGAAATTTGGCAAGATTTATAAAAAGAGAATTTGAAAAAATGGCTCATAAATTTCCTGGAGGAGATAGTGTAATTAGTTTGTTAAAAAAGGGAGAAGATATTTTTAAGATGGCTATTACTCCGGGAGCTTTATTTACAGCTTTAAATTTTGAATACATAGGACCTGTAGATGGACATGATTTAGAAACTCTTATTGAAATTTTAGAGAATATAAAAAAAATGAAAGGTCCTATTTTATTTCATGTAATTACTCAAAAAGGAAAAGGTTATCCTTATGCTGAAAAAGATCCAGAAACTTTTCACGGAGTAGGACCTTTTGATGTTAAAACAGGTAAAATTTTAAAATCTAATGAACCCCCTTCTTATACCGAAATTTTTGGAAAAACTATTCTCAGATTAGCAGAAATGGAACCAAGGATTGTAGCTATTACTGCTGCAATGAAGCTTGGAACAGGATTAAAAGCTTTTTCCGAAAAATATCCTGATAGATTTTTTGATGTAGGGATATGTGAGCAACATGCAGTAACTTTCGCAACAGGTTTGGCATTAGAAGGATATATTCCAGTATGTGCAATTTATTCAACATTTTTACAGAGGGCTTTTGATCAAATTATCCATGATGTTGCTTTAAATAATGTAAAGGTAATTTTTGCTATAGATAGAGGAGGTTTAGTAGGAGAAGACGGACCAACTCACCATGGTAGCTTTGACCTTTCTTATCTAAGACTTATTCCTAATTTAACTATTATGGCACCTAAGGATGAGAATGAATTACAACACATGCTTTATAGTGCAATTAAATATTCAGGTCCAGTGGCTATAAGATATCCCAGAAGTGTAGGGGAAGGAGTAAAATTAGATTGGGAGTTTAAGGAAATACCTTTTGGTAAGGCTGAATTAATGAAGGATGGGAAGGATCTTACTCTAATAGCTATTGGTAATTTAGTTTATCAAGCTTTAAAGGCAGCAGAAGAACTTGAAAAAGAAGGTATTTCTCTTGCAGTTATAAATGCAAGATTTGTTAAACCCCTTGATGAAGAATTGATTTTAGAGTTTGCAAAGAAAACAGGGAAAATTATCACTGTAGAAGAAAATGCTTTAATAGGAGGTTTTGGTTCAGCTATTTGTGAACTTTTAGCAGATAAAAATATTTCCGTTAAAATAAAAAGAATTGGTCTTCCTGATAAATTTATACAACATGGGGATCTTAAAACTTTAAAAAGAAAATATGCTCTCACCTCAGAAACTCTTAAAAATACTGCTTTAGAACTTCTTAATACCCAATAATTTTTTTTCTTGTAAAAATTATAAATAAGATTTAAATTAAATATAAAATGGCTACTTTAAGTATAATTTTAGATAAAATACAAAGTTATTTACCTGGCTGTAACACTCGTATTGTAGAGAAAGCTTATGAATGGGCTGCCCGTGTTCACGAAGGACAGATAAGAAAATCAGGAGAACCCTATCTTTCTCACCCTATGGAAGTAGCTTACATATTAGCTCAGATGAAGCTTGATCTTCCAACTATAGCAGCAGGTTTACTTCATGATGTAGTAGAAGATTCACAAATAAGTATAGAAGAGATTAAAAAAGAATTTGGAGAGGAAGTAGCTTTTATTGTAGATGGATTAACAAAATTAAAAACTCTACCCGGATCAGTAGATAAAATCACCAAACAGGCTGAAAGTTTAAGAAAAATAATCTTTGCTATGTCAAAAGATTTAAGAGTTATTTTGGTTAAATTGGCAGACAGATTGCATAATATGAGAACTTTAGAATACCAGGCTGAATATAAAAGACAGAGGATTGCAAAGGAAACTTTAGAAATTTATGCCCCCCTTGCAGGAAGACTTGGTATTGACTGGGTTAAATGTGAATTAGAAGATTTGGCATTTAAGCATTTATACCCCAAGGAATACGAAAGATTAAAAATAGAAGTAGAAAAAAGAGTAAGAGAAGCTCAAGAATATGTGGAAAATGTTAAAAATCTTTTAGAAGAATTACTGGAAAAAAATAATATTAAAGGAAAAATAGTTGGGAGAGTAAAGCATCTTTATAGTGTATATAAAAAACTTCATAAATATAATCTTACTATTGATGAATTAGATCAGATCTATGATTTAATTGGATTCAGAGTTATTGTTAATACAGTAGAAGAATGTTATAAAACTTTAGGATTAGTGCATGCACTTTGGACACCTATTCCTGGAAGATTTAAAGACTACATAAGCCTTCCTAAACCTAATATGTATCAAAGTTTACACACAACAGTTCTCGGTCCAAATAGTAAAAAAATAGAAATTCAGATTAGAACAGAATATATGGATAGAATTGCTAATGAAGGAATAGCTGCACATTTTCTTTATAAAGAAGGAATTTTTACTTCTAAATATGGGCATTATAAATACTTGGAATGGTTGAACAAATTGATTGAGTTGCAGAAAGAACTTAAACATCCCAGAGAATTTTTAGAATCTTTAAAGCTTGATTTATTTCCTGATGAGATATATGTGTTTACTCCTAAGGGAGATGTAATTGTTTTACCAGTAGGTGCTACTCCTCTTGATTTTGCATACGCTATACATACTGAAATTGGTAATAAATGTGTTAGAGCTTTTGTAAATGATAAATTAGTTCCACTTGATTATAAACTTCAGACAGGAGATATAGTAAAGATAGAAACATCTCCCTATCAGAAACCGAGTAGAGATTGGCTGAAAATTGTTGTTACAGGAAGGGCAAAAGGTAGAATAAAACAATGGTTTAAAAAAGAAGAAAAGGAAAAACTAATTAATTTAGGAAAAGAACTATTAAACAAAGAACTAAAAAAATATAAAGTAGTTCTAAATACTTTTCTTCAAGAGTTAGATAAAGATTCTACCCTTCTTGAAAATTTAAAAGTGAACACCTTAGATGAGTTATTCTATCAAATAGGTAGTGCAAAAATTTCTGCTAAAAGTGTAGCCAGAATTTTTGCAGAAAAGACAGGAAGGTTTATCTCTGAAGAAGAATTAGTAGAAAGAATTCCTAAGGAAGTTCCCAAAGAGAAGATTTTTTTAGAACCTGCAAAAGATATAATTGTAGTAGAAGGTGCAAAAGATATTCTTTTCCATTTAGCTCAATGTTGTAAACCTATCCCTGGAGATGAAATTGTTGGTTATATTACCAGAGGGAAAGGTATTTCGGTTCATCGTACCGATTGTCCTAATTTAAAAGATCTTGACCCTGAAAGATTTGTAGAAGTAAAATGGGGAAGATATGATAATCAAACCTACCCAGTTCATTTATATATAATTTGTTTAGATAGGAAGGGTTTACTTGCTAACATTTCTTCAGCTATTTCAGCTGCAGAGAGTAATATATTAAAAGCAGAAGTTAGGACAACTTCAGACAAAAAAGCCTTTTTTGAATTTTATATAGAAGTTAGTGATATAACCCATTTAGAGAAAATTATTTCTAATATATCTAAGATAGAAGGTGTTTTAAACATAGAAAGAAAACTTGGCTAACTGACTGCTTTTTGAACTTTTCCTGATCTTAAACAACGGGTGCAAACCCTCATTCTTTTTACTCTACCATCTGGGAGTTTTACTCTTACTTTTTGAATATTGGGATACCACCATCTGGTAGATTTTTTGGCAGAATGACTGACTTGATTTCCTGCATAAGGTCTTTTCCCACATATTTCACAAATTTTAGACATTATTAATAGCCCCCTTTTAACTTTACATTAAAGAGACTCAGATAATATATTCCAAAGTTTTTAATTTTCAACCTTTACTTTTTATTAAAATCGGTTTTTAATTTTTAAAATTTAGATAAGAATATGAAGTACATAAAAAAATTATTCTGTCTAATCTTAATAAGTATTAATTTTAATTTATTGCTTTTCGGTAAATGTATAGCAAATGAGGTGAAATTATTTTATGAAATTTATTATGGACCTTTCAAAATAGGAGAATCTGAAATTCAGATAGTCTCTTTAAAATATACTGCTATTGTATATAGTGTAGGTTTAGCAAAGTCTATTTTCCCTTTTTATGCTGAGTGGGAGACCTGGGTAGATGAAAAAGGATATCCTAAGAAAGCCGTTATTTATTCTAAGGAAAGAAGAAAAGAAAGGAAAAGAGTAATTTATTTTAAAAAAGAAGAAAATAAAATAGTATATCAAAAACTTCTACCTAATTGTGAAGAGCCTGAAAACATTTTTTTAGAATTTCCTATATACGATGAATTATCCTCTTTTGTTGCCTCTTTTTATATAGATTACACTATTTATCCCCGAATAAGATTACCGCTTTTTATTAAAAAGAATAAAGAATATGTAAAAATTGAATTTAAAGAAAAGAAAATTTGTGAATTTGAAAAAGAAAAAAAGGAATGTTTATATATTGAAGTTTTTTTACCTAAAAAAAGTGAATTACTTGAGAGAGCTTCAGAAGTAGAAATATTGCTTCTAAAAGACAAAAAGGTACCTTTAGAGTTAAGGGGGAAATTACCTATTTTTGGTAGCTTGGTGGGGAAATTAAAAAGGATAGAAATTCTTTAACAAAGTTGGACTACTTTACCAAAGGATGGAATTTGTATCTCCTCAAATTTTTCTTTAAAATTTTCTAATAAAAGGTTTTTAAAAATTTCCATTTTTTCAGGTTCTCCATGAACCAAGAAAAGCTTTTTAACTCTTTCAAATTTAGAAATCCAATCTATTAACTCATTTTGTCCTGCATGAGAAGAAAATCCATTTATAGTGTAAATACTTGCTCTTACAGGAATTTCTTCTTCAAATAAATGAACTTTTTCAGCTCCATCTACAATGCTTCTTCCAAGAGTTCCTTTAGGTTGGAATCCAACAAAAACAAGACTACATTCTTTTCTCCATAAATTATATTTTAAATGATGAAGAATTCTACCCCCAGTAAGGGTTCCATTTCCTGCAATTATAATAGCCCTGGATTTAACATTATTTATAGCTTTTGATTCTTCTATTTCTTCTGTTAATACTAAATAGGGAAAATCAAAAGGATCTTTTTGGGTTAAAAGGTTTAAAGCTTCTTCATCAAAAAATTCGGGATTATTTCTAAAAATTTTAGTTGCTTTTATAGCTAAAGGGCTATCTAGAAAAACTTGACACCTGGGAAGTTTTCCTTCTTCATAGAATTCTCTTAATATATAAAGAAGTTCTTGTGCTCTTTCTAAAGCAAAAGTAGGGATAAGAACATTTCCTCCTTTTTCAAAGGTTTCTAAAATAGCTTGCAAAAATTCTTGTTTAGATTCTTCAAAAGATTTGTGATTCCTGTCTGCATAGGTAGTTTCAATACATAAAAAATCAGTTTGAGAAGGATAAGTAAAATCTTTTACTATAGGTTTATTTTTATTTCCTAAATCCCCAGAGAAAGTTATTTTTCTATATGTTTTCAGATCTTCAATTTCTACAAAAACTGATCCAAGGATATGTCCTGCATCTTTAAAGGTTATTTTGATATTGTCTTTTAAAAGTAAAGGGGTGTTAAAAGGAACAAGTATTTTAAAATAATTAAAACTTTCTATCACATCATATTCTTCATAAAGAGGCGGTGGAGGAGGATTTAAACCTTTTCTTATAGATTTTTTGTAAAGGGTCTTATAATGTTCTTTCATAACTTTTACTGCATCAAGTAACATAATTTTTGCAATTTGAGATGTTGGCTTAGTACAAATAATTTTCCCTCTAAATCCATCTTTTACCAAAAGAGGAAGCCTTCCGCAGTGATCTATATGGGCATGGGTTAAGATTAAATAAGAAATTTTTTTAGGATCAAAAAGAAATTTTAAATAATTTTTTTCACTTTCTAATCCTTGAAATAGGCCACAATCTATGAGAATTTGAGTTTCTCTAATATTTAGTAAAAAACAGCTTCCTGTAACTCCTTGAGCTCCGCCGTAGAACCCTATAGATATTTCTGAAATCCTAAAATCTCCTTATCAAAGTTTTTATAAAATTATTCTGTAAGGATAGGTATAGATATTACATCTCTTTCCTCTTAAAAATCCGATTATTGTTAAACCTATTTTCTTAGCTAACTCAATAGCCAAAGATGTAGGAGCACTTCTACTTACAATAATGGGGACTTTCCATCTACCAGCTTTTAATACCATTTCAGAGGATATTCTTCCACTCACTAAAATTACTTTATCTTTTAATGAAATTTTATTTAAAAATGCATAACCTATAACCTTATCTACTGCATTGTGTCTTCCTATATCTTCTGCAAGAAAAATAATTCTTTCTTTCTGAGCAAGAGCTGCATAATGAATACACCCTGTGCTTTTATATAATTCTGAATTTTTTTGAAAATCTTTAAAAAGTAAAAAGAGATTTTCCATTTCAATTTTAAAATTATCTTCATATTTTTCCGGTAATTCACTTATAAAGCTAAAAGAGGACATACAGCCTGAAGTTAAAGTTTTTCCGTTTAGATTTAAAAGACCATCTGAATAAATTTTCACTTTTATTTCCTCTTTCTCTTCAACAATTTCAATTTCTTGGGGACAAAAACTTCCTTTTATTATGTTTTCGGTGGTAACAAAACCTACTACTAATTCTTTTATGTGTAGGGGAGTGGCAGAAAGAGATATTATTTCTGTATCATTTACCAAGATTTTTATTTTTACTTCTACTGCTATAAAATCTTCTAAGGATTGAATATTATTTTCCTTAACTCTAATTATTTTTTGAGAAATAACAGGATTCATTTATTGAATAACTATCTTACTGTTACTGTCAAAATCTGTTTTAAAGTAGTTTCTCCTTTTAAAACCTTTAATATACCATCTTGTTTAAGTGTAAGAAATCCCTTTTGCATAGCTAAATCTCTAATTTCATTAGCAGGAGCATTTTTTATAATAAGTGATTTTAATTCATCGTCAGGTATTAGTAATTCATGTATAGCAAATCTTCCTTTAAACCCTGTATAATTACATTCTGAGCAACCTACAGGTTCAAAAAAGGTTGCTTGTTTTATTAAATCATCTGTTAAAGGTTTAACAGGATGATATCCATATTCTCTTTTAATTCTTTCTGTTTCATTTTTATCAGGTTTATAAGGTTTTTTACATTTTGTGCATAATCTTTTAGCTAATCTTTGGGCTAAAACTCCTAGTAGAGCATCTGCAAAATTGTAAGGATCAATTCCCATATTAAGAAGTCTTGTTATAGTTTCAGGGGCACTATTTGTATGGAGAGTTGTTAATACCAAATGTCCTGTTAAGGAGGCTTCTATTAAAGTATGTGCAGTTTCTTGATCTCTTGTTTCTCCTATCATGATAATATCTGGGTCAGCTCTTAAAAAGGATCTAAAAACCCTTGCAAAAGTTAACCCTATTTTTGGATTAACCTGAACCTGTCTTAATCCTTCTTGAACAATTTCTACAGGATCCTCAGCAGTCCAAATTTTTCTATTAGGATTATTTAAATATTTTAAAGCTGCATGTAAGGTGGTTGTTTTTCCTGATCCAGTAGGACCAACTACTAAGATTAATCCATAAGGATAATCTAATATTCTTTTGAAGTTTTTATAATTTTCTTCTGTTAAGTCTAATTCCTCTAATTCTCTAAATTCTATTCCTCCAAGAATTCTCATAACTACATCTTCATTATTTTCTATGGTAGGAACTGTAGCAACTCTTATTTCAAAAGTTTTTCCTTCCTTAGTTTTGAATTTAATCTTTCCATCTTGAGGAAGCCTTCTTTCAGCAATATCAAGATTAGCCATAATTTTAATACGAGAGATTACAGGTCTTTTTTGGTATTCTGGAATAGTATTATGAACAAAACATTCCCCATCAACTCTAAATCTTACTTGTAACCCCTTTTTTCCTGTTAAACTTTCCCAATGAATATCTGAGGCACGCATTCTATATGCTTCTTCAATGATTTTATTTACCAATTGAACAATTGCACTATCAATTAAAGCCTCTTCTTCAATTTCTTCTTCTTTTTCTTCTACAGGTTCTACTTCAAAGTCAAATTCAGATATATAAGGAGAAGTGGAAGAATAATACATTTCTATAGCTTCTACAAGGTCCTCTTTAATAGCAAAGGCTAATTGTGCCTCAGCAGAGGGAATTTGAAGTATTCTTTTAACCTTTTCTATAATGTCTATATCTTCAGGATTATAACTGACAAGATATACAGTTTTCCCAGCCTGGAAGGGAACACATAAGGTATTCAGAAAGAAATCTTTTTTGATTGTTAATACTTGAGAAATCTTTTTAAACTTTTTTAAATCTGTAATTTCAAAAACAGGTATCTTATAAAAATTTTTTATAGAGTCTAAAATTTCCTTTTTATGGATTTTAAGATTTTCTATTAGTATAGCTTCTATGCTTTTATTAGTTTCCAAAGACTGATAATATATTTTTAAAAGCTCATCAAAGGAAAGGTCAGTCCTTTTAAGTATATTTTTTAATCTTTCAAAAATTTTTAAAGTCTTTATTTTTTCAATTTGATCTAAATACTTAGAACTGGAAGATAAAAGAAATAATTTTTTATATAATTCTAAAGCCTTATTAAACTCATAAAGCTTTTCGCAGATATGGGCAGATTTTTCTAAAAGAAAAATCTCTATATCCTTAGGTATTTTTCTATTTTGAAGAACATCTAAAATAATTTCTAATAATAAATAAGGTTGTGGTGTTTTAGATTCTAAATCTTCTACAGTTCTTTTTATAATTTCTAAATTTGAGAGGTTAGAATTAATAAAGGTTTTTAAATTTCTTATCTGCATATCCATAATCTTATTTTAGACTAATACTTATAAAAATGCAATATTTTGGTAAATTTTAAATTTAAAAATCAAGGGTAAAATTGTTTTAATATATCTTTATAATTTTTTAAAAAATAATAAAAAAATGGAAAAAAACAAGAAAATTTTAAAAATTTGAAAAAGTCTTCTTGATAATTGGTAAATTTTATTCTTGACTTAAAAATAAATAATTATAAAATAAAATTATCAACAAAAATAAGGAGGGATAATTATGAGTGAAGTAAAAAGACATGATACCCCAATGGTTGATGATCTTAAAAAAGGTCCCTGGCCAAGTTTTGTAGATGATATTTATACTTATGCTGAGAAGCATAAAAAGCAAGCTTGCTTTGATATTATGGGACAGTTAGAATTATCTTATAAGCACAAAGAAACTCACTGGAAACATGGTGGGATTGTTGGAGTTTTTGGTTATGGAGGAGGAGTTATTGGAAGATATTCTGACCAACCAGAAATGTTTCCTGCTGTATGGGCATTTCACACCATCCGTGTGCATCAACCTGCTGCAAAATGGTATCATACTTCAGCTTTAAGAAAGATGTGCGACATGTGGGATCATCGTGGTAGTGGAATTGTTAATTTTCATGGTTCAACAGGTGATATCATTCTTCTTGGAACAGTAACAGAGCAGTTAGAATATCTCTTTTATGACCTTACTCATCAGCTTAACTGGGATTTAGGAGGTTCTGGTTCTAATATGAGAACTCCTGCTTGTTGTATGGGATATTCTCTTTGTGAATGGTGTTTATTTGATGTTCAGGAAATGGATCATGAATTGAGTATGGCATTTCAAGATGAACTTCATCGTCCAGCATTTCCATATAAATTTAAAATTAAATTTTCAGGATGTCCTCTTGATTGTGTAGCAGCTGTTGCAAGAGCAGACCTTTCATTTATTGGAATTTGGAGAGATGATATAAGAATTGATCAAGAAGCAGTTAGAGCTTATGTAGGTGGTGAGCTTCCACCCAATGCAGGTGCTTTTTCTGATAGAGATTGGGGTCCTTTTGATATTAAAAAAGAAGTAATTGATCTTTGCCCAACTCAGTGTATGTATTGGGATGAAAAAGAAAAGAAACTTTATATTAATAATAAAGAATGTAATAGATGTATGCACTGTATAGCTGTTATGCCTGAAGCTTTAAGACCAGGAGAAGACACCGGAGTTTGCATTTTACTTGGATCAAAGTCAGTTATTTTAGAAGGAGCTCAGCTTTCAAGCGTTATTATTCCATTTACGAAACCTGAATATCCTTATGATGATATAAAAGAATTAGTTTATAAAATTTGGGACCACTGGATGGAAGTTGGTAAAATGCGTGAAAGAGTGGGTGAATTAATGCAGAGAATTGGATTAAATAGATATTTGATTGATGTTCTCGGAATTGAACCTATACCTCAACATATTCTTATGCCTCGTGTAGATCCTTATATTTTCTGGAGAGAGGAAGAAGTTCCTGGTGGTTGGACAAGGGATATTGCAGAATTTAGAAAACGTCACCCTGCTTAATTAGGAGAATTAAAAAATTAAAAAAATATTAAAATAAAAGGAGGGAATCATGGCTATAGAAAAATTAAAAGAACTTGATCCTATATATCAAAAACCTTATGATCCAGAATTAGCACCTAAATTGTATAATCCTGAAAGACCTATGGAAAATAGAATTTCAGATATTGGACCTCCCTATTTTTGGCAGTTTATGCCACCCATTGTTCAGAAAAACTTCGGAAAATGGAAATCTCATCAGATTATTCAACCTGGAGTAATAAAAAGAGTTTCTGAAACAGGAGATATTATTTATGTAGTAAGATGTGGAACCCCAAGATTAGAGACAACTGATTATATAAGAGAAATTTGTGAAATTGCTGATAAATATTGTGGTGGTTACGTGCGTTGGACCACAAGAAATAATGTTGAATTTATTGTAGATTCAGAAGATAAATTAAAAGCACTTCTTGAAGATTTAAAAAATAGAAAACATCCTAATGGCTCTTATAAATTCCCTATTGGTGGAACTGGAGCAGGAGTAAGCAATATTGTTCATACTCAGGGTTGGATACATTGTCATACCCCAGCTATTGATGCTTCTGGAATTGTAAAATCATTAATGGATGAACTTTTTGAATATTTTGGTTCTCATAAACTTCCTGCTAAAACAAAACTTGCTCTTGCTTGTTGTTTAAATATGTGTGGAGCTGTTCATTGTTCTGATATTGCTATTGTAGGAATTCATAGAAAACCTCCTTTTGTAGAAGATGAGAGATTAGAAGCTGTTTGCGAAATACCTTTAGCTATTGCAGCCTGTCCTTTGGGAGCTATTAGGCCAGCAACAGTTGAAATTGAGGGAAAGAAGAAAAAAACTGTAAGAGTTAATATAGAGCGTTGTATGTTCTGTGGAAACTGTTATACCATGTGTCCAGCTATGCCACTTGCTGATGGAGAAGGTGATTGTATTACTATAGTAGTAGGTGGAAAAGTATCTAACAGAATTTCTCCACCCAGATTTTCAAGAGTCGTACTTAGCGGAATTCCTAATGAACCACCTCGTTGGCCAACCACTGTAAAATGGGTAAAACATATTCTTGAAGTATATGCTAAGTATGCAAGAAAGTATGAAAGAGTTGGTGACTGGATCCAAAGAATTGGTTGGGAAAAATTCTTTGAATTAACCGATATTCCTTTCACTGAAAAATGTATAGATGACTATAGATTAGCTTATGTGAGCTATAGAACCTCCACTCACTTTAAGTTTACAAAGCATGTAAAAACTAAATTAGCAGAATATTATATTCAAAAATAAATTAAAAAGGGGTGAAAAAAAATATGACAAAAGAAGAATTAAAGGAGAGGATTTATAAAACGCTTGAGGAAAAAATTAAAAAAGGTGGTAAAAGTAAGTTAAATATAAAAGATATTCAAAGAGAACTACCTGATATTAATCCTCGGGAGTTAAAAAATCTTTGTAATGAATTAGTAAGAGAAGGGAAACTTGAATATTTTTCTTCTGGAAGTACAGTAATGTATGGAATACCAGGTTTAGGAATTGGAGTAGAAACAGCTTTTAAGAAAGAAGAGACAAAAGAATAATTTTTTCAAATTTATTAATGTCTTTTTAAGGGGGGTTTACCCCCTTTTTTTATTTTTGGCCCTTTTTAAAAAGTCTATAAAGTTCAGGATAAAAGATATTTAATAATTTAAATAATCTTTTTTCAGCTATAAGAATATATTTTTCAAACCATGTTTTCCCCATTTTGGATAATTTACAATAAGCAGCTAAAGCTTGCATCAAACGAATAATTCCTAAAAATTTAAATTCCTCAAAAAATTCATCTTCTAAATAGTTAGTCAAACTTAGATAGTATTTTAAAAAATTTTCTAAAATCTTTGGATTTTCAAAATGATTAACATAAGGGTCAAGTAAAAGGGAGACTAAATCATAAGAAGGAGGACCTAATCTTGCTCCTTGAAAATCTATAACAAATATTTTGTTATTTTTAATCATTAGATTTTTGCTTTGAAAATCTCTATGCATAACAACTTTAAAAGTAAAATTGCTTCTCTCTTTAGCCCAGTTAAAAATCTCTTCCATAAAAGAAGTATCTAAATTTAAATTTCTATATTTTCGAAGATACCAGTCAAAAAAATAGTTTATCTCTTTTTCCCAAAGAAAATCAAAATTATAAACAGGGGTATCTAAGGTAGAATTTATAGGAAAAGAAGGAGCAAGTTTTTGAATTTTAACCAATATTTCTAAAACTTCATAATAAAAGGGTAAAGAATTTTTAATATAGCAAAGTTTAATATCTCCCAAATCTTCTATTAATAAAATTCCGTTTTCTTGATTCCAAAATTCAATTTTTGGAACAGGAATACTATTTTTATAAAAAAAAGTGCCTAATTCGTAATAAGCTTTAGCCTCTTTTAATCCATAAAGTCCTTCTTGAGGAATAATAAGGATTAAAGAAGAATTTTTAAAATATAGACGAAAAAATTTTCTATTAGATCCGTCACCTCTTAAAGGTTCTATTTTTTGAGGATAGATTTTAAATTTTTTTAAAAATTCCAATAAATTTTTCATATTAAAACTTGACTTTCATATATTCCAGATTTAATATATGCTCTTTTCCAAGTTACAACTTTTGATAATTGAGTATTTGCCTCAATAAAAGTGTCTTCTTCAATATATACCCAATCCTTAAATATTACATTATTACCTATATTTTTTGTTTTGACTACAATAGGCTTAGAATAAAAGGTTGTTTCTGGAATTTTAATTTTCTTTATAAGAATATCCTCATGAGCTTTAAGATAATTTTTAATGTTTCCTATATCTTTAAAATAAGAGTTATTTTCTATAAAGGCAGAAATTTTTATTCCTTTATTTATTAAATTTTGGTATATATCTATAAGATCCTTTTTAAAAGGAAAATATTTAATTATTTTGGGATCTATCATTTGAATTCCTGTAAAGGTGAGATTGTCTTCCTTTTGTTTTCTAAAAGAAATAATTGTGTTAGAATTAATATCAACTTCTACATTGTTATTTTCTCCTTTATGTAATACCATAACAACAGGGCTAAAAGATTGATTAAAAAAGTAATAAAGTTTTTCAAAATTAAAATTAGTAAGTATATCTGAATTTATAATTAAAGTTTCTTCTTTAAAGAAATTTTTTGCATTTATTATAGCACCTCCTGTTCCCATAAGTTCTTTTTCTTCAAAAATCCTTATTTTTATTTGGGGATTTTTCTTTTGGTAAGATTTAAGAAAATTTATGAGTTTATCTTTTAAGTGAAAAGTGTTTATTCCTATGAGAGTTATACCTAAATTTTTAAGTTGATCTAAAATAATTTCAACGACAGGTTTTCCTAAAATTGGGAAAAGGGGTTTAGGTAAAATCTTAGTATAAGGTAAAAGACGAGTACCTTTACCTGCTGAAAGAATAAAAGCTTGCACTTAAAAATTTAAATTTCTTTAGAAGAACTTTTTTCAACTGTAGAAGAAGGTGTAGCTTCTGTTTTTTTATTTTCTAATTTTTCGAGATCCTCTTTTACATCTGTACTTTTTAAAGCCTCTTTAAAAGAACGTATCCCTTTTCCTAAACCAGCTCCAACCTCAGGTAGCCTTTTTGCACCAAAAATTAAAAGAGCTAAAAAAAGAATAATAAATAACTCCTGACCCCCTAAATGCGGAAACATATTAACCTCCCTTTTTTTTGAATTCTCCTAATCTTACTAGAAATATACCTACCTCATAAAGAAGTGTCAAGGGGATAGCTAAAAGAATTTGATTTAAAGGATCAAATCCCGAAGTTAAAATAGCAGAAATAAAAAAGGATAAAATTATAGCATAAGGTCTAAAATTTTTTAGTTGGTTAGAGGTAACCAAATCTAATTTAGAAAGAAGAAACAAAAAAGAAGGGATTTGGAAAAGAACTCCAAAAATAATAAAAATTTTCAAAACAAAGGAGATGTAATCTTTTAAAAAGGGTTTAAAAACGAGAAACTTTTCTCCAAAAGAATACAAAAATTTCAAAATAGCTGGAAGAAAAATATAATAAGCTAATAGATCTCCTATTAAAAAGGAAAAGCAAGTTAAAAAGACAACACTTCTTACCCATTTTTTTTCATGGGGATAAAGTCCAGGAGCTATAAATAACCATATTTGATAAAAAATATAAGGACTTGAAATTATAAATCCTACAATAATAGATAATTTTATATAAGCTACAAATACTTCTGGGAAAACTCTAAAAAAAACCTTAGACTGAGGAGAGATAACTTTATACAAAGGAAATAATAAAAAATTAATTATATGTTCTGCAAAAAAATAAGAAAAAACTGCACCTATTACCCAACCAATAAAAACTTTGATTAAGCAACCTCTTAATTCAATAAGATGGTCTATAAGTGTTTGTTTCTTTTGTTCTTCTATGGTTTCATTCATTTATTAAGTCTTCCATAGTTTTAGCTATATTTTCAGGATCTAATCCAGATAATTTAAATAGCTCTTTTGGACTTCCAGAAGAAACAGAACTTTTTAACCCTAAAAGCTTTAGCTTAACAGATTTTCTTTTTAAAACAAAAAAAGAAGCTATTTTATTCCCTAAACCAGTTTCTACATAGTGATCTTCTACTACTACAATATTTTCAAATTCTGAAGCTTCTAAAAGGTCTTTTTCTGGAAGGGGTTTAATAGAGGCTATATTTAATAAAGAAACTTCGATACCTTTATTTTTAAGAATTTCCCAAGCAGAAAGAGCATAATGACACATAGTTCCGTAAGTAATGATTACTCCTTTATTTCCTCTTCTTATCCAGTCAGCTTTTCCTGGAATAAACTGATAATTCTCACCAAAATAAGGTGTTTTATCTTCTTTAGTTATGATAGGAACTTTTGATCTTCCCATACCAACAAAGATATTTCCAGGTCTTTTAGCAATAAATCTTATTATATGATCTGTTTGATTAGGATCTGCAGGTATATATATTTCAAAATCTGGAAGATTAAATAAAATTCCCAAATAATCTATACATTGATGGGTAGGACCATCTTCTCCTACATCAGCTCCTAAATGTGTAGAGACAATCTTTAGAGCGGTTTTATTAAGAGAGTTTAATCTCATTTGATTATAAACTTCATCAATTGCGAATACGCCAAAAGTTGAGAAAAATACCAAAAATCCATCTTTAGAAAGGGCTCCTGATACAGAAGCAGTATGATGTTCTTGAATACCTGATTCAAAGAAAGCTGAAGGAGAAATTTTTTTAAATCCTCCCATTTTCACAGAACTTTCTAAATCGCAAGTAAGTCCTAAAATTTTAGGAGGTTTGCCAGGAAGATTATTTTTTTCTGCTAATTTTGAAAGTGCATTTCCATAAGCACTTCTACAGTCAGTTTTAGTTTCAGGAGAATAGATATTAGGTTCTGGAATTTCTATTTCTATAGGAATAGGATCATGTGGCTGATGAGGGAAGGAAACTATCCAATTTTTTCTTTTTTCTTTGAGAATATCTAATTCTTTAGGGTCAAATCCTAATTCTTCCAAAGCTTTTTTTGCCAAATCCTCTGGGAGAGCCATTCCATGCCATTTTGGATCGTTTTCCATAAAGGAAATACCTTTTCCCATTGTGGTGTGAGCCAAAATAGCAGTTGGATTTTTTGGATTTTCTACCTCCTTATTTAAGATTTTTTTCAAGGCTTTAAATATTTCAGAATAATTGTGCCCATCTATTTCTATTACATTCCAAGCAGTCGCTAATATTTCTTCCTTAATTTTTTGAGGCATAACTTTTGATATATCTCCACCAATTTGAAGTTTGTTATAATCAATTAAAACTATTAAATTATCTAATTCAAATTTTACAGCCCAACGCCTAGCTTCAATAACTTGCCCCTTTTGTTGCTCACCATCTCCCATCAAACAAAAAACTTTATTATCAAGCCCTTTTAATTTAATAGCTTTAGCCATTCCACAGGCTGCTGAAAGTCCCTGTCCCAAATTTCCAGTATTCCATTCTACTCCAGGGACTGCTTGTTCTACATGTCCAGCAAAGGCAGAGCCAGCACGTCTAAATTCCATTAAAAAAGGTTCTTCAGGGAAAAAACCATACTCACAAAGAACACTATATACTCCCGGACTTATATGTCCATTACTTATTACAATTCTATCTCTATTTTCAGCTCTTGGATTTTTAGGATCAACTTTAGCAATTCCATATAAGACTAAAAGCATACTTAAAGATGAAAGAGAACCACCTGGATGACCACTACCTGCTAAGGTTGTAGCTAATATAATTCTTCTTGCACATCTCTTAAAAGCAAGTTCTAAAGCTTGAAGTTCTTCTTTTGATAAATCCTCTTTATTAATATTTAATTTTATCATAGAAAGTCCTCCTTTTAATTTAGAAAAAGTTAAAAGACATTTATAACTTGATAAAAGGAAAAATCAAGATGAAAATTGAGAAAAATTTATGAACTTTTCTTTTCTCTTCTCATAGCTATAATTCCAGTTCTTGCAATTTCTTTAATTCCTATAGGTTTTAAGAGCTCTATTACTGCCTCAAGCTTTTCTTTATCTCCTGTAACTTCAATTATGTAACTTCTTGGACTTACATCTACAATTTTACATCTAAAAATTTCACATATTCTAAAAATTTCTTCTCTATATTCTTTTTCTGCCCTTACTTTTATTAAAGCCATTTCTCTTTCTACATAATCTTTTTCTTCTGTAACATTTACAACTTTATACACGTCTATAAGTCTTCTTAATTGTTTTATAATTTGTTCAATAATAAATTCATCTCCATGGGTTACTAAAGTTAAATGAGAAAGGGTAGGATCAAGTGTTTCAGCGACACAAAGGCTATCAATATTAAATCCTCTTCCACTAAAAAGACCTGCAATTCTTGCTAAAGCACCTGGAGTATTTTCTACTAAAACCGAAAGAGTTTGTCTTTTTTCTTCCATACCCTTTACCTCCTCCCCATATCTTTATACTAAAATCATTTCAGTAGTTGCTTTTCCTGCAGGTACCATAGGAAAGACATCTTCTTCTGGAGCAATGTGAACATCAAGTATTACTAAAGTATCCATACTTAAAGCCTTTTTAAGAGCTGATTCAACTTCTTGTGGTTTAGTTATTTTCATTCCTGCTGCTCCATAAGCTTCAGCTAATTTAACAAAATCTGGTAATAAGTGAAATTTTACTTGAGAATATCTTTTTCCATAAAATAATTCTTGCCATTGTCTTACCATTCCTAAATACCCATTATTAAGAATAATTATTTTAATAGGTAATTTTTGTTCCATAGCAGTTGCTAATTCTTGAATATTCATTTGAATAGAACCATCTCCTGCAATATCTATAACTAATTTGTCAGGATTTCCTATTTTAGCTCCAATTGCTGCAGGGAATCCAAAACCCATAGTTCCTAAACCACCAGAGGTAATAAGAGTTCTTGGATATTTGAATTTATAATATTGAGCAGTCCACATCTGATTTTGTCCTACTTCAGTAGCAATAATTACTTCTCCCTTAGTTAATTCATAAAGTTTTTCTATTACAAACTGAGGTTTTATGTAATTAGGATCATTTTTATAAGAAAGGGGGTATCTTTTTTTCCATATATCAATCTGTTCTAGCCAATCTTTAAACCTTTCTTTCCAATACTTTTTAGGTTTTCCTGCATTTTTTATAACATTCAAAAGCAATGTTAATGCTCTTTTGCAATCACCTACTATAGGAACATGAACCTTTACATTTTTTTGTATAGAAGCGGGGTCTATATCAATATGAATAATTTTAGCTCCAGGAGCAAAGGCATCTACTTTACCCGTTACACGATCAGAAAATCTTGCTCCAACAGCCAACAAAACATCACAATTAGCTACAGCCATATTAGCATAATAAGTGCCGTGCATACCAAGCATTCCAAGAGATTGTTCATGATCTCCAGGGAATGAACCTAATCCCATAAGTGTCATAGTAACAGGAAGGTTTAAGGTTTCAGCTAATTTAATTGCCTCATTAGATGCACCAGAAGAAATTACGCCACCTCCAAGAAGCAAAACAGGTCTTTCTGCTTGTTCAAGAAGGGAATATGCTTTTTCTATTTGTTTTATATGAGGTTCATAAACAGGATTGTAGCTTCTTAAACTTATTTCTTCAGGATAATTAAATTCTCCTTTAGCTTGTTGAATATCCTTTGGTAAATCAACTACTACAGGACCAGGTCTTCCAGTGCTTGCAATATAAAAAGCGGCTTTTAAAATTCTTGGTAAATCTTCAATTCTTTTAACCAGAAAATTATGTTTAGTAATGGGTCTTGTTATTCCTGTAGTATCAACTTCTTGAAAGGCATCATTTCCAATAAGTCTTGTAGGGACCTGCCCTGTTAATACTACTATAGGACTTGAGTCCATATAAGCTGTAGCAACACCAGTTACAGTATTTGTTGATCCCGGGCCAGAGGTAACTAAAGCAACTCCTACCTTACCAGTAGATCTGGCATATCCATCCGCAGCATGGGCAGCACCCTGTTCATGTCTCACAAGAACATGTTTTATTTCAGAAGTTTTATAAAGTTCATCATAAATATCAATTACAGCTCCTCCTGGATATCCAAAGATTACCTCTACCTTTTCTCTTTTTAAAGCTTCAATAATCATTTGAGCTCCTATCATTATTTTACCCAACTTTATTACCCTCCTTATTTTTGAAATCTTAAAATTTTGAAATTTAAAAAGTCTGAAGCTTTAATCTATTTCTATTCCTTCATATTTTTTTATTAATCTATAAATTTGCTCCTTTATATAAAGTTTTTCTTTTTTTAGCTGTTTAACTTTTATTTCTTCTTCAGGTGTTAAATAACTTTTCTGAGATATTTTGGTTACTTCATTTTCCAAAGCTTGATGTTTTTCAAATAAATCTTTTATATCTGCATACTTTCTACTAAACTCTTTAATTAAATCCTTATCCATTAAATTCCTCCTTTTATAAAAAAATTTAATTTATTATAATTATAATTAATTTTTAAAAAATTATTGTCAATTTGTGAAAAATTTCCCTTATTTTAGAAATTTTTTGAGAATCACTTAGAAAATCCAGTTAAAGCTTTAAGTATTTCTATAGGTAAAGGAAAGAGGATGGTAGAATTTTTTTCTGTAGAAATTTCTGTTAAAGTTTGCAAATACCTTAATTGAAGAGTTATGGGGTTTAGTGCCATAATTTGAGCAGCCTCAAGAAGTGTTTTTGCTGCTTGAAATTCACCCTCAGCATTAATAACTTTAGCTCTTCTTTCCCTTTCTGCTTCAGCTTGTTTTGCCATAGCTCTTTTCATTTCTTCAGGAAGGTCAATTTCCTTTATTTCAACCTTTGATACTTTCACTCCCCAAGGTTCTGTATCTGCATCTAAAATTTCTTGCAATTTCATGTTCAATTTTTCTCGTTCAGCTAAAATCTCATCCAATTCTGCTTGTCCACATACACTTCTTAGGGTGGTTTGTGATAATTGACTGGTAGCATAATGATAATCTTCAACTTGCAAAAAAGCTTTTTCGGGATCTAAAACCCTAAAATATACTACTGCACTAACCCTAATTGATACATTATCTCTGGTAATAACTTCTTGAGGAGGTACATCCAGAGTTACTGTTCTTAAATCAAGCTTTCTCATTCTGTCAATTACAGGAATCAATATAATTAACCCCGGGCCTTTAACTGCTAAAAATTTCCCTAATCTTAAAACTACAGCTCTTTCATATTCATTTATTATTTTTATAGAAGCTTGTAAAAATAAAAGAAGAATTACTACCAAAAAAAGTATTATTAAACTCATCTTTCTCCTCCCATAATTTTTTAATTATTTTAAATATGAATAAGGTATTGGTCAAGGTAAAAATTGGTTTTATAATTCTATATAAAATGACTCCCCTTTTTTGGGATAAACTTATAAATTTAGATTCTTTTCCTTTTAAAACTTCCCAACTCAAAGCAATTCAAACCCACATTTCCTATGTTTTTATTACAGATGATTTAGTCTATAAAATAAAAAAACCCGTCAATTTTGGTTTTCTTGACTTTACCACTTTAGAAAAGAGGAAATATTTTTGTGAAAGAGAGGTAGAACTTAACAGAAGGCTTTCTCCTGAAATTTATCTGGGTGTGGTTCCTGTAACAGAGAAAAACGGAAGGTTTGAATTTGAAGGAAGTGGAAAAGTAGTAGAATATGCTGTAAAAATGAAAAGACTTCCTGAAAATGGTATGATGAAAGAACTTCTTCAAAAAGGAGAGATTACAGAAAAACATATAGATTTAATCGTAAATACACTAGTTACCTTTTATAAATCTGCTGAGACAGGAGAAAGAGTTAACCCTTATGGAAATATAGAAACTATATTTTACAACACCAATGAAAATTTTGAACAAACAAAAAATTTTATAGATATTGCTTTAACAGAAGAAAAATATATTCACATTGTCAATTATAATAATAGTTTTATTGAACAAAAAAAGGAGCTTTTTGAAAAAAGAATAAAAGAGGGATTTATAAGAGACGGACATGGAGATCTTTATTCAGCTAATATCTGTTTTGATAATCTAAAAAAGGTCTATATTTTTGATTGTATTGAGTTTAATGAAAGATTTAGATGTGGAGATGTATGTTGTGACATTTCTTTTTTAGCAATGGATTTAGATTATCATAGATATAGAGATCTTTCAGATTATTTTATAAAAACTTATGTCAAAAAAAGTAAAGATAAAGACATTTATGAATTGTTAAATTTTTATAAATGCTATAGAGCTTATGTGAGAGGGAAAATAGGTTGTTTTACTTATACATCTCCCGAAATTTCTGAAGAGGAAAAGAAAAAAGCTCTTGAGTCTGCACATAAATATTTTGATCTTGCCTATTATTATGCAGGAGGTATTCCCAAGATAATTGTTTTTTTTGGGCTTTCTGGAACTGGGAAAACTTTTCTTTCTCAAAATCTTTTGAAAAAAATACCAGCTGTTTATTTAGCCTCTGATATAATTAGAAAAAAATTATTAAAACTTGATCCAACTAAACACTACTATGCTCAATTTGAGAAAGGTATTTATTCCCCAGAAATAACTCTAAGCACTTATGAAAAAATGATAGAAATGGCAATAGAGGAAGTATCTTATGGTAGAGATGTAATTATAGATGCTACTTTTAGAGAAAAGAAATATAGGGATTTGTTAAAGGAAAACTTGAAAAATTTAAGAGCAAAAATTTATTGGATATTGTGTACTGCTGAAGATGAAGTTATTAAAGAAAGATTTTCTAAAAGACTCTTAGAAAATACTTATTCTGATGCACTTTGGGATATTTACCTTTCACAAAAACAAAAATTTGAATTTCCAGAAGATTGTAGTCCTTTATTAATTCTTAATACATCGGTTTCTTTGGAGAGCTTGCTAAATAAAATTTTACAATTTTTAAAAATTTAGATCTTTTTACCCCTTGTCTTTTTGAAAGAAATGATTATTTTTTCAGCTAAACATAAATCTATTAAAAATTAATATCAAAGGGAGGTGGAGGTATGAAGATTAGACCTTTGAATGATCGTATTTTAGTCCAACGTATTGAAGAAGAAGAAAGAACAGAATCAGGGATCATTATCCCAGATACTGCTAAGGAAAAACCAACTATGGGTAAAGTGATAGCTGTTGGAGATGGTAGATTGTTAGATAATGGTCAAAGACAACCTTTAACTGTTAAAGAGGGGGATAAAATCCTTTTTAGTAAATATGCTGGGACTGAAATTAAAATAAAGGGTGAAGAATATTTAATTATGAGAGAAGATGATGTTTTAGCTATTATTGAAGAATAATCAAAAAAAACTTAAAGGGGGGTTGTAATATGGCTGCTAAGGAGATTATTTACGGAGCTAATACAAGAGATAAAATTTTAAAGGGTGTTAATAAGTTAGCTGATGCAGTAAAAGTAACCCTTGGTCCTAAAGGTAGAAATGTCATTTTAGAAAGATCCTTTGGATCTCCTTTAATTTCAAAGGATGGTGTTACAGTGGCTAAAGAGATTGAATTAGAGGATAAATTTGAAAATATGGGAGCGCAGATGGTAAAAGAAGTTGCCTCAAAAACCAGTGATGTAGCAGGTGACGGGACTACTACAGCTACAGTTTTAGCTCAGTCTATTTTTAGTGAGGGATTAAAATTAGTTGCAGCCGGAATTAATCCAATGGCTATAAAAAGAGGTATTGAAAAGGCTGTAGATGTGGTAATAAAAGAAATGGAAAAAATTACTCAACCCTGTAAATCTCGTCAAGAAATAGCTCAAGTTGCAGCTATCTCTGCTAATAATGATGCTACCATTGGTAATCTTATTGCTGATGCTATGGATAAAGTGGGGAAAGAAGGCGTCATTACTGTTGAAGAATCAAAAGGTCTTGAGACTTATTTAGAAGTAGTAGAAGGAATGCAATTTGATCGTGGATATATTTCTCCTTATTTTATAACTGATGCTGAAAAAATGGAATGCGTTTTAGAAGATCCTTATATTTTAGCCTATGATAAAAAAATAAGTGCTATGAAAGATCTTTTGCCACTCCTTGAACAGGTAGCTCGTTCAGGTAAACCAATTTTAATTATTGCTGAGGATGTAGAGGGTGAAGCGCTTGCTACTTTAGTAGTTAATAAACTTAGAGGAGTATTACAGTGTTGTGCAGTAAAAGCTCCTGGGTTTGGTGAAAGAAGAAAAGCAATGCTTCAGGATATTGCCATTTTAACTGGTGGAACTTTTGTATCTGAAGAGTTGGGAATGAAACTTGAAAATGTTCAACTTTCTGATCTTGGAAGAGCAAGAAGGGTTGTGATTACTAAAGAAAACACCACTATCATTGATGGTGCTGGCAAGAAAGAGGATATAGAGGCCCGTATTAAACAGATTCGTGCCCAAATTGAAGAAACTACCTCAGATTATGATCGTGAAAAACTTCAAGAAAGACTTGCTAAATTAGTAGGTGGAGTAGCAGTTATTTACGTGGGAGCACCTACTGAAACAGAATTAAAAGAAAAGAAAGCCAGAGTAGAAGATGCACTTAATGCTACTAAAGCTGCAGTAGAGGAGGGTATTGTTCCTGGAGGCGGGGTTGTCTATATAAGATGCTTACCAGCTTTAGAAAATCTCAAATTAGACGGAGATGAACATTATGGTGTAGAGATTATTAAAAAAGCCTTAGAAGCTCCACTTCGTCAAATAGCTTTTAATTCAGGATACGAAGGATCTATTATAGTAGAAAAGGTTAAAAACGAAAAAGGGCCTATTGGATTTGATGCAGAAACAGGAGAATTTAAAGATCTTGTTGCTGCAGGTATAATAGATCCTAAGAAAGTAAGTCGTTGTGCTCTACAAAATGCAGCATCTATTGCAGGACTTCTTTTAACTACTGAGGCTATGGTTGCTGAGAAACCTAAGAAAGAAGAAAAAGGTCCAGCTATGCCACCTGGTGGAGAATTTTAAAGAACTTAATTAAAAAGAGGGGTTTTTAAGCCCCTCTTTTTAATTATAAAAATCTACTAATCAAAAAATCCAAAAAATTTTGTCAATCTTTTCTTAGCTTTTTATCAACTTTTTAGCTTGTTTAAACCAAAATATAGGTTATATTAAAATTAAATTTAAAATTTTAAAAAACTACAATGAAACTGATAAAATTTTCATTTATAATAAGCTTTTTTCTTTTATTAATATTTGTCTTAGCTTTGTATGGTTCTGAAATAGATATAACTTCAGATAAAATGCAGGTATTAGAAAGTGAGGGAGTGGTCGTTTTTACAGGAAAAGTTTTTGGAATTAAAGGAGACTTAAAGGTCTGGTGTGATCAAATGTATGTATATTATACTACTACTCAGGAAGGGGGAAGGGAAGTAAGTAAAGTGGTTGCCTTAGGAAAAGTAATTATAGAAAAAGGAAAATGGAAAGCCTATGCTGGAAAGGCGGTTTATTTTAAGAATCAAGAAAAATTGGTATTGGAAGAAACTCCCAAGGTTTGGCATGATAAAAATTTAGTGGAAGGAGATATTATAACTATATACTTTAATGAGGAGAAAAGTGAAGTTTTAGCTAAAGATCAGGGTAGAGTAAGAGCACGTGTATATTTTGAATAAAAAGAGATATTTTTATGCTTAAGGCTGAAAATTTAAGAAAATCTTTTAAGAAAAAGTTAGCAATTAAAGATGTATCTTTACAAATTCAGCAAGGTGAGATTGTAGGACTTTTAGGTCCTAACGGAGCAGGTAAAACTACTTGTTTTTATATAATTGCAGGATTTTTAAAACCAGATAATGGTCAAATAATTCTTGGAGAAGAACTTATTACCTCTTTAGATGTGGCTGAAAGAGCAAAAAAGGGAATAATTTATTTGCCTCAAGAATCCTCAGTATTTAGAAAACTTACAGTAGCTGAAAATTTTAAAATTGTATTAGAAAGATTTAAAGAGAATTTAAAAAAAATAGAAGAAAGACTTGACCATTATATAGAATTATTTGATCTTAAAGAGATACTAAATCAAAAAACATATACTCTTTCAGGTGGTCAAAAAAGAAAAGTTGAAATAGTAAGAGCACTCCTAATTGAACCACAATTTATGCTTTTAGATGAACCTTTTGCAGGAATAGATCCAATTGGTGTAGCTCAACTAAAAGAGATTCTTGAAGCCCTTAAAAAAGAAAAAATAGGTATATTAATCTCAGATCATAATGTAAGAGATACACTTAAAATCTGTGATAAAGGTTATGTAATTGCAAACGGAGAAATAATAGGGAAGGGAACCCCTGAAGAAATTTTAGAAAATGATTTAGTAAAAGAAAAATTTTTAGGTGAAAAATTCTTTATGTAGAAATTAAAAATGATAGAACTGAAAAATGAGTTAACACTTAAGCCTCAGTTAATACTTACTCCTCAGCTCAAGCTGGTTTTAAAAATATTACAATTAAATATCTTAGACTTGCATAATTTTTTACTTCAAGAAGTCCAAAGCAACCCCTTTTTAGAGCTCGAATATAAAGATCTTCCAGAAAATAATTATATGGAAGAAAGTAATTTTGAAGAAATTAAGCTTAAAGAAGAAGTTAATTTTGAGGAAGAACTAATAGAAAAAAGATTTTATTTTGGTAAAGAGGAACCAGAAGAAGAATGGAGTTGGGAAAAAACGCTTAAAGCTGAAGAAAAACTAACAGACTACCTTTTATGGCAGATTAACTTAAAAGAACTTACACCTTTAGAAAAAGATATAGCCTATTATATTATAGGAAATTTAGATGATAAAGGTTATTTAAGAATATCTTTAGAGGAAATTGCAAAAGAATTTAATGTTCCTTTAGAAAAAGTAGAAAAAATAAGAAACATTTTAAAATTTCTTGATCCTGTAGGAGTAGCTTCTTTAAATTTAAAGGAGTGTTTACTTACTCAACTTGAATTCATAGGATATGATAAAAAATCTTTACCTTATATTTTGGTAGAAAAACATTTAGAAGAATTACCTAAGGGAATAGAATATTTCAAAAATTCCTATGAATATAATGAAAAAGAAATTGAAAGTGCTTTAGAAGTAATAAAGCAGTTAGAGCCCTATCCTGCGAGAAATTATTTTGATATAAATGCACTTTATATAGAACCCGATTTAATTTTTTATAAGGAAGAAAATGAATGGAAAGTAGAAGTGGTAAAAGAAGGTCCATTTATAGTTAGATTAAATAACTATTATAAGAACTTTTTAAAAAGAAAAAAAGATTTTGGTAATAATCCTGGAGTTAAAAAATTTCTTAAACAAAAACTTAAAGATGCTGAAGATCTTTTGAAAGCTTTAGATAGTAGATACTCTAATCTTTATAAGGTTGGGGAGGCTATTTTAAAATATCAAAAAGAATTTTTAGAAAAGGGAATAAAATTTTTAAAGCCTTTAACTTTAAAAGATATTGCAGAAGAAGTTCAACTACATGAATCAACTATTAGTAGAATTATAAATCAAAAATATGTTCAAACTCCAAAAGGAGTATTTACTTTAAGATTTTTCTTTTCTACAGGTTATAAAGGTAAGGAAGGAGAAGAATTATCAGCAAAAGCAGTAAAAGATTATATAAAAGAAATTATAAATGAAGAAAATCCATCTAAGCCCTTAAGTGATAGTGCTATCTCTAAAATACTAAAAGAAAAATATGGAATTAATATTGCAAGACGCACTGTAACTAAATATAGAGAAGAATTACAAATTCCCTCTATAAGAGAAAGAAAGATTTCTAAAAACATTAAAGAAAGGAGGTAAGATTTTATGAGTGAGTTTAATTTTACTTTCAAAGGAATGGATTCATCAGAAGCAATTAAAAACTATGCGGAAAAGAAATTTAAGAAATTTAAAAAATATTTTGAAGGTCCAGTTAATATTCAGGTAGTTTTTAAAAGAGAAAAGTTTAGAGAACTGGTAGAAGTAATTGTAAGCGGAGACGGAGAGAATATGATTGCCAAAGAAGAAACTTCAGATATTTACGAAGCTATAGATTTAGCTTATGAAACCTTAGAGAAACAAGTTAAAAAATTTAAAGAAAAAAGAAAAGAATTTAGAAAAAGTAAAACCTTAGAAACAGGTTCTCCTATATTAGAAGAAGATTATACAATAAAAACCATAAAAATTAATCCTATGTCTACCCAAGAAGCTTTGGAATGGTTTGAAAAAAATAAAGATAGTTTTGTGCTTTTTTACAATATCGATTTCGAAAAAATTTGTTTAATCTATTCAGAAAAAGATAAACCAGTAATTGTTGTTCCTGAAATTTCTTAGAAAAATTTATGAATATAGTTATAATAACGGGTCTTTCTGGTTCTGGTAAAAGTACATCTTTAAAAGCCTTTGAAGATCTTGGATATCTTTCTATTGATAATTTTCCCATAAGACTTCTTTTGCAATTTTTAGAAGAAGTTAAAGAAAGTTTAGAAGATAAAAACATTGCTTTAGTAATGGACATAAGAGATAAGTATTTTTTGAAAGAATATCCAGAGGTTTTCAAAAATTTAAAAGAAATAGGATACAATTTTGAGCTCCTCTTTTTAGATGCAAGAAATGATGTAATTATTACCAGATTTAATCAAACAAGAAGAATCCATCCTTTAATGAAAGAAAAGCTAAGAAGTTTGGAAGAGGCTATTGAAGAGGAAAGAAAACTTTTAGGGGATTTAAAAGAAATAGCAAATTTAATCATAGATACCTCAGATTTTAACGTTCATCAATTAAGAAACGAAATATTTAGACTTTATAAAGAAAGGGAATCTCATAAAAATTTAGTTCTCCATTTGATAGGATTTGGTTATAAATACGGAATTCCTTATGAAGCAAGTTTTTTATTTGATGCAAGATTTTTACCCAATCCTTATTTTATCCCCTCTTTAAAACCTTTGAGCGGTAAAGATAAAGAAGTTAAAGATTATTTACTAAATTTTTCTGAAACTTTAAAATTTATAGAATATTTGGAATCCTTTTTAGAATGGTTGATACCTTTTTATTATAAAGATAATAGACAGTATTTAACAATAGGTATTGGTTGTACAGGTGGAAGACATAGATCTCCAGCTATTATAGAAATTTTAGCCCAAAGATTGAAAGAAAAACATCCAGAAATAGAAATAGTGAAAACTTATAGAGATATAGAAAAGGATGTACCTCATTAATGAAGCAGAAGAAGGAGATTTACAAATTATTTCAGAATTAGAAAGAGATTTATTTTCTGAAGAAAAATGGTCTTATTTTCAAATTTTAAAAGAATTTGAAAATGGGCTTTCAAAAATTTGGGTTTTAAAAAAGAAAGAAAAGATAATCGGATATCTTATTTTTAGAGAAATTAAACCTGAAATTGAGATTTTCAAAATAGGAGTAAAAAAGGAATATCAAAGAAAAGGGGTAGGTACCAAACTTATGCAAAAATTAATAGAATTTGCTAAAGAGAAAAATATAAACAAAATATTTTTAGAAGTAAAAGCCTCAAACCTACCTGCTTATAATTTTTATAAAAAATTGGGGTTTAAGGAAACTTATAGAAGGAAAAGATATTATGATAATGAAGATGCAATTGTAATGACAAAAGAAATTTAAAAGTTAAAGGATTATGTTAAGAGTAGGAATTAATGGATTTGGTAGAATTGGTAGAACCATTTTAAGAGCAAAACTTAAATATCCTGAATTTAAAAATTTTGATATAGTAGCTATAAACGATCTTTCTTCTCCAGAGATGTTAGCCTATTTGTTTAAATACGATTCAGTGTTTGGAAAGTTAGCCTATCAAATAGAAGTAGAAAAAGAATATATAAAAATAGGAGATAAAAAAATAAGAATATTCCAAGAACCTGATCCAGAAAAAATTCCTTGGGATGAGGAAAAAATAGATTATGTAATAGAGGCTACAGGAAGATTTACCGATGGGTCCTTAGCAAGAAAACACCTTCTTAGAGGTGTTAAAAGGGTAATTATTACAGCTCCTGCTATAAATGAGGATATTACCATAATTATAGGAACAAATGAAGAAAAATATGATCCTTTCAAGCATTATATTATTTCTACATCTTCATGTATTTCCAATGCTGCTACTCCTGTATTAAATCTTTTAATGAAATATTATGAAATAGAAAAATGTTATTTAAGTAGTATTCATGCTTATACTAACACCCAAAGGCTTCTTGATATGATTCATCCTAAGGATTTTAGAAGAGCAAGGTCAGCTCCATTAAATATGGTTCCTGTAAATATAGATTTTGAAACTATAGTAAAAGTTTTACCTGCCCTTAGAGGAAAGATTGAAGGTATTTGCATAAGGGTTCCTATTCCCGATGTATCTTTAAATGATTTTGTTATTCTAATAAAAGGAGAAACTACTTCCGCAGAAATAAATAAACTTTTCAAAGAAAATCAAAATAAATATTTAGGTTATACTGAAGAACCTGTGGTCTCTTCAGACATTATTGGAGAGCCGTATAGTGCTATTATTGACGGACTTAATACCAAGGTGATAGATAAAAATTTGATAAAATTATTAGCTTGGTATGATAATGAATGGGGTTATTCAGTAAGGGTTCTTGATTTGATAAATTATATAATTGAAAGAGAAATTTAAATATTTAAGTAAAAGATTACTTCTAAAGTTCTATTAATTAATTTAAGTCATACTTTTGTAGAAGAAATTCAATATGAACCTAAATATAATATCTTTTTAAAAATATTTTCTAATTTTCCAGCTCTAAAAAATTAGATAAAACTCTTGCTGAGAGAAATCTTTCGTCCTTATAAAAATAATTATATAAGTTTAGAAGAATTTAGAAATTTTATTTTAAAAATTTCTCCTTCTTCTTAAGCATAAGCAAAAATTCAGGAATATTGATTGACCTTTTATATTTTATTTTTTAGAAGTTTTAAAGTTAATCTCCCTTCTATGGCTTCCAATTTTTTATTAAAAAGGAAAAGTAATGATTCTTTAAAGTCTTAACTTCTTAATCAAATTCTTTTTTACTCTTTTAATTTGTGTTACTTTTGATTTTAACTCCGGTAGCCTGATCCCCTTGTTTTATTAATTTAATATGAACATAATATTGAGCAGCAAAATGGGGGACAAATTGTTTAGCTAGAATCTTTCCAGCTTCTGGAGGAATTTTACCGATACTTCCAGCTGTAGGGTCATAATCATATCTCAAAGTAATGATATTCATTGTTTTACTCGTTCCTAAGCTGACAATAACCGGAAAATTATAGGGATTAATTTTTTTAGCCTTTTCACACATCTGTTCAGCATTAAGAAGGGCAATCTCCCAGGTACGGTCAAAAGGTAAAGTGTTAAAAGACTCTTCAATAATAAAGTTTCTACCAACACTTAAACAATCAATTAGTAAACAGGGCATGAATAAGATAAAAGCAGGTACTTTTTTGCTCATTTTACCCTCTATCAAGCAACTACGCAGAATATTTTTAGTTTGTTAATCTTAGCTCGTCAATATAAAGATTGTTTTAAATTAAGGTTAAAAGACAAATAGGTATAGACTAAGAGGTATTATTTATACTAAAATTTTTAGCAACTCAGTCTTACAAACTAAAAATGCCATCTTTTAGGTATTAATATTTTTTTTGGTTAAAAAAGTTTTAAATAAGGTGATTTTTTCTTGACATTTAATTAACTTAATCTTTAATTTAAAAAAGATATATGATAAAATTGTTTATAATTATTACATAAAGAAGGGGGTAGGTAAATGAAAAAATTGGGTATAAATGGATTGGGAAGAATAGGTAAATTAACACTTTGGCATCATATAGCGAGAAAATATTTTGATGAAATTGTAGTAAATATAGGAAGAGAAGTAGGGACCTCCTTTTCTGATGTAGCAAATTATATAGAAAAAGATAGTACTTATGGATGGTTACAAGTTTATCTTTATGGATATAAAGGAAAGAGGGTAATTGAAAATTTAGATGAAAAAGAAGGTACTATGTATATAGATGGAATAAAGGTAAAAATTTTAAGAAAAACAAGAAACCCAAAAGAGATTAATTGGAGAGAGGAAGGGGTAAAACTTGTAGTAGAATGTTCTGGGAAATTTAGAGATCCTAATATAAGTCCAGAGGAACCTAAAGGTTCAGTTAGAGGACATCTTTTGGCTGGGGCTGAAAAAGTTATAGTTTCTGCGCCATTTAAAATAAAAGACAAAGAAAAGGGGATTCCAGAAGATTCAGTAACTATTGTTTATGGTATTAATGAAGAGGTTTATCAGCCTAATAAACATAATATTATTTCTTCAGCCTCTTGTACAACTACTTGTTTAGCTTATATGGTTAAACCTTTACTTGATTATTTTGGTCTGGATAGAATACTTTCAGCCTCTATGGTCACAATTCATGCGGTTACAAGTTCACAGGTAATTTTGGATAGACTTCCTAAAGAAGGGAAAGGAGACTTAAGAAGAATGAGAAGCGTGTTTAACAATATTATTTTAACTACTACTGGTGCAGCTGAGGCCTTAGGACTTGTTATACCTGAGATGCAAAAAATTGGATTTATGGCTAAAAGTGTAAGAGTGCCTGTAACTACAGGAAGTCTCATTATTTTAACAGTAAATATCCAAGATGAAAGTTTAGAAAATCCTATTACCAGAGATTTAATAAACAAAATATATGAGGAAGTAGCAAACAAAAAATATAAAGATTATCTTATATTTACTATGGAACAAAATGTTTCCTCAGATATTATAGGTTATCCAAGGGCAGCAGCTATTATTGAAGGAACTGAAACTTATACCCATACAGCTTTAGCTAAAGTGGGTAGTGATAAAACCTTTCCTATTACCCAAGTAGTAGTTTACGGATGGTATGATAATGAATTAGGATCTTATACTAATCTAATGGGTGATTTAACTGTGTTTATTGCTGAAAAGATGATATAATTTATGAAAAGAAGAAGGGGAAGAGAAATAGCACTTCAGATCCTTTATCAAAAAGAAGCAGCTCAAATATCTATTGATGAAGCTATCAGCAATTATGAAAAATATTTTAGTGTGGAAAATGGTGAAATATTGCAATTTGCTCAGGAATTAGTACTTGGAGTAGAGGAGAATATAGAATTTATAGATAATATAATTAAAAAATATACTCCTTCTTGGCCCTTGGAAAGGTTAAATCTCACAGATAAGAACATTCTTAGACTTGCAATTTACGAAATGTTTTTTAGACCGGATATTCCAGAGGTTGTTTCTATAAATGAAGCTATAGAACTTGCTAAACTTTACGGAACCGATGATTCTCCAGCTTTTATAAATGGAGTTTTAGATAATATTTACAAAAGGGAAATCAAAATAAAATCCAAAGATTTTTGATTATGAAAAAATCAAAAATCATTACTATAGATGGTCCTGCATCTTCGGGTAAGACAACTGTAGCCAAGATGATTGCTCAAAAATTAAATATTCCTTTGTTAGAATCAGGAACTTTATATAGATTTGCAACTTATCTTTTAATAAAATCAGAAAAGTCTGTTCAAACTTATATGGAAGATGAAAAAGCATTAATAAATTTTTTGAAAGAAACTTTTAAAAAAGTAAAAATAGAACTAACCCCAGCTGGAACATTTATTTATTGGAATGGAAAATTGATAAAAGAGGAACTAAGAGAAAAAGAAGTGGAAAATTTAGTTTCTCAAGTCTCCGCCAATAAAAAAGTTAGAGAAATTTTAACTGATTTTATGAGAGAGCTTGGTAAAACAGGTAATTTAATAACTGAGGGGAGGGATATGGGAAGTTTCGTTTTTCCCTATGCAGATATAAAGATATTTTTAACTGCTGATGAGAAAATAAGAGCAAAAAGAAGATTTAAAGAAAAAATGGAAAAAGGAGTTTGTAAGGAGAAAAATTTATATGAAGAAGTTTTTATTAACATAAAACTTAGAGATAAATTGGATAGTCAAAGAGAGATAGCACCTTTAATTATTCCTGAAGGAGCTTATATTATAGATACTTCCCATTTAACTCCAGAAGAAGTTTTAAATAAAATTTTAAAAATTATTGAATAAATTTAAAAGAATATGAAAAAAGAAGTTTTAAGTTTGGAAGAATTTATAAAAAGAGAAAAAGCTAAGGCAAGAAAACTTAGGAATACAAGATGGTGGAGAAAACAGTTAGAAAGAGGAATATGTTATTATTGTGGAAAAAAAGTAAAACCTGAAGAACTTACTATGGATCATAAAATTCCTTTATCTCAAGGTGGAACATCAGAGAGAATTAATATAGTTCCAGCATGTAAAGAGTGTAATAAAAAAAAGAAATATTTACTCCCTTGGGAATGGGATGAGTATTTAAAGAGTTTAAAGAGTGGGAATAGGGGGTAATTGATGTGCGGAATTATAGGATATATAGGAGAGAGACAGATTTTGCCTGTACTTTTAGAAGGTTTAAGAAGATTAGAATATAGAGGATATGATTCTGCTGGAGTAGTTTTTTTAGAAGATGAAAGGATAAGTATAATAAAAGTAAAAGGTAAAGTATTTGATTTAGAAGAAAAGATTTTTAATAATCTTCCAAAAAAACCTAAAGCTCCGGGGCTTGGACATACTCGGTGGGCTACTCACGGGGAACCCTCTGATGAAAATGCTCATCCCCACATTGATTGTAAAGGGATGTTAGCTGTTGTACATAATGGAATTATTGAAAATTATTATGAGTTAAAAAAAGAACTCCAAGAAAAAGGACACAAATTTAACTCAGCAACTGATACAGAGGTAATAGTTCATTTAGTGGAAGATTATTTAAATCAAGGATTAGATTTAAAAACAGCTTTTTTTTCAGCTTTAAAAAGGTTAAAAGGAGCCTATGCAATTGGTATTATTTCTAAAGAAAGTCCTGATTTTATAATGGTTGCTCGTAATCTTAGCCCTGTAGTTATAGGATTAGGAGAAGGAGAAAACTTTTTAGCTTCAGATATACCTGCTCTTCTTCCTTTTACCAAAAAGGTTTTATTTTTAAATGACGGAGAGGTAGCTATATTATTTAAAGATAAAATAAAAATTTTTGATTTAGAAGGAAATGAGGTAGAAAGAGATTTTATAGTTGTTTCTTGGGATCTTGCCTCTGCAGAAAAAGGGGGATTCCCCCATTTTCTTTTAAAAGAGATTTATGAACAACCAGATGCTATAAAACATACACTTTTAGGTAGAGTAGATTTAGATAGAGAGGATATAGACTTTTCAAAAGAAGTGCTTGAAAAGGAATTTTTTGAGAATATAGAAAAAATTTTTATAGTGGCTTGCGGAACATCTTATCATGCTGGGTTAGTAGCTAAATATTTAATAGAAAAAAATTTAAAAATACCAGTAGAAATTGATCTTGCTTCCGAATTTCGTTACAGACTCCCTTTAATAAATTCTAAAACTTTATTTATTGCTGTTTCTCAATCAGGAGAAACTGCTGATACCTTAGCGGGCTTAAGACTTGCTAAGCAACTTGGTGCTAAAATTTTATCCATTTGTAATGTTTTAGGAAGCACTATTGCCAGAGAAAGTGATGTAGTTCTTTATACCCAGGCAGGACCTGAAATAAGTGTTGCATCTACAAAAGCATTTATAACTCAAGTATTAATTTTTATTCTTTTTACTTTTTATTTAAAAAAATTGTTTTATAAAGAAAATGAAAGAAAAGAAAAAATAAAATCTTTGATAAAACTTCCTCAAATTCTTGAAAAATTTGTAAAGGAAGTTCATTTAGAAGTCAAAAAAATAGCCAAAAAATGGTGTAATATAGAAAATTGTCTTTATTTAGGAAGAAATATCTTATATCCTATAGCACTTGAAGGAGCTCTTAAGTTAAAAGAAATTTCTTATATTCATGCGGAAGGTTATGCTGCGGGAGAAATGAAACATGGTCCTATAGCTTTGATAGAAGAAAATTTTCCAACTGTTGTTCTTGCTGCTAAAGAAACTGGAATAATTTATGAAAAAACACTTGCTAATGCAGAAGAAATAAAATCAAGAAGAGGTCCTATCATAGCTTTTGTTTCAAAAAATTCAGAAGAATTTAAAAAATTATCTGAAGATTTAATAGAGATCCCCCTAACTTTTTATGAGTTTTTACCTATATTTTATGTAATTCCTTTACAGCTCTTTGCTTATGAAATGGCAGTTTTAAGAGGATGTGATATAGATAAACCTCGTAACCTTGCAAAAAGTGTGACTGTAGAGTAGGAGGTAGATTATGGAATGTAGAAAGGAGGAAAATCTAAAGAGATGTAATTGTACCTATGAACCTTGTCCAAAAAAGGGCATGTGTTGTGAATGCTTACATTATCATTTAAAAATGAGACAATTACCTGCTTGCTGCTTTCCTCCTGAATATGAAAAAACATATAATAGAAGTTTTGAACTATTTGTTAAATTAGTTCAGCAGGGAAAAATATAAATGGAAAGTGAAGCTTTAGCTGAAACAATTGTAAATCTTTTAGAATCAAAGAAAGCTGAAGAGATAATTTTAATAGATCTAAGAAGGAAGGTAGATTATACAGATTTTTTTGTAATTTGTAGTTCCCGTTCTACAAAACATACTCAAGGAATTTGTGAATTTATTTCTTTAGAATTGGAAAAATTAGGTATTAGACCACTTGGTATAGAGGGTCTTGAATTAGGACAATGGATTGTAATGGATTATGAAACAGTGATACTTCATATATTCTATGAACCTATTAGAAAAATTTATGCTCTTGAGGAACTTTGGGGAGATTTTCCTCTTCGGAAAAAACAGAAGAATCTTCAAGTTTCTCTTTCTCAAGAATAGTTAACCAATTTTCTATAGCTTCTATAAGTAAGTCTAAATTAGTTCCTTTTTTAGCAGAAATAGGAATAGCATCGTATTTTAAAATTAAATTTTTTAACCAGAGAGGTGAAAAGTTTTCTTTATTTTCAAGAAGATCTATCTTATTAAATACCAAAATTTTAGGTACATGTAAAAGATTCATCTCTTCAAGAATTTGTTCAACTGCCTTTATGTGATTTTCAAAATCAGGGTGGGAAATGTCAATTATATGTAAAAGAATATCAGCAGAATAGAGCTCTTCTAAAGTTGCTTTAAAAGCTTTTTTAAGATCCTCAGGTAGATCTCTTATAAATCCTACTGTATCTGTAAGAAGAAATAATTTTTCTTTTTTTGTTTTTATCAATTTTGTAACAGGATCTAAGGTAGCAAAAAGTTTGTCTTCTGCAAGATATTCAGTTTTAGCTAAAGTATTAAGTAAGGTAGTTTTTCCTGCGTTTGTATAACCAATAAGAGATACCACTTTAAAATTAAGTTTTTTTCTTCTTTTTCTTCTTAATTCTCTTTCTTGTGAAATCTTATTTAGTTCCTTTTCCAGTTTTGCAATTTTATCTTTTATTCTTCTTCTATCTATTTCTAATTTAGTTTCTCCAGGTCCTCTTCCTCCTATTCCTCCTGTTAAACGGGAAAAGGCATCATCTTTAGCTCTAAGACGGGGCAAAGCATATCTTAACTGAGCAATTTCAACTTGAATTTTTCCTTCCCTTGAGGATGCTCTTTGAGCAAATATATCAAGGATTAATTGAGTTCTATCTATAACCCTTAAATCTGTAAGTTCAGTTAAAGCCCTTACTTGAGAAGGAGTAAGTTCTCTATCAAATATAAGTAGATTAGCCCTATTTCTCATAGCTAAAATCATAACTTCAACAAGTTTCCCTTTTCCTATAACATATTTTGGATCAGGAGAAATTCTTTTTTGAACAATCTTACCTACTACATTAACTCCTGCAGTTTTTGCAAGTTCTTCAAGTTCTTCTATTTTTTCTTCTAAATATATATCCTTAGGTTCTTTAACAAAAATAAGAAATGCCCGGTCTTTATTTTCATCAATTTCTTTAAGGGGTCTAATTTTGTCTAATTCATCTTCCAAGTTTTTAATAAGTTCTAAAAAATTCTCTTTAAGTTCCCATACATAACAGGGCTTTAAAAAATAAAAGAATTTTTCTTCTTGATTAAGAAAGGTTTCTTTAAAAAATTCAGGATCAGGTAATATGTGAGCAATATAAATTTTTCCAGGTTCTCCATCTGTTTCCACTTCTAAGGCACCTATCAAATCTAATCTTAAAAGTGCTAAATCAAGAAGATCATCCTGATCGAGACCTGAAGTTTTATTTTTTTGGTTAATAAGATGGGTGTGAATAAATCTCAAGCCCTTTAATCTTGCTATATGATCGCGGTAACCTTTAAGTTCTGGGATTTCAATTTGATTAAAAGTTCCTACTATTACATAATCAATTTCTCCTTTTCTATTTATAAGAATTCCTACTTGACGATTTATTTCGGCAGAAATTTGAGAGATTTCTTTTGCTAATTCATGAGTAATAATAGAAGTAGGAGGAATTTTACGCCTATATAATTTTTCTAATTTTTTTAATTCACTTGATTTTAAACCTATAATATTTCCAAAAACTTGAGAACCCATTTACCTCCTAAAAAAAGTTTTTATAAATAAAATAATAAGATAAATTTTATTTATTACAAGGGTTGAAATTTTTTGATATTCTTAAATTTTTCAATAAGTAAAAATATAGCTACTCCGAAAGCTACAGCAACATTAAGAGATTCTTTTTCACCATAAAGAGGTATTTCTAAAATTAAATCTCCTTCAGAAAATATTTTTTCATCAACTCCAGTGACTTCATTTCCTATTACTAAAGCTAAAGGAAAATGCTCCTTTTTTAATTTTTGTATAGAGATGCTTTTTTCTGTAATTTCAAGAATGGCAATTTTAAAACCATCCTTTTTAAAATTTCTTATGGCATCAAAAGTATGAAGAAAATAATTCCAAGGAACAAGATTTGTAGTCCCGAGAGCTGTTTTTTCTATCTTCGGATGTGGTGGACATGGTGTTATTCCACATAAAATGAGTTTTGAAATATAAGCACATTCAGCAGTACGAAACATGGAACCAACATTATAGGCACTTCTTATATTATCAAGAATTGCTACAATAGGAAATCTTTCTGGAGGACGATTTTTTCTCCATTTTTTTAAAATTTCTTCTCCTTCAAGCTTTTTATAATTCATGGAGATTTTAAGCTTAATATTTGCTATAATTATAATTTAATTTTGTAGTAAAATAAATACATGAAAATTGAATACCCCTTTAATTTTGAAAAGATAAAGGCTACTTTTTTAGAAAGAATTAATCGTTTTGTAGTTAAAATAAAAATAAAAGAAAGAGAAGAATTAGCCTACCTTCCTAATCCAGGAAGGCTTTGGGAACTTTTATTGCCTAGAAAATCCCTTTTAATTTTTAAAAATAAAAAAGCTTCCAAACTTCCTTATACTATTTTAGCCTGTGAAAAAGACTCCAATTATATCCTTCTTCATACTCACTTAACTAATAAAATTATTAAAAAACTAATCGAAGAAGAAAAAATTCATTTCTGGAAAGACTACAAAGTTCTAAAAGAAGAAGCTAAGTTCAATTCCTCAAGGTTTGATTTAGTGTTAGAAAAGAAACAAACTTTTAAAAAATTGGTTTTAGAAGTCAAAAGTTGCACGCTCTTTGGTAAAGAAATAGCTATGTTTCCTGATGCAGAAACTAAAAGAGGAACAAGACATATTTTAAAATTAGCTGAGCTTAGAGGAAAAGACCTTAAAGGGGGCGTTCTTTTTGTTATTATGAATCCAGAAATTAAATACTTTTTACCTGCCTATCATATTGATTATCAATTTTCTAAAGCATTAATTGAAGTTAAAGATAAAATAGAAATAAGGGCTATTGCTTTAAAATGGGATGAAACCTTTACTTATGTAAAAGAAGTAAAGGAGCTTAAAATACCTTTTGATTTTTTGGAAAAAATAAAAGATAAGGGGGTATATCTTTTAATTTTTAAAATAAAAAATAAAGAAAAGCTAAAAATTGGAAATTTGGGAGAAAGGATCTTTAAAAAGGGATTTTATGTTTATGTAGGTTCTGCTATGAATAGTCTAAGTAAGAGAATTAATCGCCATCTTAGAAAAAATAAAAAATTAAAATGGCATATAGATTATTTACTTCAAAAAAGTGAAAATTTAAAAGCTATTCCTATAAGAGGTTTTGAAAAAATGGAATGTGAAATTGCTAAAGAAATTTCTTTAATTTCTCAAGAAATAATCCCTAATTTTGGAGCTTCAGATTGCAAATGTAAATCTCACCTTTTTTATTTTCCTTATAATCCTCTTCAAAAAGAAGAGTTTCAAAAACTAATTATTGAATATAGAATAAACAAAATTAACCATGTTTTTACCAAAACTTAAAATTAAAACAGGAAAAAGAAGTGTTATATTTTTTACTTTACCTGAGTGGAACCATGCTAAAGAAAAAATTCTCACAGGAAAAAATGTAAGCTTTTTAAATTTACAAATTAGATATAATGAAAGATCTCTCATTTTAGGTCCAGTGATAGGAGCTTCCTTTTTAAGTATAATTTTAGAGGTTTTGAAATCTTTGGGAATAGAAGAAATTATTGGGATAGGTTGGGCTGGAAAATTAAGTTTTAAAGTAAATAGAGGGGATCTCTTTTTACCACTTAAGGCTTATACTAAGGAAGGAGTAAGTAAATTTTATATCCCTAAAAAAAGAGTTTTTTACCCTGATAAAGCTCTTTTTAAAAAAATAGAAAAAGAAATGATAAAGAGAGAAATTTCTTTTAAAAAAGGGAATATCATTTCTGTTGATGCACCTTTTGTTTTTGAAATAAAAAAGGAGCTTTTAGAAAAATGGAAAAATGAGGCAGAAACTCTTGATATGGAAACTTCCGCTTTATTTTCTATTGGCAAGTCTTTACAAATAAAAGTTATGGCTTTACATTTTATAATTGATGAAGTTGGAAAATTTTTTAATAAAAGACCTGAAGAGGAAATTAAAATTAAAAGACAAAAAGTTTTTAAAATACTAAAAGATTTTTTGGATTATAAAATATGAGTATTAAAAAAAAGAAAAGAAATCCCTTTGAGATTTTTGGACTTTCTCCTCAGATTGTTAAAGAACTTGATGAGGAAGTTTTATTTAAATTAATAAAAGCTATTTACAAAGTTTTTCAATTAACTTATCATCCTGATAAGGGAGGAGACCCTAAAAAGGCTTTAGAAATTAATCTTGCTTTTGAAAATCTCAATTTAGAAAAGAATCCAGAAAATTTTAGAAATTATCGGAAAAAATATCTAGAAAGGCTTTCCAGAAAAACTTTACAAAAGGAATTAGAAGAATTAAAAGCCCAAAATAGAAAGCTAAACTTTTATAACGAGCTTTTAAAAGAAAAACTTTGGCAATATTTAGAAAATGGTTTTGAATTTTTGAGAAAAATTTTTGAAGAGAGTAGTGGATTAAAACTTAGAATTTTTGATATAGTTACTTATATGAATTTTTCAGGTTTTAGGAACACAAAAAAACAGATGTTTTTTAAAGATCTTATTTTAACAAAAAATTTTATCTTAAAAAGAAGAGTTTATGAAAAATATTATATAAAATTTCTAAAATATAAATATATTGGTTGTATAAAAAGAGAATATTTAGAACCATGGGTATTATTAGAAAGAGAATTCAAAGATGAAACCAAAAGCTTTAAAAATTTTATTTCTAAGGAGGCATTTATAAAAGAATGCCTTGTGTTTTTAGAAGCAGAGATCAAATCTAATTCTTATATATTTTTTTATGATTCTGAGGATTTTCAAAGAGTCTTTTTAGAAGGAGTGGTAATAGATTTTGAAAGATTAAGAGAAGATGAATTTTTTGATATTCTTAAAAATAAAACTATTAATTGGGAAAAAAGAGTTGGAACTTTAAACAATTTTAATAGAGAAATTAGTGAATTTTAATGTAATAGATGAATATTTCCTATGGAAATTCTTTTTAAACCAGCTTTTTTAGCCATTTCGTAACATCGATAAGCTAAATCTTTAGAAGTTAAAGGTAAATCTCTCATATAAAAATGTGGATAAAAGGCAAGCAATCTATAAGGGATTTCAGGATTTAAATTAGCTATAAATTTAGCAATTCCCTCAATTTCTTTTTCATCTATATATCCTGGAACAAGAAGAGTGCTTGCAATTAATAATGGCACTTTTGGTCTATCCTTTATGTATTGAGAAACAAAGGCAAAATTTTCAAGAACCTTTTTATTTGATATACCAGTTAAAGCAATATGCAAGTTTTCATTCCAAGCTTTTAAATCAAATTTTATACAACCACCGGAAATTAATGAAAGTTCAATAACTTTTTTAAGCATATTTTTGTTCATAAGACCATTAGTTTCCCAACAAATTCTAAGGATTTTATTTTTTTTGTTTTCTAAAGCTTTTTCGGAGGCTTTAATAGCAAAAGGAAGTTGTGGAGAAGGATCTCCTCCAAAATAACAAATACAGGCAACTTTTGGAGTTAAAGCATTTAAAAATTCCTCTATGGATTTAATTTCAGGTCTTAAGGTAAGATCTCTAAAATGCCAGTTTTGGCAAAAGAGACAATCAAGGCTACAAGCATGGAAAAATACAGCTAAATTGTAATAGCCATATTCAGCTCCTGGTTGATATGCAAATTCAGGATATCCACATCCTGTTCCTGCTGGGCACACCCAATCTGCCACACAATTAGTAGGTAAAGGATCAAGATACCAAGAAACCTTAGCTTCTTTATAAGTTGGTCCTATTAATTTTCCTTTTATATTTTTTCTTAATCCACAAAAACCAAAGTGATTTTCAGGGATTTTACATTCATTACCACAAATTTTGCATTTTATACCTTCTTTTGCAGAAGGAGGGGAAGAAGGAAGATTAAAGGGTTTTCTACTTTCTTGATGAGCCTTTTCTATAAAAGGTTTTGTTTTTTCTGGAAAGTTTCTTAAACAATCTATACAAACTTCTAAAATCTTAGAAATAATAGATTTTTCTTCTTTGCATACCTTACAAATCATTTTATGCAAATTCCTAAACCTTTTAAATAAAAAGTTTCTTCCACAAAGGGATTAATTGGATGATCAGGTGCTTGGAATCCATGAAAAATAATGGTTCCTTCTTTATTTAGTTTCTTTAAACTATTTTTAATCATCTCTTTCATTTTTTCAAGCTTTAAAAAATAGGAACAAGAAAAAGCAAATAAAAATCCCCTTTCTAAAGCTTTAATTCCTGAAAAATAAAGATTTTCATATTTTTTTTCTCCCGCTTTTATATCTCTAAAAGTTTTTATAAAAGCAGGGGGATCAAGAATAAGAAGGTCCGATTTAGGAGGATTTTTAAGGATTTGTAACATATCACCTTGTATAGTTATTATTTTATCTTTCCATCCATTAATTTTAGCTATCTCTTCAGCTAAACCTAAGGCAAAGGCTGATCTATCAATAAGGTAAGCTTTTTTAGCTCCACCTTTTAAAGCATAAAAAGAAAAAGCTCCTATATAAGAAAATCCATCTAAAATTACAAAATCTTTAGCTATATTTTTAAGAAATCTTCTGTTTTCTCTTTGATCTAAAAAGAAACCAGATTTCTGCCCTTTTAAAATAGGAATTAGAAATTTTATTTCATCCATTTTAACTAAGATTATTTCTTCTGTTTTACCATAAACTATTTCTACATAAAGCTCAAGGTTTTCTTCTAATCTTTTAGAAGAATTATTTTTTAAAACTATAGCTTTAAAATCAAAAAGATTTTTAAGAGCAGTTATTATGAAATCTTTTAACTTTTCCATTCCCAAAGTCTGTATTTGAACAACAGCTATATTTTTATAAATATCTACAATAAGCCCAGGCAAAAAATCTCCTTCAGAAAAAATAAGTCTGAAACAGCTTTCCTTTGGATAAAAATATTTTCTTAATTCTAAAGCCTCAGAAAATCTTTTTAAAAAGAATTTTTCATCGATAACTATATCTTCTTTTGCGAGAAGTTTTAAAGAATAATAACTTTTTGGATTAAAATATCCACGCCCAAGAAAAAAGTTATTTTCAGAAGTTATATCTACTATAGAGCCTTCCGGAATTTCATCTTTAATTTTTTCAAATTGAAAAATCTCTTGAGAGGGGAACCACAAATGATTTTCCAAATATCTCTTAACACCCCTTTTATTAAGTTTGATAATTGGATATTTCATAGGGCTTATGTATTTCTAATTTTATAGCTTTAGTAGGGCATATTTTAAGACAATTTAAACACCTTATACATTCTATAGAATTAATTTCTTCAGGAAGATGTAAATTTACAGGACAAACTTTTTCACACACCTTACAAAAATTACAATCACTTTTAATTAAAGAGAGTCTTAAAATTCCTATTTTATTAAAAAATCCATATATAAGCCCAAGGGGACAGAGGTTTTTACAGAAAAATCTAAAATTTACTAAACACAAAATTAAAATTAAAATCAAAATAAAAGTTTTTAGATAAAAAACAAAACCTGCAAGGAAAAACAATGAGGGATAAAGTAAAAGATTAAAGTATCCAGCTTCTATAGTTCCTGCAGGACATATATATTTGCAAAACCACAAAATTCCATAACCAATTTCATTTAATATAAAAAGAGGTAAAAGGACTACGAAAAAAATTAAAAATATAAATTTTAAATAACTTTCTATATGTAAAGGGAAATTAATTTGTCTTTTTATAAATGGTATTTTATATATAAGCTCTTGTAAAAATCCAAAAGGACAAAGCCATCCACATATAAACCTTCCCAGAAAAAGTCCAAAAAATAAAAAAAAACTAAAAATATATAAAAAAGAGCCTATCAAAATTTGCCAAGAAAGAACTCTTACAGAAATAAAAAAATTTTGCAAAATTCCTAAGGGGCAGGTAAATAAACTAGCAGGACAAGAATGGCAATTTAGTCCAGGTCCACATAAATTTTTAAGAAATCCGTTATAAATAGTGGGATTTGCTAAAAATCCTATGTAACCATTATGAATGAAGGTTGAAGCCAACTGAAACCATTTTCTTTTCATTCCTCTAATCCCATACAGGAAAGACAGAGGATTCCTGCTCTTTCTTTTATGAAGTTATTTCCCCCTAAAATTACACCTAAGAAAAAGCAAATAAATATGAGAATCCATAGAAAGAAAATAATTTTTTTCATTTAATTAAGTTTTTGTTTTATATAATCTGCAAGGTCTTTAGCTATTTTTTCTATAAGTTCTTTTTTTTCTCCTTCAACCATTATTCTATATTTAGGCTCAGTTCCAGAAGGTCTAATTATAATTCTTCCATTTTTCCCTATTTTAGATTTTGCTAATTTTATTTTTTTTTCAAGTCCCTCGATTTCTTCTACAGGTTTTTTCTCTTTAACTTTTACATTTATCATTATTTGAGGAAATTTTTCAAAAGGAGGGATAAGTTCTGAAAGAGGTTTTTCCTTTTCTTTTATTAAAGAAATAAGTCTTATTCCTGTAAGAAGTCCATCACCAGTAGTTGCTTTATCAAGAAAAATGATATGTCCTGAGGTTTCTCCTCCCAAAATACTTCCTAATTCTTTCATTTTCATAAGTACATACCTATCCCCTACTGAGGTTCTGACAAAAGATATACCCTTTTTTTCTAAAAATTTTTCCAATCCCAAATTATTCATTATGGTCCCAACAACAGTATTATTTAAGAGAAAGCCCTTATTTTTGAAATCAAGAGCAAAAAGAGCTAATATATCATCTCCATCTATTGAGTTTCCTTTTTCATCAATTACTACAATTCTATCTCCATCTCCATCAAGCGCTATTCCGAGATGAGCTTTATTTTGAATAACTAACTCTTTTACTTTTTCGGGATATAAGGCGCCGCAATTTTCATTTATGTTTATTCCATTTGGACTACATCCTATAGGAATAACCTCTGCTCCAAGTTCTTCTAGAACTTGAGGTCCTATTTGATAGGCAGCTCCATTTGCACAATCTATGATAACTCTTAATCCCTCAAAATTTAAATAAGGAGGTACTACTGACTTTAAATGCACTGCATACCTTCCAGGGGCATCTTTAATTCTATAAGCTTTACCAAGTTCACTTTTTAAGCATCTCTTAGTAGAAAAGGCTTCATCAAAAATAAGGTTTTCTATTTTTTCTTCCAATTCATCTGGAAGTTTATAGCCATTTTTGTCAAAAATCTTTATTCCATTATCATAATAAGGGTTATGAGATGCTGAAATCATTACTCCTGCATCAGCTCTCATATCTTTAGTTAAGAAAGCCACTGCTGGGGTAGGTAAAGGTCCTACTAAATAGGTTGATACTCCCATTGAACAAAGTCCTGCAACTAAAGAAGATTCAAATATGTATCCAGAGAGACGGGTATCTTTTCCGATAAGGACTTTGCTAAAATAGATATTGTGGTTTTTAAATAAGTAGCCTATGGCTCTTCCTACTTGTAAAGCTATTTCAGGAAGCATAGGAAATACATTTGCTTCACCTCTTATTCCATCAGTTCCAAATAATTTCTTTTTCATAGGATACCTCCTTATTCGCGATAGATAATTTTTATCTTCTCAGGATATACAGATATTACACCAGGGGGAATAACTAAATCAGCATCTATTTCTTTTTTTATTTTTAATTTTAAAATATCTAAGGGTTGAGTAGTTACATAATAGGTATTAACCAAAACTTCTACTGGAGCTTTAATAGTTACATAGGAAGGTTTAATTGTAAGCTTAAATTTTTTAGGAAAATTTCTTTCTGTTTCATAAACTGGTTTTATAGGGACTCTTTTGACATCTAATCTTTTTATTACTAAGGTTATTAGATCAGGCTTAAGCTCTTTTATTTTTAAATTGGAGGGAAGATTTAATCTTTCTATAGGTACTCTTATTTGATGAACTCCTGGAGGATATTTTGATATATCTATTTCTAATTTTAAATCATTAGAGGGGAAATTTCTTAAGATTCTTCTTGTAGCTTCAACTTTTAAAATAACCTCAGAAGGGCTTATTTCTACTAAATAATTGGGATTAAAATTTTTCCTAAATATAGGAATTTCAAGATCTTTCTCCACGGGTTTTCCTAAGACAACAAAATACCAAAGGATAATAGCTAAAAAAAAGGAAATAATTTTTAATTTATGCTCCCTTTTGAATTTCATAACCTATTCTTACCCACCAAGGAGCTTTGGATTCAAATCCTAAAAGTTGAGAAAGCATTTTTCTTAAAGTTGCAGGAGTGATATCTCTTATTATTTTACCACTAACTGCTAAGGAAATATAACCTGTTTCTTCTGAAACTACTATAGATACTGCATCTGTAATTTCTGTAATTCCTATAGCTGCTCTATGTCTTGTTCCTAAATCCTTTGCTATATCTGGATTAGTAGAAAGGGGTAAAATTACTCCAGCAGCAAGAATTTTCCCTTTACTAATTATAACTGCTCCATCATGTAAGGGACTTATGGGATTAAAGATACTAATTAGAAGTTCTTTAGTTACTTTAGAATCAATTGTAGTTGCGCCTTCTAAAAAATCTTTTAGACTAATTTCTCTTTCCAAAGCAATAAGAGCCCCTATTCTTTTTTCTGCCAAGTTTGTAACAGCTTTAACAATTTCTTCTATCTCATGGGAAAATTCAGTTTGGATTTTTAAAAAAGTGGGTTTTCCAATTTGAGCAAGAGCTCTCCTTATATCATCTTGAAATACAATAATAATTAGAATAAATATGGAAGACATAAAGGTATTTAAAATCCAATTTAAAGTTAAAAGTTGAAGCACATCTGAGATAAGATACATTAAAACTATTATAGTTAATCCTGCGGCCATTTGAAAAGCTCTACTTCCTTGAATTAAAAGAAAAATTCTATATATTATAAAAGTTACAATAGCTATATCTAAAATATCTTTAAGGGTTAAAGCTTTAAAAATTTCCCATAACTTTTCAAAATAGAGATTCAAAGTAAGCTCCTTAATTTTCCATTAAAAATTTAAAGGTAGCAAGTGCATCCTTATTAATATCTACTTTATGAACCCTTAAAAAGTGTACCCCCTTTAAATAGGCAAAAAGAGAAACTCCTACAGTTCCTCCATCTCTATGAGCTGGAGGCTTGTTTATAATTTCTCCTATAAAACTTTTTCTTGAATGTCCTATCATAAGAGGGCGATTAAGCTCTTTAAAGGAGTCAATGTTTTTAAGAATTTGTAAATTATGGTTGAAAGTTTTTCCAAATCCTATGCCAGGATCAATTATTATATTCTCAAAGGTAACTCCTCTTTTTACTAAAAATTCAATTCTTTCTTTTAAAAATTCTTTAATTTCTTTAACTACATCCTTATAAGTGGGATTTATTTGCATAGTTTTTGGATTACCCTGCATATGCATAATTATAACAGGACAACCAAAATCTTTTACCACCTCAATCATTTTTGGATCAAAACGCAAAGCACTTATATCATTAACTATATTTGCCCCTGCTTTTAGGGCTTCTTTAGCTACCTTACTTTTGTATGTATCTATAGAAATAATAGCTTCTGGAAACTCATTTTTAATAGCCTTAATTACTGGTATTACTCTTTTTAATTCCTCTTCTTCAGAGATAGAATCAGAAAAAGGGCGGGTTGATTCCCCTCCTACATCAATAATCTCTGCACCCTCTTCTAAAAGTTCTTTAGCTCTTTTTAAAGCAGATTCTATATTTAAATATTGACCTCCGTCTGAAAAAGAGTCGGGAGTGATATTTAATATCCCTACAAAATAGGGAGAATTTTTCCAGTCTAAAATTTTAGAACCTAAATTTAAAGGCGGAAACATAAAAATTTAATTTCCTTCAAGAATTAACTTAAATCTATCTGCATCTATAGTTTCTTCCTCTAATAAGGTATGAGCAATTTTATGAAGTTTTTGTAAGTATTGAGTTAATATAGTTTTAGCCTTTTCGTAACAACTCATTACAATACTTTTTATTTCTTCATCTATTATACGGGCAGTTTCTTCTGAAAAATCTTTAATTTGGAACATTTCTTTACCTAAGAAAATATGTTCTTCACTTCTTCCTAAGGTGATAGGTCCTAATTTTTTACTCATTCCCCAGTTACATACCATTTTTCTTGCAATTTGGGTAGCCTTTTTAAGATCATCTTGAGCACCGCTGCTTACTTTATTAAAAACTATTTCTTCGCTAACTCTTCCTCCAAGAAGAACTGTAATCTTTTTTAGCAAATATTCTTCTGTATAAATGTGTCTATCATCCAAAGGTAATTGTTGAGTAACTCCTAAAGCTTGTCCTCTTGGAATTATACTTATCTTATGAACAGGGTCAGGATCCGGAAGATAATAAGCTACTAAAGCATGACCTGCTTCGTGATAGGCTATAATTTTCCTTTCTTCTTCATTTAAAATAACCCCCTTTCTTTCTTTCCCAATAAGAATTTTATCTTTTGCTTCTTCTAGATCTTCAATTCCGATTTTCTCTTTACCCTTTTTTGCAGCAATTAAGGCAGCTTCATTAAGCATATTTTCTAAATCAGCCCCTGTAAAACCAGGTGTACCTTTAGCTATAGATTTAAAATCAATAGACTCATCCACTTTAAACTTTTTAGCATAAAGTCTTAAAATAGCCTCCCTTCCATTAATATCTGGAGGTGGGACAAATACTTGTCTATCAAATCTTCCAGGTCTTAAAAGTGCAGGATCTAAAATGTCTGGTCTATTTGTAGCAGCTAAGACAACAATACCTTCTCCTGTGTCAAAACCATCCATTTCAACCAGCAATTGATTTAAAGTCTGTTCTCTTTCATCATGTCCTCCACCCAGCCCAGCTCCTCTTTGTCTTCCTACTGCATCAATTTCATCAATAAAAACAATACAAGGAGAATTAGTCTTTGCTTGAGCAAAAAGATCCCTTACACGTGCAGCTCCTACTCCAACAAACATTTCAACAAAATCAGAACCACTTATACTGAAAAAAGGTACCCCTGCTTCTCCAGCAATAGCCTTTGCAAGGAGAGTTTTTCCTGTTCCAGGAGGTCCTACAAGTAAAATTCCTTTTGGTATACGAGCACCTAATTTAGTAAATTTTTGAGGATTTTTGAGAAATTCAACTATATCCTGAAGTTCTTCTTTAACTTCTTCTATTCCCGCTACATCATTAAAGGTAACTTTGGTATTTCCTTCTTTAATTAATTTAGCTCTACTTTTTATAAAAGAAAAAGGTTTGTTAGTAGGTTGTAGCTGTTTCAAAAAAATGATCCACAATACAATTAATATTAAGAAGGGAAGCCAAGAAATAAGAAAAGAAGTAATCCAGCTATTTTGATTTTCAGGTTTAGCAACAATTTTTATATTTTTTTTCTTTAAAAGAGGTATCAATTCGGTATCATCTGGAGCATAAGTTACTATATGGTGACCTGAAGAAAGTTTTCCTGTAATTTTTTTGCCTTCTATAGTTACTTCTTTAATTTGGTCATTATTTACTTTTTCTAAAAATTCAGAGTAGCTCACATTATTAGTATTGAGGGTAAGATAAAATCCCTTTTCTGAAAAAAAGAAATTATAAAAAATTAAAACAAATACACTTATAACTATCCAAATAACAAGGGTTTTACCAAAATTTTTCATGAAACTATTAAACCTCCTTAATTTATTCTAAAAATAAATTTATTACAAGTTTTTGTAAAATCAACAAAAGAAAATTTAATTAATTTGTAAAATTATAAGTTCCTTTGTTTTCTCAGTTATTTCGTATTCAGGATGGATATATAAATTCCATACTCCTACAATTTCTTTTTTCTGTTCTATTAATAATATATCTTCTCTTAAATAATGGGGAATTTTTTTCTCTAAGAAAAATTTTTTTAGTTTTTTATGTCCAACAAAAGGAATATATATTTTATCTCCTGGTTTTTTCCTTCTTATTATAAAAGGAAAAGTAAGCCTCTCAGCAGAAAAAAGCATGCTATTTTCTGGTTTCATAAAATCTTTGATAAAAGAGGTCTTAAAAACTTTAAGTATCCGGTTATTAGGTAAAAGATATTCTCCTTCTTTTGAGATAGTAATTTCAAAATAAGGAAAAGAAAATAGTTTTTTAGTGAAAATTATATAGCCGGGTCCTCTATAAGCTAAAAAATTTCCTGGCAAATATACAGGTCCTTTAGTTTTTTTAGTTATTAAATTTTCTAAGTTTTCAAGATGGGGATAAGTTATTCTAAATAAAGGAATTTTTGCTTCCTTAAAAGCAAGAAAATATATTCTTCTTCTTAAAATAGGATGAATTTGTTTTAATTCGTGAAGTTTTAAAGCTACCTCTCCTTCTAAGTAAAATTTTATTTCTTCAAATTTACTTTTAGCAAGTTCTTCAATAAGTTCTTCTTCCTCAGCTATTAAAAAAGCAGTTTTCCTTATATTTTCCTTAATCTTTTTATTGAAATTATTTTCTAAAAAGGGGATTAAAATGTGTCTTATTTTATTTCTCAAAAATCTTAAGTCCCTGTTAGTTTCGTCTTCTCTCCAGGTTAGACCTCTTTCTAAAGCAAATTTTTTAATTTCTTCTTTAGTAACAAATAAAAGGGGTCTTACAATTAGATCTTCCCTTTTAACTGGGATACCAGCAAGTCCTCTTTTTCCAGTACCTTTAATAAGTTTCATAAAAATTTCTTCTGCAAGGTCATCTAAATGATGAGCAAGAGCTATTTTTTGGAAGTCATATTTTTTGGCTAAATAATACCAGAGGTTATATCTTAATTCTCTTCCTGCCATTTCTAAACTTAAGCCTTCTCTTTGGGCATAAGCTGGAACAAAAGAAGCAGTATAAAAAAAGGGGATTTTCTTTTCCTTACAAATTTGATATACAAAAAGAGCATCTTTATAAGAATCTTTTCGGATCTTATGATCATAATGAGAGACAAAAAGACTTAAATTATATTCTTTTTTTAAAAGATATAAAGTTTCTAAAAGGACAACTGAATCAAGACCTCCTGAAACTCCCAGAAGAACTCTATCACCTTTTTGAAATAATTGGAATTTTTCTATATACCTTTTAACTAATTGAATAAACATTTTTTAAGCAAGAAAATTAAGAATTTCTTTTGCATTTTCTGGATTTTTTTCAAAAGAAATTTTAGCAAGTTGAGAAAGTTTAGAAGATACTTTTGAGGGAAGGGGAAGAGGAGGATAGTTTAAAAAATAAGATTTTAAGGGTTCAGGAATTGGTATTTTAAGCTTTTCTGTAAGATCTTTTATGATTTTTTCTTTGTTTTCAATTCCCCCAATTTCTGCTTCTGAAATTTTAAGTCTTTCAAAAAAACTTAAAATATAAGAAAGATCAAAGGATTTATAAAATTTTTCAGTTTCCGCTTTTAAAATATTATAAGTTTTTTCAACCCTTTTGTATTCCTTGAAATAATTGTTTAAAATGTTATAGAGGCGTTTATATATATTGTAAAAAAGTTTTACAAATTTCCCTTTAAAGGTAAATCCAAAAGGAGAAAATATATTACTAAAAAGTCTTTTTTTTAGTTCACCTTCAGGTAATTTATAAGTATTTTCATAAAATACTAAACTTTTTTCACAACTTATTTTAAGGGGAAAGGAAGTTAGGTTTTCAAATTCTTTTATTAAATTTTCATCTTTATCAAGGATAAAATATATCCTCCAAGCATTATTAAAAATTCTTTTTTGGATTTTTTTAAGATTTTCTAAAAAACTTTCGTAATTTTTCCATTCCTCTTCTAAATATAATTTCTCTGAAAAATAATTTTCTATAATTTCTCTTTTTATCTCTGAGGTTAAACTTTCTAAATAATCTTCCCAATCTTTTTCCATAAGCTCTAATATTTAAAATTTGGTTTATCAGCTTCTAAATAAAATTTAAAGGGACCTGATTTATTTTCATTTAAAGTATAAGTAACATCTGTAATACCAAGAGTAACACCAGCATAGACTTTATCAAGAACTCTAATGGTTCTTGATTTATACTCAGCAATTAATTTTTTCAAATTACTTATTTCTTCTTTTAATTTTTCTAAAGCATTATAACATTTTTCAGCTTCTTCCTCTAATTTTGATAAAATCTTTTCTTTTTGTTCGCTTAATTTTCCATATTTTTTCAATTTTTTGCCTAATTTAATACCTTGTTCAAGTCTTTCTAAAACTTCTTTTATTTTCATTTCCTCTTTTAAGGCTTTTTTATAAGGTTCTATAAGTTCAGGATTATATCCTGCAAATATTTTAGTAGGGGTATGAGAATCGTTACCCAAAATTTTAGCTTCAATATTCCCACTACATTTTATTTCTCCTCCATAAATAATTCCCTTTCCTGAAGTAGCGATAATATTTCCATAAACAATACATTTTGAGAATAGGAGATAATTGGTAATAGTAAGATTACCTTCTATTTCTATAATAGCAAATTCAACAGTCTTAATTTGGGCATTACCCTTTACTTTTACTTGGGTTTCTTCACCTCTTATAATTCCTTGACAAACAAAAGATCCTTTAACATCTATGTAAACTTTATTTTCTGTACCACCTTGTAATTCCAAGTCTCCTTCGCATATTACTTTGAATCCAAATTTTATGTCTCCTTGTACAATAAGTTTTTTACCTGTAAAATATACATTCCCTGTTGAAAAATCTACATCCCCTTTTAGAGTATATTCAGGATATATTTCAATTAAATCCTTCTCAATTACTACAACTCCGCTTTCCTTAGTTTTAATTAAGCTATCTTTTTCATCTATATACAAATTTTTTCCAAGTGTAAAAGGAGGTTTTTCAGATAAAGGAGGAGGATCAACAGGGTCTCCCCATATATTAGCTCCGGGTGTTCCTGGAATTGAGGGATACCAAATTCCTATAGCATCTTCACTCTTAACACATATTATACTCTGACAAAGATCTCTTAAATCTTCTGCTTCCTCTTTAGAGACTTCTCTACATTTTGCTTCTAAGTCTTTGTCTTTTTTTAAGAGAGGTAAAAATTTTTCAAAAAATTCTATTCGCTCTGGAATAGGATTTTTTGGAGCTATACCCTTAGCAACAATTAACATGTTATCAACAAAGTCTGGATCCTCTAAAACCCCTATAATTTTATTTTCTTTTAATTGAGCACTTATCTTTTCCCATTTTTCTCTTAAAGAATTTATAATTATAGGATTTTTGGGATCTACTTCTAAATAAAGATACATATCATCAGGAGAAACCTTTATCACAAATTCATCAATAAATATTCCCTCTTGTTTAGCTTGAACTCTATCTATCATTTTTTAACTTTTCTCCAGGTCTTTTCTTCACCCTTTAAAAGTCTTTTAATATTTTCTTTATGTTTTATCCAAATTAATGTAGCTAAAAAAAGGCTGCATATACTATATTCGGAAGGATAATTCATAAGAAAAATATTTAAAGGAAGTAAAGCAGTAGCTAAAAGAGATCCTATAGAAACATAATTTGATATAAAAACAGCTATTAAAAAAATTACTAAAGAAATAAGCATTGCTTTAGGAGCAAGGACTAAAAATACTCCAATAGTGGTTGCTACACCTTTTCCTCCTTTAAATTTGAGAAAAATAGAAAAGAGATGTCCTAATACTGCAAAAAGGGCTGTTCCTGCTAAAATTAAATTTTTGGAATAAGGGATTTTATCTAAAAATAAAAAGGCAATAAAAAGTGCTAAAACTCCTTTTAAGGAATCACCTAAAAAAGTAATGATGCCCCATTTTTTTCCTAAAAGTCTTGCTACATTGGTAGCTCCTGGATTTTTGCTTCCCTCTTTTCTTGGATCTACTCCTTGAGGTAAAGAAACAAGGAGAGCAAAAGGAATAGAGCCTAAAAGATAGCTAAAAAAAAATAAAAAAATTAATTTAAACACATAGATTATTTTAATAAAAATTGAGAAAAAAACAAGAAAAACTTAGACAGGATATACACTTACTAATTTTTTTCCGTTTCTGGTTTCAAATTTAACTATACCCTCAATTTTTGAAAAAATAGTATAATCTTTACCTAATCCAACATTAAATCCTGGATAAACTTTTGTACCTCTTTGTCTTACAATAATTTCTCCAGGTTTCACATATTGTCCACCAAATCTTTTAACCCCTAAACGTTTAGAAGTGGAATCTCTTCCATTTCTTGAAGCACCACCTGATTTTTTATGAGCCATTTATTTTCCTCCTTTTATAATAAAATTTCTCTAATTTCTATAGTAGTATAAAGCTGTCTATGTCCCTTTTTTCTTTTATAACCTTTTTTGGGTTTTTTCTTAAAAACAATAACCTTAGGAGCTTTACCTTGTTCAACAATAGAAGCTTTAACTTTTGCACTTTCAACCAAAGGAGTTCCAATTTTAATTTCTTTATCAGTCTTTACCAATAAAACTTCATTAATTTCAACAATATCTCCAACTTTACCCTCGATCTTTTCAACCTTTAGACGATCTCCAGGTTTTATAATATACTGTTTTCCTCCTGTTTTTATTACTGCAAGCACCAAAATACCCCCTTTTTAATTTCTCTTAAAATTAGCTTAAATTTAGATTTTGTCAAGAGAATATAACAGTCTTTTGTTGTTGAAAAAATTGGAAAATAACTTTAAATTTTATAAAAAAAGAGTTTTAAATATTTAATGTTAAAATAATTATAAAGAAAAATGTTTAATTTTCCTAATTTTGAAAAATTTTTAAAAAATAAAGATTATAATAAAGAATTTTTTATTTCAGGGGTTAATCCATCTTTTTTAGCTTATTTTTTGTCTTTTCAGTTAAAAGCTTTTGAAAATATATTTATTTTAGCCATTTTTTCTGAGGAGAATCAAGCAGAGGAATTTATTTCAGCCTTAAATGTTTTTACAAAAGAAAAGACAGCTCTTTATCCTTCTTCAAGCCTTCTTCCCTTTTCAGAAGCCTATACATTTGCTGAAGAAGAATTGCAAAGAATAAAAATTCTTTGGGAACTTCCGGAGATTAAAATTTTAGCAGGAACTATGGAAGCCTTTTTGAGAAAAACCATATCAAGAGAAAACCTCAAAAAAGCTTATTATTATTTAATTCTTGGTGAAAAAATTGATAGAGAAATTTTCCTTAAAAAACTTTTAGATTTGGGATATGAAAGAACAGGAGTGATTAGAGAAAAGGGAACTTTTGCAGTAAAGGGAGGAGTTATAGATTTATGGTCTCCTAATTATGATTCTCCTATAAGAATTGAATTTTTTGGAAATACCATCACAGGATTAAGATTTTTTGATCCTATAAGTCAAAAAAGTTTCTCTTTCCTTGAAGAGCTTACTATATTACCCTGTAGAGAAGTATTTTTTATTGAAAATATTGAATTTATTTATAAAAGACTTTTCCAATTTAAAGATAAGCTTTCAGAACCTCTTTTTTTGCAAATCCTTAATCAAATAGAAAATAGATATATTTTTGAAAATAGAGATCTTTTACTGCCTATTTTTTACGAAAGGTTAAATCCATTGTGGGAAAATTTAAAAGAAAAAGAAATTTTGTTAATTCTATATGAGCCAGATTTAATAGAAAAAAATGCAGAAAAATTTTTAGATAGAGTTTATTTAAATGCTTTAAGAGCAAAAGAAGAGAAAAAACTTTATTTTGACGAAACATTTTTATACTTATCTTTAGATGAATTTCATAATTTAGCTCAAAGTTTGAAAAAAATAATTGTAAAGGAAATACCTTTTGAAACTTCAAAAAAGGGGCTTACTTTTTTTCTTTCTAGAAAAACCTTAGAAGAAGACAAAAGTACAAACAAGATAGATGGTGCTTTTAGATTACTTAAAAAATCTTTAGAAGAGGGAGAAAGGGTTATTTTTGTTGTCTCAGATGAAAGAACTGAAAAGATAATAATTGAAGGGCTTAAATTTAGAGGGTTAGAAGATTTTAAAAATCTGGAAATTAAAAGGGGGATTTTAAAAAGAGGATTTTATTTACCCAATTGGTCTATATGGGTTACTTCAGAATATGAGCTTTTTGGCAAAGTTTCTCTCAAGAAAGAAATTTCCCAAACAGCTATTAAAAGAGCGAAAGGTTATTTTAGAAAATTTGAAGATTTAAAGCCAGGAGACTTTGTTGTTCATAAATATCACGGAATAGGGAAATATTTAGGTTTAACCTTTTTAAAGGTTGATGGAATAGAGGGAGAATTTTTACAGATTGAATATAAAGGTGCAGACAAACTTTATTTGCCTGTTTCCCGTTTAAATGAACTTTATCCTTATGTAGGAGTTAGTGATAAAGAGCCTAAGCTTGATAAGTTGGGAAAGAAAACTTTTATTACTCGTAAGAAAAAAATAGAACAAGAATTAAGAGAAGTTGTGCAGGAATTATTAGCCCTTTATGCAGAAAGGAAAGCATTAAAAAGCTACATCTTAAAATTCCCTGCACTTGCCTATGAAGAATTTAGTTCTACTTTCCCCTATGAGGAAACACCAGATCAACAAATAGCTATAGAGGAAATAATAAATGATCTTTGTAGCAATAAACCTATGGAAAGACTTTTAGTTGGAGATGTGGGATTTGGAAAAACAGAAATAGCTTTGAGAGCAGCCTTTTTAGTTGCCTATTCAGGGAAACAAGTTGCCTTTTTAGTTCCTACCACAATTTTAGCAGAACAACATTACAGAAATTTTAAAACACGTTTAGAACCATTTAACATAAAAGTAGGGATTCTTTCAAGATTAAGGCCTCAAAAGGAACAAAGAGAAACTTTAAAAAAATTAGCAGAAGGTGAAATTAAAGTAATTATAGGAACACACAGGCTTCTTTCTTCAGATATTATTTTTAAGGATTTAGGACTTCTTATTATAGATGAAGAACATAGATTTGGAGTGAAACAAAAAGAAAAGATTAAACAATTTAAAAAGAGTGTAAAAGTTCTTTCTTTATCTGCCACCCCAATTCCAAGAAGTCTTCAACTTAGTTTATTAAATGTATTTGACCTTTCTTTAATTGAAAGTCCACCTCCTGGGAGGAAAACTATAAAAACAATTTTAGCTAAATTTGACCCAGAAATTATTAAAACCGCTATAGAAAGAGAGTTAGAAAGAGGGGGACAGATATTTTTTGTAAATCCAAGAATACAGGGCTTAAGTTCTTTAGCTCATTATCTAAAAAAACTTGTTCCTCAGGCAAGAATAGAAATTATTCATGGGCAGATGCCAGCTGAACTTATAGAAAGAAATATGTATAAGTTTTTAAATAGAGAAGTTGATGTTCTTGTTTGCACACCTATAATAGGAAGCGGTATAGATATTCCTTCTGCAAATACAATTATAATAAACAGAGCTGATAGGTTTGGACTTGCTGATATTTATCAATTAAGGGGAAGGGTAGGAAGGTCAGAAGAACTTGCTTATGCTTATCTTTTGGTTCCCACTTTGAAGGGATTGACAGAAGAGGCTCAAAAAAGACTTAAAGCATTAATGCAATTTACAGAGCTTGGTTCAGGTTTTAGACTTGCTCTAAGTGATTTAAAAATTCGTGGAGCAGGAGAGCTTTTAGGAATCCGTCAATCAGGACATATTAATACTGTGGGATATGAACTATATCTTGAACTTCTTGAAAATACTGTAAAAGCTTTAAAAGGAGAGAAGATAGAAGATTGGGAGCCAGAAGTAAATATAAAAGTTCCCTCTTATATTCCAGCAAATTATGTTCCTGAGCCAGAAGAAAGATTAAGCCTCTACAGAGAACTTGTCCTTATTAAAGATGAAGAAGAATTGAAGGATCTTTATGAATTAATAGAAGATAAATATGGAAAAATGCCTGATTCTGTAGAAAATTTAATTAAAATCTTTCTTTTAAAACTTTATATGAAAAAATTAGGGCTTTCACTAATAGAAGTTAAAAGTAACAATTTAGTTTTTCTTATTAAAAATCAAGAAAATCTCATTAAATTTAGAAAAGCCTTTAAAGATCTGGAAAGTAATTTCTATTTTAAAAAGGAGAAAAACTTTGCCAAAATTTTTATAAGATTTAGAGATAATCCATTAGATTTAGCTATTAATTTGTGTAAAAGGTTACTTAATTAAAGGTTTTAATATTTCTTCTATCTTTTTCCATACCTCAGGTTTAAAGGATATTAAAAATGCCATATGTAAAAAGGTAGTTATTCCTTCAAAGCGAATATTTCTTAAATCACAAAGTAGTCCAGATTTTATATTCTTATTTTCTGCAACAATTTCAAATTTAGTATAAACTAAATGAATATTTTCTGGAATTTGAAGTATAACAGGTGTTTTTACACATAATCCACCACTACTTATATCTACAATTTCTCCCTGTACTTGATAGGTATTTATAGATTTTTTAAATTCTTCATCAATTTGATTTTTTTCATTAAAGATAATATCATAAAATTGTAATTCATTTAATTGAGAGACATCTTCAAGAGAAAAATTCGAATTTCTTATCAAATAATATTCACTCTCTATAAAATTGGTGAATAAACTAGGATTAAGGTAAGTGATAAAGATAGGAACAATAGTTTTTAAAATCAATCTTTTATCATGCCTTGGACTTAAAATCCTCAGTTTATAACCATCTGAAAGATTTTCTTTTACTATTGTTTGAAAAACGTATCTTCTATTGCTTTGGGGAATGATAATAATTACTAAATCTCCTTCTGAAAATTCAGGAATTTCCACATCTTTATTAAAAAAAATTTCTCTTTCATTTAAAGCTTTTAAAGTTCCTTTCAAAAGATTTTGTTTATGGAAAATAAGAGCATCTTTTAAGGCTTTATTTAAATCAACTTTTAAAGGGTCAGGAAGATAATTAAGAGAACCTAATTGAATATTTCTTATTAAGATTGAGGTTTTTATTTTATTAGTAAGGCTTATTTTCTCCATAAATCTCTTTAAAAATTTTCTTTATATAATCAGTTTTTCCAAATTGGTATATTTAAGATTTAAAAGGGTATTTCCCTTTTCTTCAAAAAAGACTCTAATTTTTTCTGAACTCAAAATTTCTCTAACCTCTCCCACTCCAAAGTGAGGATGTTTAACTATATCTCCCACTTTGAATTTTTTGCCATTATCTAAATCTTTTTCTTTAAATTCTTCTTTATGATATTCTAAAAGTGAAGGAGGGACCTCTTTTATAAAACGGGATAACTTAGCTAGAGTTTTTCCCTCACCTGGTATATAAATCGTCATAGGAGCAATAAGAAATAAATTTTCCCTTGCCCTGGTTACTGCTACATAAAAAAGCCTTCTTTCTTCTTCCAGCTCTTCTTCGTTATGTATACTATAAATAGATGGAAACCTTCCCTCAATAAGAGATATGATAAATACAGTATGCCACTCTAAACCTTTTGCAGAATGTACAGTTGATAGTGTAAGACAATCTTCATCTTTAAAAGGTTTTTCTAAACTTGCAGCTTCAATAGGTTCAAGTATTAAATCTGTAAGAAATTCTTCTAACATATTATATTTTTCTGAAAGAGCTATAATTCCTTCTATATCCTTTTCTCTTTTGTGATAGTCTTCATAGTATATTCTTTCAAAGATAGACCTATAAAAATCCCAAACATTAATCAAAATTTCTGAAGGAGAATTTTTATTTTTCCATAACTCTTTTAAAAGAATTATTAGCTCTTTAAATTCTCTTTGAGGAAACTGAGAGGTTAGTTTTTCTAAGATATGATTAATATTGGAAACATCTTGTCTTAGAGAGTCAATAATTTTTTCTGTACTTTTTGGTCCTATACCTTCCAATAGTAAAAGGACTCTGTGCCAAGCAATAAAGTCTTGAGGATTGCTTATAATTCTTAAAAAGGAGACAAAATCTTTCATATGGGCAGATTCTAAAAGCTTTAAACCCCCATATTTTACAAAGGGTATTCCTCTTTTAGTTAGTTCAACCTCTAAGTCAAAAGAATGATAGGCTGATCTAAAAAGTACTGCAATTTGAGAGAGTTTAATTCCACTTTCTCTTAATTCTAATATTTTATCTACTACAAATTTACTTGATTCTGTTTCGTCTTTGGCTTTGAATAAAACAGGTTTTTTACCTCCTTTTTTGAGGGTAAAAAGGGTCTTTGTATATTTTATTTTTGAATTTGAAATAATAACATTAGCAAGGTCTAAAATACTTTGGGTACTTCTATAATTCTGTTCAAGTTTAATTATTTTTGTATCAGGAAAAAGTTTAGGAAATTCAAAGATATTTCTGAAATTAGCTCCTCTAAAACCATATATACTCTGAGAATCATCTCCTACTACCATTACATTTTTGTGAATCTCTCCCATATATTTTATAATTTCTCCTTGAAGAGAATTTGTATCTTGATATTCATCAACCATAATAAATTCAAATTTTTTACTAATCTCTTTTCTTACTTCAGGAAAATTTTTTAATACTTCAAGCCAGTTTAATAAAAGATCATCATAATCCATTAGTTGGTGGTCTTTTTTATAATTTACATATTCTACAAAAAGTCTTTCTATTTCATAATATTGGTCTAAGAACTGAGGATATTCATAAGAAAGGATTTTTTCAAGAGTTTTTTGTTGATTTATCATTTTACTATAAATACTTGCTAAGGTATCTTTTTTGGGAAATCTTTTTTTTCTTTCAGCAAGTCCAAGGCTATTTCTCAATAAATTTATCAAATCTTCAGCATCACCTCTATCAAGAATAGTAAAGTTTGGTTTATATCCCAAAAGATATCCGTAAAATCTAAGCATATACTGACATAAAGAATGAAAAGTTCCTCCCATAATTTTATCACAATCCATTTTAAGAAGAGCTCCTGCTCTTTCAATCATTTCTCTTCCAGCTTTACGAGTAAAAGTAAGAAGAAGAATTTTTTCAGGGGGAATTCCTTGTGCTACCAAATAAGCCATTCTACAAGTAATAGTTTTTGTTTTTCCAGACCCAGCACCTGCAATAACTAGAAGGGGACCAAATACAGTTCTTACAGCTTCAGCTTGAGCTGGATTAAGTTCTTTTAAGAATTCTAAATTTTTCATAATTTAAAATTATAAACTTTTTAATAAGAATCTACAAGAGGCCTTAAAGATTCTAATTTTTAATACCTCTTGAATTAAATAAAGAAAGATGTTAATTTTAGATAAAAAGCTAAAGGGGGTTAAAAATTTAATGGCTGAAGAGATAAAGAGTACTTTAGAAATAGCACTTGAAAAAGCAGAAAAAATTGGTAAAGCCTCTAAGGAAGAATTAGAACTTTTTCAAATAAAAGAAGAAGCTCAAAAACTTTCAGCTAAATTTTTAAGAGATGAGGCTTTTGATTTTGAAGAATCCTTAAGTAAACTTTTGAAAGATAAATCCTCCCAACAAAAAAAGGCTATTTATCAGAGTATAGTAGATGTATTTTTAAAAAATATAGTTCTTCCCAAATATGAATATCAGCTTGATGATGCTAAAAAAGCTCTTGAAGGACTTAAGAAAATCTTTAAAAAGGTTCCGGAAATATCAAAAATCTACCAACAATTAGAGGCACTTCTTAGAGAATATATTATGCATAAAGAGGCTATTTATAAGGAGCTTTTAAGAAAGTTTAATGCTGGAGTTTCTGCTTTAGAAAAAGCCCTCTCTAACCAATTGGGAACTGAAGTTAAAGTTAATGTAGAAGAGCATCCCCAGTTTAAAGAAGAGTGGAACAAGATAAAAGAAAAACTTGATGAGGAATATGGAAAACAACTTGAATATTTAAAAAATCTTTTTAAAAAAATAGTTTCCTAAGATGGTTGATTTTCCCCAAAAAATTTTACTTTATCCACAAAGTTTTCTTTCTCCAGAGAAAGCAATTAAGGTCTTTCCTTTAATTTCAAAAATGGTTTTTCTTAAACTTTCTAAAACTAAAGAGTTGATGGAAAATATTTATAAAGATTTGCTCATTTCTTGGAAAGAAAAGATAATATTTTTAGAATTTAAAAAAGAAATAAAAGTGGATTGGAATCAGTTAAATAGAGAGGTTGATGTTATTGAAGAATGGGGATTAAATTTTAGAACTCCTGAAACTCTTAAATATTTTAGTCAATTTAAAGAAACTCTTGAAGACTCTCTTGAAAGTATATATCCCTCTTTTAATAAAAAAGAAAAGGAAGAAAAAATTAAAGAAGAATTTGAAATTAGAAGAGCGCTTATTCTTTTATGTTTAGCTGAACAACTTGATTTTAGATTATATGAGGTTGAAAAATCTTTAAAAGAAATAGAAAGTAAGTATAATCAAATTTTTGAAGAAAAGATAATAGGAGAGGATGAAACTTTTGAAAGAATTTTAGATATAAAAGAACCTTTAGCAAGCTATTTATTTGAAGAAGAGCTTCCAAATCTGGATTTAAGAGTTTTTGCTTGGAAACTCATAGGCAAACATTTAGATTGGGAATCCCTTTACCCCTTAAATAGTTTGTTAATAACTGAAGAGAAACTTTTAGAAAATTGGAAGGAAAAATTTACTTTTGAAAAAGAAAAATCTTTAAATGGAAAGATAGAATTTTATAAATTTAAAGCTTCACTTTCTGAAATCTTAGAAATACCTGAAAATAATTTTCTAAAAGCTTCTGCAGAAACAAGAGTTTTGTTTCTAAGTCTTTAATGGTTGAAATCTATTTTACTGTCGCATTAATTTTAATATTTTTCTCTATGTTTTTTACTTTAAGTGAAGCAGGGATTTTTTCTCTTTCTCGTTTTGAACTCGCCTCTTTAAGAAACCTTGGTTTATCAGAAAAGCATTTTCAGATATTAAAACATCCTGAAGAACTTTTAATTGTTATAATAGCAGGTAATGAAATTGTAGATTATTTTGCAAGCTTTTGTATATCTAAAGGATTTACCAGTTTATTTTCAGAAAAAGGAAAAGAAGTAGCTTTTATAGTTTTTGCCATAATTGGATTTTGGTTAGGTGATTTTTTTCCAAAAATTGTAGGATTTAAGTTTAGAAATTTGATAATTTCTAAAATATTTTATCTAAATTTTTTATTTTACGAAATTTTTTATCCAATAAGAAAACTTTATGCCTTTATTTATTCTAGTTTAGAAAAAAGATTTTCTTATACTTCCTTTTATTCTCATATCTTTTCTCCTGCTGAGCAGATAATTCTTTACATGTTAGATGAGGCTTACAAACAGAAAAAAATTACAGAAAAAGAGAAAAAATTTATCCATGGACTTTTTCTTTCAGAAAAAATACCAGTTTCAGCTATTCTTACTCCACGTTCAGAGATAGTAGCTTTTAAGGACCAAGTTATAACTTTAGGATTTCTTGAAAAAATAAGACAACTTCCTTACAATAAATTTCCTATTTACAGAGAAACCCTTGATGATGTTATAGGTATTCTTTATGCTAAAGACCTTATTAAAAATTTTTCACCAGAAATTCTAAATGTTAAAAAACTTTCAGATTTTGTAAGACCAGCTTATTTCATTCCTGAAACTTTCAAAGTAAGAGATCTGCTTTTTAAATTTCAGAAGGAACAAATAAAAATAGCCTTAGTAATAGATGAATATGGTATTTTAAAAGGATTAGTTACCTTAGAAGATGTGCTTGAGGAGCTTTTTGGAGAAATTTATGAAGAAAAAGAAGTCAAAATTGAGCCCTTTCAGAAAATAAGTGATAAAAAATGGCTTTTTCATGGAAAGACCCTTTTAGAAGAACTAAAAGTTTTATTAGGAATAGAGATACTGGAGGAAGAATTTCAGGATATAAAGACCTTAAGCGGATTTCTTTTAGCTTTATTTAAAGAAATACCTAAAGAAGAAGATAGCATTGAGTATAAGAAATTTAAATTTACAGTTAAGAAAATAAAGGGAAGAAAAATACTTTTGGTAGAGATAGAAAAAAGAAATGATTAAAGCTCTAATTTCTTTCTTATTTTTCCTTTTTGGAGAAGCCTTTTTTGCTTGTAGTGAAATTGTTTTCCTTTCTGCAGAAAGGATTCTTATGGAAAGTTTAGCTTCTAAAAACATAGGTGCCAAAGTTTATCTCAAATTTTGGGAAAATCCTGAACGTCTTTTTACTACAACCCTTATGGGAATTACCCTTTGTGTTGCAGGAAACGGAATATTTACCTCTTACTTTTTAATAAAAAGCTTAGGCACCAAAGGGCTTTTAATTGTCTCTACTCTTCTACCTTTATCTATGCTTTTTTTTGGACAAATAATTCCTAAAACCTTAGGAAAAAGATTTTCTTATCCAATGGTTCTTTATTTGATGCCTCCTCTTTATTTAATATCCTTTGTATTTTTTCCTATTATTTTCTTAAATACTAAACTTGCAAGTAAAATTATAAAATTAAAAGAAGAAAGTCCTTTCTTCTTAACCAAATTCAGAGAAGTTCTTTTAACCTTTGTTAGATATGAAGAAGAGATAGATTTTAAAGAAAAGGAACTTATGCATAAAATTGTTGAATTTGCTAAAAAGAAAGTTTCTCAGGTAATGGTTCCTTTACCTCAAGTAAAAGGATTGCCTATCACAGCTACTGTAAAGGATGCCATAGAATTCAGCAAAAACTATAATTTTTCCTATATTCCTCTTTATGAAGAAAGCATAAGCAATATAAAAAACATAGTAAAAATACAGCATCTTGTAAGTAAGACCCTTTTTGAACTAGATAAACCTCTTAAAGATTTTAGTTTAAGACCTTTGTTTGTTCCTGAGGTTGCGTTAGCTCATGAAGTACTTTCTCAACTTCAGAAAAGTGGAATTGAATTTGCAATAGTAGTTGATGAATACGGCTTTACTACAGGAATTATAACTATAGAAGACTTGGTAGAAGAAGTATTAGGAGAATTTAGAGATGCGCTTGATTATTATGTCCCAGAATATCAGAAAATTAGTGAAAATTTATATAAATGTAAAGGTTTTATAGAAATAGAGAAATTACAAACCCTTGGTATACCAATTCCTTCGGGAGAATATGAAACTCTTAATGGTTTTATCTATTTTATAACAGGAAGAATCCCTAAACAAGGAGAAATAATAAATTACAAAAACTTAGAAATAGAAATTTTAAAAGCTATTCCTCGAAAAGTGGAAGAAGTAAAAATAAAGATCATAAAGTAATTTCTACTTTTTGAAAATCCTTAAAAAGGGAAGTATCTTTCAGCATGGGTGTAAAATCTTCTGAAATTAAGATATCTTTAAATCTCCACTTTAATATAAAAAGATCAGAACTAATTGTTCCTTCTTTTTTGTCTTCTGAAAAAGAATAATAGAAAGAAGTTTTTAAAAAATTCCAGGTTAAAATTTTTTCCTTTAGACCTAAAAAATAAAGGGGGATATCTTTTAATTCAGGTTTAGGTTCAAGTATTATAAAATAATGTTTTTGGTTATAAAGATCAAAGATTTCTATTAAATTATAAAAAGAAGTTTCCCATTTTCCATATCCTAAGGTAGTATTAAGGGGGGATTTAAATCTTAGATAAAGAAAATCCTCTTCTACTTGAAAATCAGCATAATTGCTTAGGGTTTTAGTTTCATTGTTGGTAAAAAGAGTAATTTCCCACCAGATTTTGCCATAATAGACATTTTTGGGAGATATTTTACTTAAAGGAGGTGCTTTATAAGAACATCCAAGAGCAAAGCATAAAATATAAAGAAAGAAAAATTTACTTAAGAGTTGGGCAGTTTTCAAATTTTTTTTCAATCCTTTCTTTATCCCTTTTATGAATAACTGCTTTTAAAGCTCTTTGGTAAAATTCGCAAGCTTTTTCTTTGTTTCCCTTTTTTAAGTAAGCATCTGCAAGATGTTCTACTATAACAGCTTCATCTTCAGAAAGTTTGTTTACAGCTTTTTCTAAATACTGAATAGCCAAATCTAAATCACCCTTTTTGTAATAACACCATCCTAAGCTATCAAGAATAAAAGGGTCTAAGGGGTTTATTTGTAAAGCTCTGAGAAGTAATTTTTCTGCTTCCTCCAAATTTTTTTCCAGCTCCACATAACTATATCCTACAAAATTTAACACAAAAGCATCTTTGGGATATTTTTTTAAAAGAGGTTCAACAAGGAATAAAACCTTTTCGTAGTTTTCTAAACAGGCATAACCTGAGGCTAAAGTTAAAATTATATCAAGCTCCTCAGGATAAGCTTTAGCTCCTTCTTCTGCATATTCAATTCCCTTTTCACAAAAGTCAAGAACTTCAGCAAAATTAGCTAAGAAAATATAATAGTTTTTATTTTTAGGATACCTTTTAGAAAAATCTTCCATATATTTTAAGGCTTCTTCTTTCTTTTTTCCTTTAAAGATTTCTGCTATTCTTCTTAAAGCTTCATAATTCCAATTATTTTCAAAAAGAAGTTTTTCGTAAACCTGAAGAGCCTCATCCATTTTATTTTGTTTTTCAAGGGAATATCCAAGAAAGAAGAGAAGTTCTGGAGTGTATTTATTTTTTTCTAAATATTCCTTTAAAATTTTTTCAGTTTTTTCCCAATTAGATTTTTCAATATAAAAGCTAAGAAGAAGCTTAATAAAATCTTCGTCCTCAGGATATTTTGCTACATAAGATTTTAGCAATTTTTCAATCTCTTCAACATCTGAAATTTCATCTAAAAATTTAAGTACTTCTAATAAAAGAGCTTTATTTTCAGGAGAAAGGTTTAAGGCTTTTAAATAGGCTTCTTTTGCTTCTTTTATCTTTTTTTGTTCTTTTAAGATTCTTGCTTTAAAAACCCAGGCTGTATAATTATTTTCATCAATTTTTAAAAACTTTTCTAAATTAATTAGTGCTGAATTCCAGTCTTTTTGGTCAAGATAGATGTTTATGAGAAGGCTTAAAATAATTTGGTCTTCAGGAGAATATTCTAAATACTTTTCAAGAATTGAAGCAGCACGAAGTGGCCTATCTTCAAGAATATAAACCTTAGCTAAAAAAAGATTAATTTCTCTATCCTTTGGATAATTTTCTAAAAGTTTTTTACAAAGAGATTCTGCTTTCTTTAAATCTCCGTTTTCTAAATAAAGGGAAATCAAAGTTTTTTTAAGATATAAACTTTCGGGATCATATTTTATGGCTTTTTTAAGATATTTTTCTGCTAAAGAAGGATCCTTTTCTTGGACAGCAAGTAAATAATAATAATAGGCTTGAGTTTTTTTATCCTCTTCTTCAGCAAAAAGGTAGGTAGAATTTATAAAAAGGAGAATAAAAATTACAAGGCTAATCTTTATAAGGGAGAGCAAGCGGATAGTAGTAAACATCTGGCAATTTCTCCTCTAGAAATTTTTTAAGCTTTTTTATTATTTTTTCCTCTATTTGTCTAACTCTTTCTTTGGAAATCCCTAATTTTTGAGAAAGTTCGTGTAAAGTTTTTGGTGGATCTCCCATAAGCCTTTCGTGGAAAATCACATAATCTTTTCCAGTAAGATTTTGAGCAAACTCCTTAAGAAGATGTCTAAATTTACTTAAAATTTCTTCTCTTGCAAAAGATTCTTCAGGGGTTGGTTTTGTATCTTTTAAGAAATTGGCAAGGGTATCTTCTGAATCATAGGAAACAGGAGCTTCTAAACTTAAATCCTGAGAAAACATTCTTTGTTCCATCTCTTCTACTTCCCTTTCCTTAACTCCAAGTCTTTTTGCTATCTCAGCAGGAGTAGGTTCAAAGCCTAAAGAGGCAAGTTTTTCTTTTTCTTTTCTTAGCTTATAAAAAAGCTTTCTCTGTGCCTGAGTAGTTCCCATTTTTACAAGTTTCCAATTATCCATAATGTATTTAAGTATATAAGCTTTTATCCAAAAAGAAGCATAATAGGAAAATTTAACTCCCTTGTAAGGATCAAACTTTTTAATTGCTTGTAAAAGTCCAACATTTCCTTCCTGAATAAGGTCTAAAAAATTGTGTGTCCAAAATTTTTGAAATTCAAGAGCTATTTTTACTACCAGTCTCAAATTTGAAATTACAAGCTTATAAGCTAACCTAGGATCTTTAGTTTCATAATAAGCCTTGGCAATTGCCTCTTCCTCTTCTCTTGAAAGAACTGGATATCTACTTATTTCTTGTAAATATTTTTGAAGAAGGTCAAACTTAGCAGGAACCTGTTCTTCGAAATCTTCAGTAATAATAGGAAGGGCAGAAAGAGCGTTTATATCTAAATCTACCTGATCAGGATCAGGAAATTCAGGTGTTTTATTGTTATTAGGATTTTTCATAATAAATATTTTATCACAGAATTATTTTATTCCTACTACTTTATGAAGCTGTATCTGAAACCTAAGAGGCTTTTTGGTTTTAAGAATCCAATCTGCTAAGACTTTAGGTTTTAAAAAAGGATAAGCCGGAGATAAAAAGACCTGAGTATAATAGGTGAGAAAAAATTTTTCTATAATATTTATAGCAAAATTAAAGTCCTTACGATCTTTTATTACAAATTTTACCGCATCTTTTTTAGTAAGAAATTTAAAGTTTTCATAAAGATTATATTTTTCCATTTTAGAGGATGGTGTTTTAACATCCATAACCTTTATTACTTCTTTAGGAACTTTTTCTAAACTTATACTTCCATTTGTTTCTAAAGCAACAATACAACCCTTATTTAAAAATGCATCTATTAAATTATAAACAGGGCTTTGTATAAGGGGTTCTCCTCCGGTGATGGTAATAAAAGGTATAGAGTTAAAATTTTTTTCCCAGAAAGAAATTATTTGAGAGATTTTTTTTTCTTCATAAGGATTTTCTCCCTTTGCATAAGGAGTATCACACCAGGAGCAGTCTAAATTACAGCCAAAAAGTCTTATAAATAGGGTAGGGTAACCAACCAAGGGGCCTTCTCCTTGGAGACTAAAAAATATTTCAGAAATTTTTAATTTAGACACTTTTTGATTTTTTATTCGTAATAAGTTGCCCCTGCTTTTTCAGTCTCAAAAACAGTAACTTCTTTTACTTTTACCTTAGGATAGGAAGAAAGTTTTTCTTTAACTTTTTTAAAAATGTATTCTGCCAGTCTTTCTGAGGAAGGGTTAACATTTTTAAAATAGGGGATTTCATTAAGCAATTTATGGTCAAACTCAGAGAGGACTTCTTTTAAGATATTTTTGAGGATGGTAAAATCTATGAGAATGTCTGTACTATTTAATTCAGAGCCTTCAACAATAAGTTCTACTTTCCAGTTGTGTCCGTGAATTTTTTCGCAAGGGCCTTTGTAATCTTTGAGATAATGAGCGGAGGAGAAGTAGTCTTGAACTTTTAGTTTAAACATATATAAAAGTAAGGCGGCGCAGGGATTCGAACCCTGGATTCACGGCTTTGCAGGCCGTCGCCTTACCGCTTGGCTACGCCGCCAATTTTTTCTTGTGGCGGCGGAGGGACTCGAACCCCCAACCCTGTGGATATGAGCCACATGCTCTAACCGTTGAGCTACGCCGCCACCTTAAAAACTATAAATAAATATAAAGTCTAATTCTGTCTTGTCAAGAGCCAATTTTACAACCAATTAACACAATTAACATTTACGAAGTGCAATAAATTAGAATTATTCTAAATTATACCAATTCCGAAGTGGTAAGTGGTAGATAAGTGGTTCAGGAAGATGAGACTAAAAGGGGGAAATTTAGTTAAAGTTTTTTGAGGGGTGTTCGATATTAAAAATACAAAAAATAAAAACAAAAGGAGGTGGAGGAGATGGCTGTAAAAATTAACTTTAATGCAGAAGCTGCAAAAACACACACTGCGCTCATTTATAATGAGCGCCTAATGGG
>Ga0185307_1000035_pt1 | contig 99867 bp, 107 predicted proteins | sample LHCtaG_FD_128010 | JGI IMG/M metagenome (GOLD analysis project Ga0185307, IMG submission 128010) | Hot spring microbial communities from Little Hot Creek, USA to study Microbial Dark Matter (Phase II) - LHC4sed_matched (SPADES... | ecosystem: Environmental > Aquatic > Thermal springs > Hot... | reverse complement strand
TTTTCAATACTTCTAGTTTTTTGCATGTTTATCGCTTTAATTTATATCCATTTTACATTTAAATTTTACTGTTTTATTGGTTTTTATGCAATTTTCTTTCCATCTTCAATTATATCATGTTATTTTCATCGTCATATTATGCTATTTATTTCCTTTCTCAATTTTATTTTGAATATTAAATTGCATTATATTGCAATTTTTGGTAAAGTTTATATAGTTATTTACCATATTTTTGTATGTGGGCCTCAAATTTTTCAGCATCCCATATTCATTGGGGGTTTTATCAACAATATCTCTCATTGTATTTTCTCTTATGGGTTGGGTTAACTCTATTGTTTACGTTTATCGTTTTAGTGGTGTTGACTCTTTAAGTGTTCAGTTTGTCAACTCCACTTATGATCCCTCAAGCAACACCCATACATTTACATTCAAGTTTGTTAATGATGGTGTTGAAGCCATTAGACTATTAGATATAAGTGTTAATGGATCATCAGTTAAGGGTATTGGTGGAGTTAAGGTTTTCAGATGTTCAAGTTTTGAGTATGATTTAGGGATAAATCCAAGCTGCATGCCATCAAATGATTTCACAACCATAATCCTTGGGAAATCCACAATATACATAATCATATGTATGCAGGGGTTTAAATCTGGCATGGAATTCACATTCACATTCTCTAAACTCAACTCAGATAGCATCATGAACTTTAAAGTCTCCATAAACTGACTTAATATTATTGATATGCTGAACACTGGAATGCTCATTTTAATCAGTTCTAGTGAGGGGTTTCCACAACCCTTCCTCTGATGTATTAACACTTCTTATAGATGGTCTCAGCCAGTCCCCCTTCATCTTCATACGCATCCACAATAGCGCTTTTGAAGATATCTATGCATTACTTCCATTGTAATGTGTTTCTTTCATAAGTTTCTCTCTACTCAATTTGCAAAATCTATTCAAGCTCTTTTCTCATTGGTAGTTAAGTTGCTTCTTTTAAATGTGTAAATGGTGTTCGGCAATACTTTTCAAATTGATCCATAAATTTTGAAATCATGGTTGTTTCAATTTATTCGAGTTTTTATGGCTCTTTTATGAGAACTCCAATTATTGCTATTATCTCTTCTATATACTCTAATATCTCCTTAATCACCAGTAATGAATACATTGGTAATGCCTTCCCTCTTTAAAAGTGATGCGAGGCTGAATGGATGAAGTCTAATGTTCTAAGTTTCAGTCTACTTGAGAGTTTCATGGCAATATGGTATTCTATGGGGATTGTAGCTTTATAGCCAGCTATACTTCTTCTAGCCATAGTTCTTCATTTATTCTTAAACTTGTAATTTTATCCATACAAGTTTGGAAACTATTATATATTGTGTGTATTTATTCATTCTATTGTGATTTTAATGTTGGGTTTCAGTATTGTTTGTAGTGGTTGTGGTTCTGTTTATCCTGCTGATAAGCCTATTAATGTTTGTTTTAAGTGTGGTGGGGCTTTGCTTTACAAGTATGATTTCTCTAAAATTGGTTTTGGTAGGGATGTTTTTGCTGGTAGGTTTGATAGTTTCTGGAAGTATTTGGAGTTTACGCCTCTTAAGAGTTCCAGTGATATTGTTTCTCTTGGCGAAACTTTTACGCCTATTGTTAAGCTTGACCCAGACTTTGCTTATGGCTTCCATAATGTCTTCTTTAAGGATGATGGTAGACTCCCAACTGGAACTTTTAAGGCTAGGGGTATGGCCCTCGCAGTTTCTATTTTGAGGGGGCTTGGTGTTGGTAGGGTTGCAATTCCCAGTGCTGGTAATGCTGCGGCTGCTTTATCGGCTTATGCTTCTAGGGCTGGTTTGGAGGTTTATGCTTTTATGCCTAGGGATGCTCCCCTCAGTACTTTGAGGGAGTGTGTTTATATGGGTGCAAGGGTCTATTTGGTTGATGGATTGATTAATGATTGTGCATTGATTGTTTCTAGGCTTAGGGATAGGTATGGTTGGTTTGATGTTTCCACTAATAAGCAGCCTTATAGGTTTGAGGGTTATAAGCTTATGGCTTATGAGATTTCTGAGCAGTTTGATTGGGATCCGCCTGAAGCCATAATATTTCCAACTGGTGGTGGTGAGGGTGTTATTGGGCTTTGGAAGGGGTTTAATGAGCTTATTGAGCTTGGATGGGTTGAGAGGGTTCCAAGGCTTATTGTGGCTCAATCCACTGGTTGTATGCCATTGGTTAAGGCGTTTATGGATGGTGCTTCTGAGGTTTCTGAGGCTTGGCCTAATGCCAATACAATTGCAGCTGGACTTAGAGTTCCAAAGCCTTATGCCAGTTATTTAATTTTGAGGGCTGTTAGGGATAGTGGTGGTTTTGCTTTGGCTGTGGGTGATGATGAGATAGTTGATTCCATGAAAGCTCTTGCTAGACGTGGATTCTTCATGTGTCCTGAAGCTGCTGCTTCTCATGCTGCTTTGAAGCATATTGTTGATGAAGGTCTCCTCGATTCTTCTGATAGGATTCTACTGTACTTTACTGGTAGTGGTTTGAAGTACCTTGATTTATATGATTTAGATCCATCAAAGCTTCCATTGATCTCAAAGGATGCTAGCTCCCTCCCATAATAACCTTTCCACTTATATCCATTGCTGTTAACTCGATGAGGTTTCCAATTCCAGATGTGGATATCTTTTTCATTAAAACGTTTTGGACTTGGAATATTCCAGCTGGATTTTCCATGTAAACCTTTATCTTTAATGGTTTAGATTCCCCCTCAACTATTTCAACTTTCTTAATTGCTAGTGCTGATAGTGCATGTATATCCCTTTTGCCTAGGTCGTATGGTATTCTAGCTCTCCCTTCAGCCATGTCTAGTCCATCTGCAACTTTAACTACCCCTGCTTCTAGGCTTAGGCATTGTATTTCATCATCGCTTGAGTATATGCAGTGTAGTACTTCACATTTAACTTTAACTCTATCTTCAATTCTATTATAAATTCTGCTGAGTATTCTGTTTAGTGGTGCATCTGCAATGTAGCATCCATGTTGTGGATGCTGGATTCTATGTATTGCGTTTCCAATGTCGTGTAGATATGCACCTAGCAATACTACTATTTCTGCATCTTCCATTTCCATGCCGTGGTCTATGATCATGTTTGGCTTCCTATATTTACCAATTATCCTCAGTATTTCCAGTGCTGTTCCGGAGGTTATTCTTGAGTGTACTGGTCCATGGTCATTGTATTTCATTCTACCCACAGCCATTATATTTGACATTTTCAGTAGTGTTTGCACTTCTAAGTCTTCTTCAAGCATTCTATATACTATTTGGAGTCTTCCACTGGTGATGCACTTCTTTATTAGGTTTTGATTTACTTCCACCATCACTTATCACAGATTAATTTATAGCTTCATTGATCATATATGTTGATTGGTGGCTTGTTTGAGGAATCTTTGGGCTCCTTGGAGGATGGAGTATATTTCTGCTCCTAGGAATATTGAGTGCTTCTTATGTTCATATGCTAAGTCTAATCGTGATGATGAATTGTTTATTTTGAAGCGTGGTAAATATTCCTATATAGTTTTGAATGCTTATCCATATAATAATGGTCATTTGATGATTGCACCATATAGGCATATTGTATACCCGAATGATTTGACTTTTGAGGAGTCTATGGAGATTATGGGTTTCATATCCTTGTCTATAGATGTTTTGAAGAGGGCTTTATCGCCAGATGGATTTAATATTGGTGTTAATATTGGTAGGGCTGCTGGTGCTGGTGTTGAGCATTTACATTTCCATGTTGTTCCAAGATGGTTTGGTGATACTAATTTCATGCCAATAGTATCTGAAACTAAGGTTATATCGCAACATATTAGGAGTACTTTTGAGGTTTTGAAGAAGTTCCTCTAAACCTGCATCTACCTCTTATACCCTATCTTCCTTAGGAATTGCTTCCTCTCCTCGATCTCTCTATCCCCCTCAACCCCCTTGCTCTTGGCTCCATCCACAACTCCAAGTATTGCTCTCCCCTGCTCGGTTTCACCAATTATCACTTGCACTGGGTTTGCTGTGGCGCAGTATATGTTTAAGACTTCTGGTACTGCTTTAACTCTATCTAGAACGTTTATTGGATATGCGTTTTTCATGACTATTATGAAGCAGTGTCCAGCTGATAGTTTTAATGCATTTTCTATTGCTATTTTCCTAAGTTCTTCATCATTTCCATCATGTCTAATTAGGCATGGACCTGAAGATTCGCAGAATGCTAATCCAAATTTTACGTTTGGTGTTGAGTTCATCATTGCTTCATATAAGTCTTCAACTGTCTTTATGAAGTGGCTTTGGCCAAGTATTATATTGCATCCTTCAGGTACAATTAAGTTTACAACTTCCAACTTCAACTGCATATCCATCTCTAAAATATTGTTGTTGAATAGTATTTATAGATACTTCTCTATTTTTTTAATCAACTCTTCTTCTGTCACTAATCCCACTATTGTTTCCACAGGTTCGCTGTTTAGGAATATTATTGTTGTTGGAACAGCGTATATCCTATATTTGTCTGCCAGTTCTGGGTTTCTATCTACATTTACTCTTCCAAAACATGCTTTCCCCTTAAGCTTCTCAGCTACAGCTTTGAATATTCTACTGTATATTTGGCATGGTCCACACCATTGAGCCCAGAAATCTACAACTACAATTCCACATCTATTTAGAGCTTCTCTTAAACTATCTTTGTCAAATTCCACTTCAACCTCCTCCTTCGCTTCCCCCTTTCCACGTTTCATGAGCTCTCTAATCTTCTTCTCTATTATCCTATTTAGATCCTCATCTTCGCTCATCACATCCCCCCATCTAAGGGTTGTTAAACTCTTATATATCATGGGGTAATATATATTATTTATTCTACACGTGTATGGAAAAGTTTAAACATGTATTTGTTCTACGTGTTTATCGAGGTGTATTTTGATGGTTGAGGTGGATGTTAAGAAGCTTTTGGAGAGGGCTCAGAAACCTTCACTTATAGCGCCGCAACTACATAAGTTCTATGAGGGTAAACTTCAAGTTATGCCTAAAGTTCCAGTTAGAACTCTAGATGACTTTTCCATATGGTATACCCCTGGAGTTGCAGCTGCATGTAGGAAGATTCAGGAGAACCCAGACCTATACAGCTTTGAGTATACTAATAGGTGGAATTATGTGGCTGTGGTTAGTGATGGAACTAGGGTTTTGGGTTTAGGTGATATTGGCCCATTAGCTGCTATGCCAGTAATGGAGGGTAAAGCTGTGTTATTCAAGTATCTTGGAGGTGTAGATGCATTCCCACTATGCGTTAACACTAAGGATCCAGATAAGCTTATAGAGTTCCTACAGCTCATAGAACCATCCTTCGGTGGGATAAATCTAGAGGATATTGAGAAACCTAAATGCTTCTATGTTTTGGAGAAGGCTAGGGAGAAACTAAACATACCAGTATGGCATGATGATCAGCAGGGGACGGCCACTGTGATTCTAGCTGCAGTTATAAATGCTTTGAAGTTTGTGGGTAAGAAGCTTAGTGAAGCAAAGATAGTTTTGGTGGGTGCAGGTGCAGCCAACATTAAAACTGCAGATGTCCTCGAACTTGCAGGGGCTAAACCTGGAAACATGATACTCGTGGATAGTAAGGGTATATTGAATCAGAATAGGAGGGATATATTGGAGAAGGAGAAGGATCCATGGAAGTGGAAGTGGGCTTTGAAGAGTAATGCTGAGGGGCTTAGTGGAGGTATACCTGAAGCTTTGAAGGGAGCTGATGTATGTATAGCTGCAAGTAGACCTGGACCTGGAGTTATTAAGAAGGAGTGGATTAAGGGGATGGCTGATGATGCAATAGTGTTGGCTTGTGCAAATCCAATTCCAGAGATATGGCCTTGGGAGGCTAAGGAAGCTGGAGCTAGAATTGTTTGTACAGGTAGATCTGATTTCCCAAATCAAGTTAACAATTCACTTGGATTTCCAGCGATATTTAGAGGTGTTCTCGATGTTAAGGCTAGAACTGTGACTGATGAGATGTGTGTTGCAGCTGCATATGCATTGGCAAATTATGCTGAGAGGAAGGGGCTTCGTGAAGATTACATTCTACCAACAATGGAGGAATGGGAGGTTTACGTTGAAGAAGCTGTGGCATGTGCTTTGAAATCTATTGAGCAAGGTGTAGCTAGAGTTAAATTGAGTAGAGATGAGCTTTGGGAGAGAGCTTCAAGGATTATTAGTGAAGCTAGAAGGTCTCTTGAAGCTTTATGGAAAGCTGGTTTAATTAGACCTCCACCAACTGAGGAAGAGCTTTTAAGTATGAAGCCATCCTAGAAGGGTTGTCACAACGATTTTCCAATTTAATGATAAAAATTAAAATCATTCATTTTTTATATTCTTCCTTCCTTTATGTCTTGATGTATTGTTGTGGATGCTATTCTGCCAGTGCCCATGGCTTCTATTACTGTGGCTTCTCCAAGTATTATGTCTCCAGCAGCGTATACCCCTCTCATGCTTGCTCTACATTGCTTATCCACTATTATGCACCCCTCTTCATTCACCTTTATTTCTGGTGTTGTATTTGCTATTAGTGGGTTTGGGTGGCATCCTATGGCTATTATGGCTGTATCAACTTCGAATATGAATTCAGACCCCTTTACTGGTATTGGTTTCCTCCTACCACTAGCATCTGGTTCTCCTAATTGCATTTTTAAGCATTCTAATCCTGTAAGTCTCCTATCTTTATCTCCAATGAATCTTATTGGTTGTGTGAGTAGTTGGAATTTCACTCCCTCCTCCTTTGCATTTATCACTTCATCTCTCCTTGCAGGCATCTCTTCTTCAGTTCTCCTATAAACTATGTATACTTCTTCAGCTCCAAGTCTAATTGCAGTTCTAGCTGCATCCATTGCCACATTTCCTCCACCTATAACTGCAACTCTGCATCCCACTTTTATTGGTGTATCATATTTTGGGAATAGGTATGCTTTCATAAGGTTTGTTCTTGTGAGGAATTCGTTGGCAGTATATATGTTTACAAGGGTTTCCCCAGGTATGTTTAGGAATTTTGGCATTCCTGCACCTGTCCCTAGGAATACTGTTCTGTAACCGTTTTGGAATAACTCTTTAATTGTATATGTTCTTCCAATAACCACGTTTGTTTGTATGTCTACGCCTAGATCTTTTAGGTAGTTTATCTCGTATTCCACTATTCTCTTTGGTAATCTGAATTCAGGTATTCCATACACTAGTACTCCACCTGGTTTGTGTAGTGCTTCGAACATTGTTACTTCATATCCAAGTTTTGCTAAATCTGCAGCTACGGTTATTCCAGCTGGTCCAGATCCAACTACAGCCACTTTTATATTGTTTGGTGGAGATTTCGCTATCTCCTCCTTTATAACCCCCTCCTTTATAGCCCAATCTGCCACAAACCTTTCTAAAGCTCCTATGGCTATTGGCTCTTTGACTTTTTGCAGTGTGCATTTAGATTCGCATTGCACTTCCTGTGGGCAAACCCTCCCAGTTATTGCTGGTATGGCATTCTTCTCCTTTATTATTCTATATGCTGATAGTAAGTCTCCTTCAGCTATCTTCTTTATAAATGCTGGTATATTTATGCCTACTGGGCAGCCACCTACGCATGGATAGTTTGGGCATTGTAGGCATCTTTTAGCTTCTTCAATTGCTTGTTCCTCTGTTAATCCAAGCGCCACTTCATTGAAGCTTTTAACTCTTTCCTCCACTGGAAGCTTCCTCATTTCAACCCTCTTCTTAACTGGCATAATCTTCACCCCCTCCCTCAAGGAACTTTTTTAATGCTATTTGCTCTTCAGCTTTATATGCATTTAACCTCATTAATAGTACGTCGAAGTTTACTTCATGTGCATCGAATTCTGGGCCTTCGAAGCATACAAATCTAGTTTTCCCAGCAACTTCCACTCTACATGCTCCACACATGCCCATTCCACATACCATTATTGGGTTTAAGCTTGCAATGGTCTTTATATTGTATGGTCTTGTCACTTCTGCACATACCTTCATCATTATTGCGGGTCCAACTGTTATGACTCTATCCACTTTTAATCCACTTTGTAGTAGATCTCTAAGTTCATCTGATACGAACCCCTTCCTCCCCTTTGAACCATCGTCTGTTGTTATCCTTAATTCATCACTTACCTTCATCATCTCCTCTTCATATATCAGTAACTCTTTGCTTCTAGCACCTATTACTGATATAACTTTGTTTCCAGCATTCTTCAATTCCCTAGCTATTGGGTATATTGCTGGTATTCCCACACCTCCACCTACACATACTACTGTTCCGAATAGGTCTATTTCAGATGGATTTCCAAGAGGTCCCACAACATCTGTTATTACATCTCCACCTCCAAGTTTTCCAAGCTTATATGTTGAGACCCCCACTTCTTGGAATACTATTGTTATCGTCCCCTTCTCCCTATTCCAATCTGCCACTGTTAGTGGTATCCTCTCTCCCTCTTCGCATACTCTTACTACTATGAATTGTCCAGCTTTAACCTTTGAGGCTATCTTTGGATTATAAACCACTATCTCCTTTATTCTCGGTGCAAGTTCCCTTTTATCCAGTATCTGGTTTAATTTAACCATCCGCCATCACCATGCCCTCTTTTTGCTTCATTTAAACGTTTTAGTAATGTATATTAAATTTTCCATAGTCTATTTAGCAAACCACTTATATACTTGCATCATATTATATGGTTTTGGAGGGTTGGTTTTGGAAGTAAAGTTTAAGGCTTCTGTGGCTGGGAAGAATGTTGTTAGAGCACCTAATGGTGAGAAGATGTTTAGGATTGATTTGGTGGAGGAGCAAGAGTCACCTCCACCAGTATTCTACTCTTCTCAGAATTCTGATCTGGCTAGAGATGTTCTTCCCATTATGCAGCAAGTTTTAAGGATGATGCCAATTCCACTTTCAACATCATTTCAACTTCCACGTCTAACCGTATGGCTTACTGAGGATGAGTGGGATAGACTTGAACCTAAACCTGAGTTGGGTGATATCTTGACCATCACTATTTCCAATGGTGAAATCAGGATTTCTAGGGAGGATTAGCGGTTTACCTCATGTATGTTAATCTCTGTCGCTGTTCCTCTTCCTCCCCTTCCTCTATGGGTACTGGTGGTATGATTTTACCTTGCTCCAAAACCTTCTTTAAGTGTTCCCCATACTTTTCTGTGTGTTGTATGTCGAATTCTGTTAATTCTTTCATTATTGCCCAGAGTCTTTCTTGAACTTCTTTTATCATTTCTGGTGGCATTAACCCTATTATTAGTGGGTTTTGAAGCCATGCATCAAACCCCTTTATTGTTCTAGAGATTTGTGCGCATGCTGCTCTAGAGGCTATTACTAGTGATAGTCTATCTGCATTCTCGAGTTCCTTTTCACTCTTCTTCACGTATTCTAGGAACTTCTTTTGTGCATCAACCCAGGATTCTATGTTCTGTATTATTGCGGGTTTACCTCTATACATTCTCTTTTCCTCAACTCACTAATAGTATTAACCCTCCTATATATGTGTTTGTTTACGCATTATCTCCATAATCCCTCTTAAACTCAGTAAATTGTTTAATGCTTCCACTTCTCTTTTGTAAATGTTTTTTGAAATTCTCTTTGAAACTTCTCTTGGAATTCCATATTCTTCAAGTTTTCTACTTAACTTCCACCCATATATTCTTGTTTTAAATTTTATTTTCAGTTTTGCTTCATAGAGTTCCATAAATATTATTGTGGAGTTTAATGCTATCCTTATTATCATGTATGTTAGTATTGATGCGATTCCCATTATTGTTAAGAGTTTCCTCATAAATTCTTCACGTCAACTCCTCTCGTTTTCCTCTGTTTTCCTCTTTTTCTCCTTTACTTCTTCTAATTTTTCTATCCAATCTCTTCCTCTACCAAATCTTGATATTAGTTCTCCAAGCATTTTCATTGGTGTTTGGGCTTCTTTGGCGTATGCTTCTGTGAGTTTTATTGCTACTTCATCTGGTATTCCGCTTTCCTTCAATTTCTTATAGTATTCTCCAATGTTCTTTCCAAGTTTTTCACCCATGTCTGCTGCGTATAATGCTGATATCAATTCATTTAATATTTTTGGGAGTTTCTCTATGAATTCTGATATGACATTCAAAACTTCTCTTAATTCAGCTACATCTTCAAACTTCTCCCTCTTTTCAGCCAAATGTTTCACCTCCCAACATATTCTTCCTCAATGTTTAATGTGATTAATTTTTCTATGATGAAATGATAGTTTTTTAATGAATTATTGAACTTGTTTATGTTGTGTTGGATTTATTGCTTCTCCAAGTTATCTTCATGTTGGCTTTCCGCTTTGTAGTAGTATATCTTTTCTTTACCTCTAAATTCTTCGATTACTATTCCCATATTCATAAGCTTCTTAAGTTTCTGGGTGACTGTGAGTCTTGAAGCCCTCCCCCTCCTCCTCTTTAGCTCCATGGTTATTTGTGTTATATTCATTGGACCCATGTATGCTAGAATCCTCAATATTTCCTTTGATATATTGTCCATTTTTATGCTTCTAATCATTCTCTCGAAGCTTATTATCCTCTTATATTCTGATGTTGCAGTCTTGTATGTTTCTATTCCACTTTCCAGCAGTGTGAATATTCCTCCACCAATTCCCAGTACCCTTTTTATTGTTTCAATCTCCCTTGATAGGTATTCTAGTAGGTATTCTATTCTCTCCAGTCTCTCCATTAAATCTCTTTTAACCATTTGTTCTTCATTAAATCCTTTTTGGATAACTTATCATTTAAGGGTTTGGTCACTGCTCTTATGCAATTATCTTTATATCTCACATATTCTTACTTATGTTTTGGTGGTTTGGACGTACCATTATGATGTCCCCTTCGTTTCAACTCCTGAAAATGTGGTTAGGAGGATGCTTCAGCTCTGTAACGTTAAGCCTGATGAGCTTGTCTACGATCTTGGTGCAGGGGATGGGAGGATACTTTTCATTGCTGCTAAGGAGTTTAAGGCTAGAGCTGTGGGGATAGAGATTAGACCTCAACTTGTTAAGCAGATTGAGGATAGAATTATTGCTGAGAATCTTCAAGGTAGAGTTAGGATTATTCATGGAAACTTCTTTGAGGTTGATATAAGTGATGCTGATGTCGTTACATTATATTTGTTGACAAGTGTTAATGAGCGTTTAAGACCTAAACTTGAGAAGGAACTTAAACCTGGAGCTAGAGTTGTTTCACATGATTTTGAAATTCCAGGTTGGAAGCCTATTAAAGTTGAAGTTGTAAATGATGGGTGGAGTAGTCATAGAATCTACTTGTACTATAAGTAGATTTCTGTTAAGCGAATATTTTCCTGGTAAAGTAAACCCATAGTGCAATTAGAATTATCATGGCTATCATCATTAGTAATGTGAATAGGATGACAGATGCCCCCTCTAAATTCTTGAAGAATATTATTGGTATGAATGGGAATATTATTATCCCCCCAAAAGCTCCTCCAATCATTATTTGTGATAACATTATCAGTATCATTCCAATCACGATTATTATGAATCCTATGGTGAAGGTTTTCATTATGGTATCAGCCATTTTCCATCCTTCAGTATATGTGGGGTAATTTTGGCTTTCACATTTGCTGCATATCCAGAGTTGTGTATTGAAGCATTTTTCACATACTCTCCTTCCACATTTACTGCAAACATATCTTGCATCTCTAATTCCACATATATCGCATTTCACCATAATTTCACCCATAATATCATGAGTGTTATTATGAATATCATTATTATGATTGTAAGTATCATTATTGCCTTAACTATTTTGCTACTTGTTCCAATTATTATTGGGATGGGGCCTATTAGCACTATTCCTCCCCCCTTCACTTCCCCCTCTCCTCCTCTGAGGATTGTTAAAATGGTTCCAATTACTATTATGAGTATACCCAGCATTATTAGTGCTATTCCAGTGTAGTATAGTTCTGGTATCATCAAATCATTAGATGGGTTACGGGGTGTTATATTCATTTCTCTCTCTTTTTCGAGAATGCTATGTATATGCATGATGCTATGGCTATTATTGTTGCTGTATGTATTACTAGGATTTCGAAGGATGATTCGAATAATGGTTTTCCAAGGATTCTAAGAGTTAAGAGTATTATTGATATTATGATTAAGATTGATGTTGAAATCATGATTTCCCTGTAATCTTCCAAGTTCATATTTGGATCACTGTTTTCGCTTGAATTTTTAATTTGAGGAAATAGATAAATATTAATATATCTCAAAACTCTTTTAATTCTCTGATTTGCTTGGAGTGTGGTGTGGCGTTGCTTTCTACTTATGATTCTCCCTCTTCTTCTAGTGATTCTCGAAATTCTACTTCGAAGATATTGATAGGTCCACCTAGGTTGACTTCATATGAGAAGGCTAGGATTGTTGGGGCTAGGGCTTTGCAGATCGCTTTGGGTGCCCCAATACTAATAAATGTTGAGGGTGAGAAGCTTTCATCAATAGATATTGCAATGATGGAGTTGGAGAGTGGGGTTCTACCATTAACTATTAGGAGAGTTAAGCCTGATGGTTCTTGGCAGGACATACCATTATCATGGCTTATTGGTGGCGTAAATAAAAAGGTTTAAATATTAAATGTGTACTGCAGTTATCTGAAGATATAGAAATGGTGGAAAAGGGTAAGGTGATAGTTGGGAAGCATGTTTACGGTAATCTATATGAATGTGATGTTAATGTGTTGTCTGATGAGAAGTTTTTAAGGGATGTGGCTGTTGAAGCTGCGAAGATGGCTAATATGACTGTTTGGGATGTTAAGTCTTGGAAGTTTGGTGGAGATAAAGGTGGGGTTTCAGTTATAGTTTTGGTTGTGGAGAGCCATATAGCTATACATACTTGGACTGAATATTCATATGCAACGCTGGACGTCTATACTTGTGGTGAGAAGAGCGATCCAGAGGTTGCATTTGATTATATAGCTTCAAAGATGAAGCCCAAGTACGTTAAGAAGTATTATGCTGATAGAAGCTCCGTATCCGCTGACTAACATATGAAGTAGGAATTGTCTAATGGAAACTTTTTTCTATTTTACCTTTTCCAAATTTATTTTCGGGTTTGATGGTTATGGTTGTATTGGTAACTGGATTTGAGCCTTATGGTAGAGAGAATTATAATCCATCTGGCGAGATAGCTAAGCTTATGGATGGATCGAAGATTATGGGTGAAGATGTTGTGGGAATAGTTCTTCCAGTATCATATGCTAGGGTTAGAGGTTTATTGGAGAGTTATATTTCTAGGTTTAAGCCTAGGGTTTTACTTAGTTTAGGGCTTGCACCTAGATCTTCATTTATACGTGTGGAGAGGGTTGCATTGAACGTTATGGATTCTGGTCCAGATAATGATGGTTTCAGCCCCGTGGATGAACCCATAATTATAGGGGGGCCTGCAGCATACTTTTCCACACTTCCCATTAAGTCTATTGTTAAACGTCTTCTTGAATCTGGGATTCCTGCTGCAGTATCTAATAGTGCTGGGACATATTTGTGTAATTGTGTTATGTATCTTGGACTCCACTTTATGGGAATCTTTAATGTTGATGGTAAAGCAGGGTTTATGCATATCCCATATACCATGGAGCAAGCTGCTGGTAAGGTTGTTGGTGATGTTAGGGGTGAGCCTCCTCCATCCATGGCTTTCAATGAAGTTCTTAGGGCTGTTAGATTGGCTTTGGAGGTTTCATTATCATAGTTGTCTAGCCATTACGTATGCATCTTCTCCATCGGCATAGTATCCATGAATCCTATTCACTATTGTATAGTTTAGTTTCTCGTATAAGTGTATGGCTGGATAGTTGCTAACCCTAACCTCCAAGTATACTTCTGTGGCTCCATATTCTTTTAATGCTTCCATCCCTTTAATCATTAAGTTGTATCCTATCCCTATCCTCCTATACTCTGGTAGTACTGCTATGGATATTACATGCCCCTTCTTTGTTAATGCGAATTTAAAATTTGAAAATCCATGTTCCACTCTACACATTATATATCCCACAACTTTTCCATCAACTTCAGCTACGAGGAAGGCTTTTGGAAACTTCTTGTAGTGTTGTATGAAGAAGGATTCTGTATAGTTTTCTGGTAGGCACTTCCTATTTATATCCATGACTACTGGTATATCTTTTAATTCAACCATTCTTATGGTGTACCTTTTTCCAGACAAAATATTCCCTAAGACCAATTTATTATGGAAATATTTTTAGGTTTTACTGTTCATGATTGTAAGTGATGTTTTATGGGGGAATCCATGATTGATGTGATCTCCATTGAATCTATTGTTAGGAGGTTTTTCAATGTTGAAGATTTCTCTATGCAGTTTGGTGTCCCAACATTTATAATATCTCCAACGCCAGATCTTAAGTTGAAGTTTAAATCTCTATATGATTGTATGAAGGGGTCTGGCTACCTACCAATATTGAGGAAACATGATGGTAGAATTGTTCTTAGAGTATTTAGGTTTGAGGAGGGTTCTGGTGGGGGTAATAGGCTTGCTGCTCTAGTGTTGTTCATAGCGACTTTAGCCACTATAACTTATAGTGGTTATCTTCAGGTTGCAAGTTTATCCTTTGATATTGTGGATCCTAAACGAAATATACCTATGAACATAGTTCTATATGTCCTCTGTCTCTTGGCTGTAGCTGGACTTCACGAATTTGGACATAAAATTGCATCTAAAATACATAATGTTGAAACGAGTTTTCCATATTTTATTCCAGGACCTCCAGAGATAGGTGGAACTATGGGGGCGATAATAGTTCAGAGATCTCCTGTGGTTAATAGAGATCAGCTTTTTGATGTTGGTTTTAGTGGTCCTTTAATTGGTTTTTCTAGTGCTATACTTGTATCGATTCTCGGGCTTAGATTATCCTATATTATCCCGAAGGGTATGATTTATGGTGTCTACATCCCTGTACCCGCTATATTTGATATTTTAGTTCATATTTTTAGGCCATTAGATTTCGCTAAATACGATCTACTATTACATCCAGTTGCCTTTGCAGGTTGGATTGGTTTTCTGGTTACATTTATAAATTTAATGCCAGTTTCACAACTTGATGGTGGCCATGTTTCCAGAGCATTATTTGGTGAGAGGTATTATAGGGTTATCGCATATATTGGTGTGTTGATCCTCATGTTTTCAGGGTTTATGTTAATGGCTATTCTAGCTCTCTTCATGCATATATATAGAGGGCATCCAGGACCGTTGGATGATGTTTCTCCACTTAGTTTTAAACGTAGGATTTTGGGTTTAATTCTTGTTCCAGCAATAATACTCTTATGTTACACATCCTTCTACTATTAGTCTTAAATTATTTTCATGGAAATCTTTAAATCCCCGTTTTATTAGAATTTTTGAGGGTTTTATTGGATTGGTTTTCTCTGAAAAGGGGTTTGGCTGAGGATATTGTTAAGAGGCTTTTCAAGCTTAATGCGATACTCTTCGGTGAATTCACGTTAACTTCTGGTTTGAAAAGTCCATACTACATTGATTTGAGGGTTATCCCATCATATCCAGATGACTTTATAAATGTTTGTAATGCATATTATGAGATTTTAGCTAATGAAGTTGGATCTTTTGATAGAATTGCAGGTGTTCCCACGGCTGGTATACCCTTTGCAACTATGCTTGCATATAGGTTTAGGAAGCCTTTGATATATGTGAGAAAGGATGTTGAGAGAGGGCATGGTAGGGGTAGAATTGTTGAGGGTGTTCTAAATGTTAATGATAAGGTTGTGGTAATTGATGATGTTGCCACGACTGGTGAGAGTTTAATACTTACTGTCAAATCAATAGTGTCCATGGGTGGTAGGGTTGAGGATGCTGTGGTTTTGGTGGATAGGGAGCAGGGGGCTGAAGCCAACTTGATGAATATTGGGGTTAAACTTCATAGTTTAGTGAAGATTTCTGATGCTGCTAAGATACTCTTGGATTACGGCTTAATTAATGATGAATTGTATGATAAAATATTAAGTTATGTTAGGGGGATGAGTTAATAGGTTAACTTCAATTCAATAAGTCTTTCAGTAACCTTCTTTACTGCTTCGTAGACTTGTTCTTCCTTCTTTGCTCCCGTACATACCATTTTCCCTGAACTGAATAATAGTAACACTACTTTTGGCTCATTTAACCTGTATATTAGTCCTGGGAATTGCTCTGGCTCATACATTACGTTTTCTAAGGTTAATGCTGCTTTTTCTAAGTTTATGTTCATCTTTATGTTGGCTGATGCAACTATGTTCTGTACGGTTATCTTTGGTTTCCCAATTATATTTATCCCCTTAGATTTAAGTGTCGTTATTATCTTCTTTACAGCTTTCTTAACGTCCTTCTCTGATTTCGCCCCTGTGCATACCATTTTCCCGGAACTGAATATGAGAGTTGCAGTTTTAGGTTTATCTAATCTGAAAACTAATCCTGGGAATTGTTCTGGATTGTAATCTACTGATGGAATGTTCTTTGTTATTGCTTCTAAATCTATGTATTGATTTAATACTACTGAGGCAACTACGTTCTCTATTCTAACAGTGGGTTTACTGCTCATTTCAAATTGCACCATGATATATCTAGTTGAGCTGGGCAATTTATATATTTTATTTAATTATACTTTTTCCTCGATCTTCTAAAACGATCTTTAATACAATTATTATTGCAGTTATCGTTATTGCTGGTATGACCCATTGCCATAAGTTTAGTGATATGAGGCCTATGTATGGGATTTTCCCTATCATGACGCCAATTATATTGTTCTTTGTTAATGTGAATGGGTCTGGATATGTGTTGGCGTCTCCTTTAGTTTTAAAGTATATTTCATTACCAACCTTTTGTATACTTATTATTCTATGAACCCATGGGACTCCGTTGTAGTATGGTTGTGGTGGGTTGAATACTATTATTTCCCCCACTTTAAGTTCTTCTGGGTTTACCCCTTTAATGATTATTACATCTCCAATGTTTAATGTTGGTTGCATGCTTCCAGAAGCTACGACGAGGAATGGTGTGGATACGTTTAGAATTAATCCTGCAGCATAATGTATTCCTCTCGAAATTATTATTGCTAATGCTATTAGCGCTACGTATTCGATCACATCCCTTTTACTTATCCTCTTTTTACTTTCAGTTTTCATTTAGATTCCACTCCTCCATCTTATCATGATCTCTCTAATTAACCTAGCTACCTCGTATGCATGTTTCTCTATATTCTCTCCATATGGTTGGACCATAAGCTTAACTTTAACTTCCCCTCCCTCCACGTATATCTTTATATGGTTTATTGATCCAGATGACCCTATGGTTCCCTGACCAATCCTATAACTGAACTTTATGTTCCAATTCTCTTCTCTTCTAAGCCTTTCAACTCCAGGTGTTTCTCTCAGTTTTCTCATGGTGTATTCGATCATGGATTCCACTTCTTGTTCGTTTACTCTTACGGGTATCATGAATTCCCATGGTTTCTCATGATCTTCAGGCTTGTAGTCTGCTTTCCACCTCATAAGTTTTGATGGTGTGACTATTACAGAGGATTTTAATGCTGGTATAGATCCTAAGATTGCTGTTACCCCAGCCACTATTATTGTGGCTATAGCCCAGTTTGATGAAATTTTTGGATAAACTTCTATTGTGAGGTTTAGTGTCTGTGAGAGTTTATAGAATGATAGTCCAATCATGTATCCCAATCCCCCTGCAATTAACCCCATTATGGTTGCTTCAAAAGCGAAGATAGTTGTTATGTGGCTTGGATTTAAACCTATGGCTGATAGGATGGTTACTTCGTTTCTCCTTTCATAAATTGATGCAAGCATAACTATTCCCACATTTGATATTGATATTGCTAGGGTTAGCATGGCTTCAAACCCTCTTATATCCATGTAGCTCTTGTATTGCATGATGTAAACTTTCCCTGAAGTTATGGCTTTAACTGTATAGTCTCCTGATAGTGCTATGCGCTTAGATAGTGCTATTACTTCTTCTCCATCCGTAATCTTAGCGTATAGTCTTGCTGGTAGTAATGTGAAAATCTTTGCATCTTCTGCTGATACTATCACTATTTCTGATGGTTCGCAATCCATGAGTTCTATTCTAACCTCTTCTCCACCGGTTATCATGACTAGTTTTCCAGGTGTGAGTGTTCTATCATCATAGTCTACTATGGATTTGAATTCATTGCTAAGTATGCCTGTTACGGTCATGGTTTTACCACTATTGATTAAGATTATTTTCCCCCCAATGTTTACATTTAATATTCTTGCTGCCTCCATTGTTAATGCTATTTCTCCACTCTTTGATGGCAGTCTTCCATTCAGCATTTTAAGTATTCCCCCTATTATTGGGTCTGATGGGTTTGTGAAGGCAATTGCACCGTATATGCTTAGTTTCTGTGGTGTATATGGGTTTATGGCTATTTCTAGTGGGCTTAATTTAGCTTGGCTTTCAAGTTTGAATGAGTATTCATTACTCTTCAAATCTATTGAGTATGCTTCTATTATACCTTCACTTATGGCTGAGAATTTGCTATATTTTAGTTCGCCAATCTTCCTGTACACTATTATCCCTTCAGGCTCATTTCCAGCAATCCCAGAGGATATTGTTAGACCTTCTGATGTTGAAACTGATGTTAAGGCTATGAATCCGCCTACTATGATCGTTATGGATATTATTGTTAGTGTGCTTCTAAGTTTCCTCCTTTTAAGATTCCTTTTTGCTATTGAAGCTATTGATGATATTAGACTTATGAGGGATGTTCCCTCCTTCTCTCTTAAATGATTTGGCAAGATTATTATGGCTGTTACCGCTATGTATGAGATTACCATGTACATGTGTAGTGTGTTTTGGTTTAATGCGTTTATTCCAGGGTATAGTGACTTGAATATGTATGTTAGTATCATGTATGAGGCTGCTGATGCTATTATGCTGTAAACTTCCTTATCGAATATTGTTAATCCAATTATTGTGGATGTACTTGCAAGTAGGATTACTATTAGCATTGCTGAACCTGTTGCTTCAGCGTATAATTGTGATATTCCACTGTTTATGTTTTCTATGGCTAGTATTGCTTCTCTGAGGTTTGAGTAACATTCATCGTATTTCTTAGCTTTTAATGCTATTTCACCATTGATTATTAGTCCCTCTATGTATGGGATTTTCGATTTGTATATTGATAGGTAGAATCCATCTAACTCTGCTTTTTCAATGTTCATTACAGCTTTATTTAATGCTTCTTTCACTTCAATTATACTTTCACTTAAACTTACACTTTGAAGTTCTATGATCAACCTTTCTCCTGCATTCAGCTTTATTGGTCCTCCAGTTAAATTGTATTTCTTTGTGTATATGTATCTCCCAGCACCAGCTGAGTATGAAACTTCTGTTACCACGTTTACGTAAATGTTTGCTGGTACTAGTATTAAGTTGCTCTCTATTTCTAGGGCTATGGATCCGGTTCCCTCCCCGAAGCTGTCAAGAATTCTTGTTCCATTTATCTCGATTTCTTTTAATGATGGAACGCTGTATACGTTTATCCTCCCCTTTGAATCGCTTCTTGCATCTAGACATTCACCATAAATTCTTATTTCAGCTGCTTCGATTAGGGTTATTGTTAATTCAGTATCTCCATAAACGTCTAGGTTTCTATATCCTATGATGTAATCTATTGTTGGGGTTTCTGGTTTATCTGCCTTTGCATATATTGTGTATGATCCTTTGGGTAGTGTGATTTCTTTCGATCCGTATTCTAGGGTTAACTTTTGGTAGAAGCTTAATGTTTTCTGTGCAGTAATTCTATATATGTATATCTTTGCATCTTTTATTGGTTCCCCCTTACCATCTACAACTTTAATTAAGATTTTGAAACTTTCTTCAGCAATCACGTTGTTTATGGTATTTGCTATGGCAATTAATGCTATTGAAATTATCAGTATTGAGGTCAGCTTCTTCTCAAATCCTCTCATCTTCATCTTAATCTACTAATAGTTTGAGTGGGCTTTACTTATAACCTTTAGTTGTTATCATGTTTTGTTGCTTGTTTTCTCATGGCATTCTTTAATGCAAGTTTTATATGGCTTTTTGCTTCTTTAAATATTATTTCACCGTGTCCTGGTAGCATTGCATTTATGTTTAATGTGAGTATTCTTTCTAGGCTTTTAATAAGTTCTTTGTGATTCCCTGTTGGTAGATCTGTCCTTCCATATTCTCCATTTGCAAATACTAGGTCTCCTGTGAATATTGTTTCAGAGTATTGGAAGCATATGCTTCCAGAAGTGTGTCCAGGGGTGTGTATGACTTTAATTTTAGCTTTCCCTATATTTATGTTTTCATTGCCGTATAACGTGTATATTTTATCTTTATCGATTTTTAGATTCTCCATTACTATGTCTCTATCATTTCTATGTATGTATATTTTCATGTTATCGTTTTCTTCCAGTAGTCTTTTAATGTCTCTCGTGTGATCTCTATGTCTATGTGTTATTAGAACTTTCTTTACATCTCTAGTGGATATCTTTAGTTCTCCTAGAGTTTCAATTATGTTTGAGTGTGGAGGTCCATATCCAACGTCTATTATTGCTGTTTCTCCATGGCTTTCTATTATGTATGTGTTGGAGCTTAACCCGTAGCTTATTACCGCGTAGATCTTCAAGTCTTCTGTACATTTAGCTTGTATGTATGGGTACATCTCCACTTCTAAACATAAACTATATTGTTGTTTATTAATAAATGATGTTGTTTTAATAGAACTTGTAAGTAAAATTTTTATAAGTATTCTTACTTAACCTATTGAGGTGTTTTTGTGATGGCTGAGCGACATAAACTATATTCATTTGATTACAGTACTGGTAAGATAAGTTTCCTTGGTAGGACATGTCCAAAGTGTGGTAAAGTTATGGCTACTCATCATGATAGATTTAATTGTGGATATTGTGGTTACACTATTTTCGTTAAGAAGAGGTGACTTAAATAGTTCTATAATGGTTTTGATGGTTATGGTGGAACTTAAGGGGGCATTCAATTTACTGGCGCTACCAGTTAGGAGGGCTTTGGAGAAGAGGGGGTTTACTTCCCCTACTGAACCTCAGGAGGAGGCTATACCATTAATACTTGAAGGTAGAAATGTCCTATTAATAGCTCCAACAGCTTCTGGTAAGACTGAAGCTGCAATTCTACCCATATTTAGTATGATGTGTGGTTTGCAAGGTCAAGGTGTTAAGGCGTTATACATAACCCCTCTTAGAGCTCTTAATAGGGATTTATTTGAGAGGTTGGAGTGGTGGGGTAGAGAGATTGGTTTTAGGGTTGCTGTTAGACATGGTGATACTGAACAATCTGAGAGGGTTGCTCAAGCTAGGATGCCCCCAGATCTATTAATCACAACTCCTGAAACTCTCCAGATAATTCTGGCTGGGAAGATTCTGCGTAGAGGTTTATCGACATTGAGATGGGTTGTTGTAGATGAAGTTCATGAGCTTGCTGAGGATAAGCGTGGAGTTCAACTTTCAGTAGCTTTGGAGCGTTTGAGGAAGCTTATAGGACGTGACTTTCAAATTGTGGGTTTATCTGCAACTATAGGTAGCCCTGAGACTGTGGGGAGATTTCTTGTTGGTAATGGTAGGAGTATAGATATTATTAAGATTTCGGCGGCTAAGCTTATGAGGCTTAAGGTGGTATTCCCAGAACCTTCACAAGAAGATTATGAGTTGGCTGCAAAGCTTTATACGCATCCAGATGTGGCTGCTAGATTGAGGTTTATAAGGGGGCTTATTGAGAATTATAATTCAGTTCTCTTATTTGTTAATACTAGGGCTATTGCTGAAGTTTTGGCTTCTAGATTTAAGGTTTGGGATATAAACTTTCCAATTAGTGTTCATCATGGCTCCTTATCTAAGCCATCTAGGGTTGCAGCTGAGAGGGGGCTTAAAAATGGGGATTTGAGGGGGCTTGTGTGTACATCATCTCTTGAGCTTGGAATAGATGTTGGTAGGATAGATCTAGTCATACAGTACATGTCGCCTAGGCAGGTTACGAGGTTGATTCAGAGGGTTGGTAGAGCTGGTCACAGTATTGGTAGGGTTTCCAATGGGGTTATAGTTACAGCTGATCCTGATGATACCCTTGAGGCTATGGTTATATGTAGAGCTGCATTGAATGAAGAGCTTGAATCAGTTAAAGTTCCAGAGAAGTCTTTTGATGTGTTATGTCATCAGGTGGCTTCACTTTTAATGTATAGGAAGAGGTGGAGTTTCGATGAAATTCTGGATGTGCTTAGAGGTTCGTATCCATACTCCAATATATGTAGGGATGATCTCATCTCGGTTCTAAATTACATGCATAATAGGTATCCTAGACTTGCATGGGTTTCCTTTGAGGATGGTGTTGTACTTGCACCTAGGAATAGTAGGAGTGTATATGAATACTTCTTTGAAAATTTATCAATGATACCTGATGAAAAGAAGTATTTGGTTGTGAATGTTGAGGATAATGTACCCATAGGCTTCTTAGATGAGGTATTCGTTTCAGAGTATGGTGATCCAGGTAGGAAGATAGTTTTTAGGGGGAGTTTATGGAAGATTAAGGAGGTTATTGGTGACAGGATATATGTTGCACCGGATAATGATCCAACTGGAGCTATTCCAAGCTGGGTTGGAGAGGAGATTCCAGTTCCATATGCTATAGCTCAGGAAGTTGGTAGAATTAGGGGTTACGTTGAATCTAGGCTTCTTTCAGGAGCTTCCTTGGATGATGTTGTGGTGGAATTAGCTGGGAAATATCCTGTAGAGCCAGAATCTCTTAAAAGGGCTTTAAATCATGTTTTTGAGCAAGTTAAGAGGGGGGTTCCAGTTCCAAGTGATAGGGTTGTCACTTTGGAGAAGTGGGGTGAACTCATAATTTTAACAACGCATCTTGGGCATCTCGCCAATAGAGCTTTGTCGAGGATTTTGGGGGATGCCTTATCGGAGTTTTTAGGGCATTCCGTGGAGATTCAGGAGGATCCATATAGAATTGTGATTAAAGCTTCTGAGGATGTGAAGGTTGAGGATGTTAGAGATTTGATAATTAAGTTGAGTGAATCTGATGTTAGGGAGAGATCTATTAAACTAGCTGAGAGGTCTGGTCTCTTCAAGTATAGGCTTATGCATGTTGCGAGGAGATTTGGGGCTATATCAAAGGATATGGATGTAGCCAGTATTGGTATGCGTAGACTTGTGGAGTTGTTTAAGGGGTCCGTTATATATGAGGAGGCTTTGAAAGAATATTTGTCTATGGATATAGATGTGGATACTGCTCAATCATTCCTTAAAGATCTTTCTTCAGGGGTTAGAGAGCTTAAATGTTTTGAGGTTAAAGATTTGTCACCTACATCTAGAATTGGATTAGAAAAGATGTCCATGAGGAGTGAGATAATTCCACCTGAAAGGTTGAGGAAAGTTCTAATTGAAGCAACTAAAGCCAGATTACTCAATGAAGTTAGATTCTTCGTTTGTATTGGGAATTGGGATTGGTGGAAGCCTATTAGGATAAATGATTTGAGTGAAGAGATTAAATGTGGAGTTTGCGGTTCAAAGCTTATTGCCCCATTGGATGTTGATGAGAGTGTTGTGAAGGATATTGTGAGTAAACGTGGATCAAAACTTAGCTCTGAGGAGAGGAGAATTGTTGAGGAAGCACTTGAAAATGCTAAGCTAATATCTGAGTATGGGAAGTTGGCTGCGATAGCTCTTGCTGGTAGAGGGCTTAATGCTAAAATAGTTAAACCAATACTTGAATCCTTCAAAGAAGCTTCAGATGCATTTTATGAGAAGATTATGGAAGCTGAGAGGAAAGCTCTTAGGAGGGGGTTCTAGTGGAAGGGTTTTGGAAACATTTAATTATATGAATTCCTAAGATGTTTTGGTGCACATTTTGGCTGTAGACAATGATTTAATTGGAGCAATAATGGATAAGTTGAGGGAAGTCATTGATCCCGAAGTTGGATTGAGCGTTGTGGATATGGGGCTTATAAAGGATGTATCAATAGTTTCTGAGGGTAAGGTTAAGATAAGGATGAGCTTGACAGTTCCATCTTTCATGTGTCCACTTGCAAGATACCTGATTTTAAGTGTTAAGAAGGCTGCTGAATCAGTTCCAGGAGTTAAAGAAGCTGAAATAGAGTTGATAGAACCATATTAAACTCCAATAAACTTGGTATATACATAATCATTAAAACAAACCCCATCTTTTTCCAAATTTAACTCCAATTTAAGATCTCGCCATACCGAGGATTATATGCGGGGGAATATTCTTCTGATAAGCCCTGCTGGTGGGGGTAGGACTGAAGCTACATTCAAACTCATCTTTAGAGGTAGGCTTGTATGATTCCAGGTATACATAACTCCACATTCCACTTAGGGCTTTGAATAGGGATATTGTTGGGAGGGTGAAGGTTTGGTGTGATATGGTGTGTGGGGATAAGTATTCGTCATGGTGATACTCCCTCCACTGTTAGACGTTTACAACTTAGAAATCCCCTGAAGTTTTGGTTGTAACTCCGGAGAGTTTACAGGCAATTCTCCCAGCTACTGGGATGAGATATCACCATGTCGATGAAGATTATCTTGCAACTGTAAGGTGTCCTCCGACCTTATATTACTTTATGGTGTCAAAGCTGTGAGTGCCTTTGCTGTTAAGGGTGTTGGTCCATTAATTGTAAATCGAATTTTAGCTAAGACACGTAGGGATTTATGGGGTTTACTTAGAGATTTAATGGAGTATATGGATGCTGGATGGTTGTGGGTGATTTTAGGTTTGGGTTATATTGAAACTTATTTCGAGAAGCTTTTTTGAAGGTCTGAACCTGAAATCTTCTATCTTTATGTGACCGATTTCCCCTGTGGTTTTCGTATGCATCTTGTTGCATGCATTTATATTCCAATCTTCTATTATAACTATGGATAAGGTTTTCACTTCCTCTGGTACTGGGAATAGATCGTACATTTCATCTCCAAAAACTCTTTCAGCTTCCTTCCTATCCATTTCAATAACCCTTACTGGGGCGTTCTCCATTATCTTTTTATTCGCTAATTCCTCTATCATTTTTAATTCTTCTTGTGTTGGCTTCCTATCGTATTGAACTGTTAGTCTTCCATGGCTCCCTTTAACATATACGCTTGCAGTCCATTTTGCTCCCAAAACCTTTCTTACAGCCCCTTTAACCACGTGTAGTGCTGTATGCGTTTTAATCTCCAATTCTTCCTGCACTTCTCATCATCCTCCTTAGCTGAAGATTTTATTTAGAATTCTCTTTAAATCTTCTTCGCCTTCAACCCCCCTAACAAGCATTTTCCCATTTCTAAATATGTTTAGTTCAGTTCCATTGAAGACTCCCTTCATGTATAGTCCTCCAAAATCTATTACCTCTTTGAGTTTACTCCTCAATTTTTCCATGGCTTCCCCCACTTTTTCCATTTTCAATATAACTATGTAGTCTGCCTCCTTTCCACATGCCTTTACAACTTGTTTAACGTAATTCTCCATTCCTCTTCATCTCCACTATCTCTCTGATTACATTGAGCATTTCTTCGATTTCTGATTTTGTGTTGTAGATGTAGTAGCTTGCTCTTACACTTCCATCTTCTGCTCCGATTATTTGGTGTATTGGTTCTGCGCAGTGGAATCCGCTTCTCACAGCTATGCCATATTGGTCTAGTATTAGTGCTGTTTGATGTGGATTTAATCCATTAATGTTGAATGCCACTATACCAACTTTTATATTTGGATTCATTGGTCCATAGATTTTAATATCCCCTATCTCCATTAACCCCTTCATGGTCTCTTCCACGAGTATTTTCTCATGTCTTTCAATGTTTTCTAATCCTATTTTCATGAGGTATTTGGCTGCTTCGCTAAGCCCTATTACTCCAGCTATGTTTGGTGTTCCAGCTTCAAGTTTCTCAGGTCCTTCCCCCCAATCTATTTTACATGTCCCCGTTTCTGGGATCCATTTAACATTCTTTATTGTGCCTCCACCACTAACTGTTGGCTCTATGTCTTTGAGTATTTCACTTTTAATGTATAGAACTCCTGTTCCTGATGGTCCAAGCATTTTGTGTCCGCTGAAGGCTAGGAATTCGCAGTTTATGTCTTTCACGTTTATTGGCATGTGTGGTGCTGATTGTGCTGCATCTATTGATACTGGGATTTCATTTTCATGTGCTATTTTCACTATCTTCTTTACGTCGTTTATTGTTCCGAGGACGTTGGAGGCATGTGTTATTGTTATTAGTTTTGTCCTTTTGCTTATTAGTTTTGGTATATCTTCCATTTTTAGTGTTCCATCTGTGTTTACTCCTATGAACTTCACTTTTACCCCTCTTAATTGGGATAGTGTTATCCATGGTGTTATGTTGCTGTGATGCTCCATTAATGATGTTAATATCTCATCCCCTCTTTTTAGCTTTCGCAATGCCCATGTGTATGCTACTATGTTTATGGCTTCAGTGGTGTTTTTTGTGAATATTATTTCCTTGGGGTCTGCGTTTATCATTTTTGCAATTGTTTCTCTGGCTTCCTCATATAGTTGTGATGCTTCTTGGCTTAATGTATGTATCCCCCTATGTATGTTTGCATGGTTTTTCATGTAGAATTCCATAACCCTATTTATCACTTGTACTGGTTTTTGTGTTGTGGCTGCATTGTCGAAGTATATTAGCTTCCTACCGTTGAATTCCCTTGAGAGTATTGGGAAGTCCTTCCTTATTTCCTCTACATTCAACATATCTACACCCTTCTAACTAATGTTTGGTAACATTTTTATTTAATTATTACTATTGTTATTTGGTATGGATTTATGGGTAGTGAAATTAAACGTGATGCTGAGGATTTAATTAAGCTTCATGGAACTCCACCTAGAGAGGTTTATTTGGATTCCGAGAATTCTGGGCTTATATTTCCGGAGGCTCTTAAAGCTATGGTTGATTGTTATGTTTCTTATGGTTATGGTCATCCATCTATAACGCATAAGGTTGGTTGGGAGTCTTATGAGGTTCTAGTTAAATCGTCAGAGGTTATATCGAGGGCTTTAGGTTGCAGTTCAGATGAAATATTGTATCTTCATAGTGGAACTGAAGCCAATAATTTGGCTGTTTTGGGTTTTGCGAAGGCTCATGGAGGTTCTTCTAGGAGGAAGATTCTCGTTTCAAGTATTGAGCATTTAAGCGTGATTCATGCAGCTGAGAGTCTAGTTAAATATGGTTTTGAGGTGGTTAAGATACCCGTGGATGGTGAGGGGTTTTTGGATTTAGATTCTTTATCATCGCTTATAGATTCCAATACGCTAATGGTTAGTGTGGGGATGGTTAATCATGAGATTGGCGTTACGCAGGATTTGAGGGGGATTGTTGAGGTTGTTAAGGATCGTGATGAGAATATAGTTTTCCACACGGATGCTGTGGATGCTCTTGGTAGGATTAAGTTTAACTTAAAGGATTTGGGTGTAGATTTAGCTAGTTTCAGTAGTCATAAGGTTTTCGGCCCTAAGGGGGCTGCATGCCTATATGTTAAGGATGGATTAAACCTTGAACCAATAATTCATGGTCAGTTAAGTACGCAGAGGCTTTGGCCTGGATTGGAGAATGTTCCAGCAATATGTGGTTTCGCTAAGGCTGTAGAGGTTATGATGGGTAAATTTGATGAGTTTAATTCTAAGATGAGGGGGTTGAGGGATATGCTCATAGATGGGATTTTAAACTCAGTGGATCACTCCATACTGAATGGTCCTAGAGGGGGGCGTAGAGTTTCAGATAATGTTAACATAAGCTTCATATATTGTGAAGGTGAAGCTTTAACTGTGGAGCTTAGTTTGAGGGGGATATACGTTTCGAGTGGTAGTGCATGTACCAGTAGGATTCTTCAGCCAAGCCACGTTCTAATAGCTATTGGTAGGAGGTTTGAAGAGGCTCATGGAAGCATATTAATGAAGGTTACGCCAATGCACAGCTCTGATGACATAAACTATGTTTTGGAGAATATTCCTAAAGCTGTGGGTAGAGTTAGATCCATAAGCCCATTTAAGGTGGGGTGAGGATGCTTGTCCAGTAGAATACCATTGATATATTCCCCGAAGGTTTTGGAGCTGTTTAGGAATCCTAAGAATCTTGGGGCAATCCCGGATGCGGAGATACATGGAACTGCGGGTAGCTTGGCTTGTGGAGATATGATTGCAATATACATTAAGCTTTCAAGTGATGGTAAAACCATTGAGAAGGCTGGTTTCGAGAGTTATGGTTGTGCAGCTAACATTGCCGCTGCAAGTATAATGACTGAGATTATTAAGGGTAAGAGTCTTGAGGAAGCCTGGAATGTTGATTGGAAAACCATAACTGAAGAACTTGGAGGTCTTCCAAGTGTTAAGTATCATTGTGGAGTTTTGGCTGTGGGTGCTTTGAGGAGGGCTATTAGAAAGTATTTTGAGGGTAGGAAGGATAAGCCAGACTGGCTTCCAGAGGATTTAACTCATGAGGAGAGGCATGCTATTGAGGAGGAGAAGCTTATGGAGCAATTGTCTAAGAGGATTCAATCAATCAAGTAGTTTGAGTTTTAATTTTTTCAAGGGCTTTCTCCGTCCATTTTGGGTCTTCAAGCATGGCTCTTCCAACAGCAACTAGGTCCACTCTTCCACTTTTAATCACGTTATTGGCGTATTCTGGGTCTCTTATCCCTCCAACCCCTATTACTGGTATTTTAACTTTAGATTTTATCCTTTCAGCTAGGGGGATGAAGTATCCTTGACCTGTTAGATTTGGAGGTCTAGATCCGCATAGCCCTCCTGAAACGTTTATCAAGTCAACCCCATACTCCTCAAGTTTCACTGCGAATTTCATTGATTCCTCTATGGTTACTCCTCCTGGCATCATGTCGTCAGCTCCAATCCTATATGATAGTATCCTCCCCCCTCCAATAATCCTTCTAACCTCTTCCACTATTTCTAATGGGAATTTAATCCTCTTTTCGAAGGTTCCTCCATATGCGTCTAGGCGTTTATTGGTTATTGGTGATGTAAACTGGTTTAGTAGGAATCCATGGGCTCCATGTATTTCAACTCCGTGGAATCCTGCTTTCACAGCTATGTCTGCAGCTCTTTTGAATGCCTCTTTAACTTCGATGAAGTCTTTTAGGGTCATTTCCCTAGGTTCTTCATTCCACCATTCAAGTTTTATTGCTGATGGTGCTATCGGTTTTTTCCCAGTTATTTTTGATGATGATCTTCCACCTCCATGATTCAATTGTATTATTGCTATAGCTCCATTCCCCCTTATCGTCTCTGCAAGTCTTTTAAGCCCCTCAATTAACTTTTCATCGTATATTCCAAGTTGCCTTTGACTAACCTTTCCCTCCAACGTCACATATGAGTGTTCCACTATGACTATTCCAGGCCCCCTACTTCTCTCATCGTAGTGTCTTATGATTTCTTCGGTTACTTCACCATTGACTGTGGCGAGTTCTGTAGCCATGGGTGGCAGTACTATCCTATTCCTAGCCTTAAACCCCCTAATCTCTATTGGTGTTCCCAAATTCATTTCCATAACCATTTAAATTTACGTTCATAAGCTATATTAGCATTAGTGTTAGGGCTACAGCTACAATTCCAGTTAAATATATTCCATCGAATGTTCCAGCTCCACCTATACTAACCATGGATGCACCTAGCTCCGGTATTCTGTTTATGTTCATTAGGTCTGCACCTATAAGTGTTCCAAGTGTTCCACTTATGTAGGCTATGAAAGCTGGGTTGCATTTCGGTGGGATTATTGATATGGCTATTGATGTTAATGCGGTTATTAGAGGTGGAATGAATCCTGGGACTGCTATGCCGAATCCTGGTATGATCCTAGATAGTCTGTTAACGGCTATGGATATTATTGTTGTGGCTAGAGCTATTTTCATGTAGACGTTTACTGTTGGCGGTAGCTGTGTTAGAATGTATATGGATATGGTTAATGGTATTATTGCTCCACCAAGATTTATCGCTATTAATGTCTTCCTTTCCCTAAGTCCAATGGATGGTAGAAACCATCTTATACCAAAAATGTTTATTTCTTGATAGTATAACCCATATTCCCTTGTTTTTATGTATTTTAATGGTATGTTTATTGCACTTCCCAGTAGGGATATGTAGAATGCCATTATGGCTATTTGTGGTGACATCATTAATCCCTCTGTGAAGATTTGTATTGAGCTTAGTGAAATGATGGTTAAAGTTGTGGTTATGAGTAATAGTGTTGCTATGTAGCTCCATGTTGTAGGCCTGTAGATTACGCTTACACTCATCCTAACTTTTCCTCCCATTCTAGGAGTCTACATCATTTAAGATAACTTTTTCCATTGATGCTGTGAAAGTGTTAAATTAAACTTTCTCTTAATAGTTTTTAGTGGTTTTTGTTGGTTGAGCGTAAATCTATTGGCATAGTTGTTGGTTCAGCGTCCACATCTGAATTTGAGTTTAAATGTTTTGGGATTGTTAGAAATAATGATTTTGTTGAGGTTTATCATGATGGCCGTTGGCATGTCTTCTTCGTTAAGAGTCTTAGACGTGAAGGTGAAGATCTCTATGCTTCATGTACATGTCTCGGTAGACCTCCAGATACACCGCTTAAGATTGGCTTAGAAGTTTATGCGGCTTCCGAAGATAATATACGTAGAACCCTGGGTTTAACTGCCGATTACTCTAAATCGGTATATCTGGGTTTGTTGAGAAACTATAATGTTAGAGTTTACATTCCAGTGGATCGGTTGAATAGGGTTTTCATTGTGGGTAAGCCTGGCTCCGGGAAATCTTATACTGCAGGTGTTTTGATTGAGGAGCTTTTGAAGAAGAATATCCCCATAATAATAATTGATGTTCATGGTGAATACTCTAGCTTGAAGGTTGCAGCTAAGTCTGGTTGTGTGGAGTTCGGTGTTAACCCAGTTAGCTATGTGGATAAGATAATAGAGTTTGGTGACAAAAGGTTTAATGTAGCTGCAAACATTGATATATCATATTTAAATGAAGTATCCGCTGAGGATCTTGTGCTTACCGGTAAATGTGTGATAATTAATTTGAGGGGTTTAGATTCTGATGAACAGGCATCTATAGTGGCATCGGTAGTTAATAAGCTTCTGGATGCAGCTATAGCCAGGAAGGTTCCCCCATTCTACTTGGTTTTAGATGAAGCCCATCGGTTTATTGGTAGGGAGAAGTCTGAATCACAAATAGTTTTGAGGAGATTTTCTCAGGAGGGGAGGAAGTTTGGTGCAAATCTCATAGTCGTATCGCAGAGACCTCAGCTTCTCGATACTACTGTTCGAAGTCTTAGTGGAACTTGGATTATTCATAGACTTTCAGATCCCAACGATATATCTTTAGCTGTGGAGAGTGGAGGTCTTGGTAGAGGTTGGGAAGATAGCATAGTTTGGCTTGGAACTGGTGAGTGCATAGTTACTGGTGAAGCTGTGGATAGAATTCCATATATAGTTAGGGTTAGGTGTAGGGAGACTATTCATGGTGGAGCTGGCTTTAATCCTCTCGACTATATTTCAGAGGATTCTTTGAGGAGTGCTGAAGTTAAGTGGAGGGGGTTAATAAAGCTTGGTGTAGTTCCAAAGACCGTTGAAATTGCAGTTAAACCGAAAATTTCACCACTTATAAATCAATATTACTTACCAGTTAAGTTCGATTTAACCTTTGTGTCATCAAATCTATCAAGTAGATTTCCATTTAAATTTGATTTTAATGGTATTACTCTAAATTATTATCCAGCTTTAGATATCAAGGCTATTATCAATGTTAAACGTTCTAAACCCAATGTGGAGTTTAGTGATGAGTATAGGGTTCTCATACCATTATCAAATGTTTCTGGGGGGTTGGATTACAATTCCAATAGGGCTTACGATGTTACATCTTTCGATGAGCGTGAATTATCCGTATCACCAGTAAGTTTTGATAAGGTTACTTATCGTAATCCAGACATCGATTTATCAAGTTTAAATTCATATGAGAAGATTATAAGGGATTTTAAGAAGTTCATATCATTAAAATCATCCTATAAGTTGCACTATTCCACAAAGTTCAAGGTTTACTCTAAGTGTAATGAGAGTTTAGAGGAGTTTAAGAGTAGGCTTAGGGAGGTTGGTAAAGAGATTTTTTATTCTAAGTGTAGGAGGGTTGTGGAGAGGTATGAGGCGAAGATTTCTAAACATAATGCTATAATAAAGTCTCTTAGAGATGACATTAAGGTTAAGGTTCAATCTGCAAAGAGACTTATCTCCACAATTAATGATTTGAAGAATAAGTTGAGGGGTCTTGATCCATCTTCAAGAGAGTATAGTTCCATATCATCAAAGATTCAGAGCTTGGAGGATAGACTTTCAAAGTTAAATAAGATGGTTTCTGAGTCTAACTCTGAGTTGGAGTATAGGGAGAAGGTTGTTGAAGATCTTAAGAGGGAGATGAATGATGAATTGAGAAGGTTGAAAAGCGAATTTGAGGATTTAGGTGAATTTAAAACTGTGGTCATAAGTTTGGGTGGGAAGGATGTGGATGTGGAGTATGTTAGGCTTATATGGATTCCAATATTTGATGGGTCTGTTAAGATTTCCTTTAAGGGTTTGGAGAGGAATTTAAGTTTTCATTGGAATGGGTATAATGGCGTTGGAGTTTATGGTAAATGTGATGTATGTGGCTCTCAAATGACTAGCCTGGATTCCCTTGAATTTTGCAATCTATGTTTATCTCCATTATGTCTTGAGCATTCATTGAAGTGTAGTGTTTGTGGGATCATTGTATGTCCTGAACATTCATTCAAATGTGATCTGTGTGGGAGGATGTTCTGTGTTGATGAAAAATCATATACATGCTCCATATGTGGGAGGAAACTGTGCTCTGATTGCGTTAAGTATTGTGTGAAATGTGGATCTGAAGTTGAATATTGCAAGGAGCATATACGTGTATGTGGGGATTGTGGTAAATCGTATTGTGAAACCCACTACATAGAGCACTTCTCCAAATGTGGTAATTGTGGGAGGAATGTTTGTGGTGAAAGTATAGTTCACTGTGAAATTTGTGGTAAGCCATTGTGTAACAACTGTGCCCACAAGTGTAGTGTTTGTGGTAGAGTTGTGTGTGAAGATCATGTTTGGAAATGCAGTATATGTGGTGCAGAATTCTGCACTGATGAGGAGAAGCATGTTTGCAGTATTTGTGGTGGAATTGTATGTGATAAACATGTGTATAAGTGTCCATCATGTGGTAGAGAGATTTGTACACATCATGTTAAGATATGTCCAAATTGTGGTAGAAGGGTTTGCGAGTCATGTATAATTACAGTTAAACGTCTATTCAGATATAAGACTGGATGTAAACTTTGCCTTAAGCCTTAATTTCACTATCCCTCAAAGCTTCTGAAGCCATTCTTATACAAGTGGAGGGTATCCCCCTCCTTTTCAAAGCCTTTATATATCCATTACTTGATGGGCAGTGTATTGCTTTAATCCTATAGTAAACGTTTGGTTCATCCATTTTCGCATAGACCCATTTTATTATCTTCCCCCTATCCAATTTAACTTCATATTTTATGAAGAACTCCCTATCATCATCTTCAAAAACCATTTCCAATCCGAATCCCTCAACGATTAGGTATGACCCCTCAATTCTGTATACTATTTTGTTTTCATGTAGCATTCTAAGTATAGCAGCTTTCCTCCTATCGTCTTCTGTTGGTAGCTCAACAATTAGCTCCGCCAATTCTTCAACCAAAACTTTCACCATTCTCTCTCTATCAATTTAAGTATATAAATCCCACACATATTGTATCTGGAGGGTGGATTAACACTTTAAATGCTGAATTTGCTGATTCACTCGTTTTTGATGAAAAACTTCATATTATAGCTCCCAATATAATGTCCTATTGCAATTTTAAACCTAATTGCTTGGAGGGGTGATGTGTAGTGTATCATAGGGATCTCCTAGCAGCTTTGAATGACCTTAAAAGTGTGAAGTGTGATAAGTGTGGTTCTTCATTGGAATTATATAAGTTCAGCGTTGTAGGTTCAAGGGGTAGAAACGTTAATGCCAATGTGTTGATGGTGTGTTTTAAATGTAGATTGATGTATGATTTAAGTGTTCTGGGTAGAGGTGTAATTGGCGTTAAGGATGTTAAAACTATTGTTGCATCTTCTTGGAATGATTTATTGAAGTCGAGTGGTGGGTAATCATGAAGAAAGTTAAGTCTGCAATATTGATTCATGGAGGTGCTGGAAGCTATAAGGGGTTTAGTGATGAAATGTTATCCATTAGACTTGAACATTTAAGTAGAGCTGTCATGGAGGGTTATAATGCAATTTCGAAGGGAGCTCTTGACGCCGTTGAAGCAGCTGTAAGATATATGGAGTCCTGTGGATTCTTTAATGCTGGTTTAGGCTCCGTTTTAACTATTAATGGTCTTGTGGAAATGGATGCTGGAATAATGGATGGTAGAGATCTTCGCGTTGGAGCCACAGCCCTCCTTAGGAGAGTTAAGAATCCAGTTTCATTGGCTAGGAAGATCATGGAGAATACGGATCACATATTTATTGCTGGGGAGTGGGCTGAGAAACTTGCAGAATTCTATGGACTGGAAGTTTTAGATAATATTGTGAGTGAAGAGAAGTTAAAGCGCTTTAAGGAGATGTATGAGAGTTGGATTAGAGGTGAAGGGTCGAGGATGAATAAACTTAGAGAGATGATATTGAAGGGGAGGAGCATCTTCGATTCCCATGATACCGTTGGTGCTGTGGCAATAGATTCTGAGGGGAATGTGGCTTCAGCAGTATCCACAGGAGGTTACTGGCTTAAGTTTCCAGGTAGGATAGGGGATGTGCCCCTTGTAGGATGTGGTTTTTATGCAGATAATGATGCAGGGGCATCTGCAGCTACTGGGACTGGAGAGTACATTGCCCGATTAAACCTGTCTAGGCTTTGTTGCGATTTGATGAGGATGGGTTTTCAAGCTCAGGATGCATGTAGATTGGCTATTAAACGCATTACCGATAAATTTGGGCCTGATACTGCTGGGATAATAGCTGTTGATAAGAATGGTGGATTAGGCTATGACTTCAATACTAGGGGGATGGGTAGAGCTTTGATGTATGAGGGTTTAGATAAGCCTATTGTGGCAATATTCCGTGAAGAGAAGAATTAATTTACTCCAAATCACAATATATTTTGGTAAATTCCCCTCTTTTAATGTGTTAAACTATGGTTACAAATCTCCCACCACAAGCAAAGGCTTTAATGAGGGAGTATCAGGAAGCTAAGAGTATACCTGAGAAGATAGCTAAACTTGAAGCTTTAATATCTGCGATACCCGAACATAAAGGTACAGAGAAGCTTAGGAGGAATTTGAAGAAGACTCTAGCTAAGCTTAAAAGGGAGTTGGAGGAGAGGGAGAAGAAACGTGCAAAATCTTCTAGTGGAATTAGATTTTCAGTTAAGAAGGAGGGGGCTGGACAGATAGTTCTAGTTGGCGATACTCTTACTGGTAAAAGTTCCTTACTTTCTCTGCTTACCAATGCTAAGCCCACTATTGGTTCATCTCCATTTACAACTAGAACTCCTATTCCGGGGATGATGGAGTACTTGGATGTTCAAGTTCAGTTGGTGGAGGTTCCAGCGATATCTATTGGTGTGCCATGGTTAAATTCTGCTTTAAGCTTATGTAGAAATGCTGATGGAATAGTGTTCGTGGTGGATTTATCTAGGGATCCCATTAATAGTTTGAAGTTCATTTTTGAAAGAATTAGGGGTGCCAAGATAACTTTAAAGAAGCCTAGTGTTAGAATAGAGGTTGAGAAGAGATCTTCTGGTGGTATACAAGTTTTTTGTAGTGGGAGTTTGAAGGATTGTGATGTTAGGGATATAATTGAACTATTTAAGTCTTATGGTTTGAATAATGCGTTTGTAAAGATTTGGGGCGATGTTAGTTTAAGTGATGTGGAACGCTATATGGATTCCAGCATAGTTTACAAGCCTTCTCTCATAATAGCTAATAAGATTGATGTTGATGGTTCTATGGATAATTTAGTTAAGCTTGAAAAGTCTCTTGGGGGTTTAACTAAGGTTATCCCATTTTCATGTATAAATCCTCCATTGGATCTCTTAAAATTGAAATCTGAGATTTATGGTATGCTTAACATTATTAGGGTTTATACGAAGGAGGTTGGTGGTAGCCCATCTAAGAAGCCTCTCGTAGTCCCGAAGGGGTTTAGGGTTATTGATGTAGCTAAGATCATTCACAGCCAATTATACAATAATTTTGGTTATGCAAGGGTTTGGGGTTCTTCTGTTAAGTTCGATGGAGAGAGGGTTGGTCCTGATCATGTTTTAAATGATGGTGATATTGTGGAAATAAGAACTAAATAAGTTTACCTATTTCTTCTTCATCTGTCTATGAAGTATTGTTGCTCCAACCCCTATCACTATAATATCTACTATGAGCATTTCCAAATCTCCAATTATGTTTCTAGTGTTCAATATGTATGTGAGGAATGGTGTTAGAGATATTGCCAGTGCTGTGAATGGTGTTATGAGTTCCCTGAATATTGGCATGTATTCCACCTACCTGTATAGTGTTGGTGGAGGCCCTTCACCACCCTTACTAATCTTCATTTCCTCGATTTTCCTAGGCTCTCCCCACTTTATGTTTGGAATGTATATTAACGTGTATTTCTGTGCTGCAGCATCCACTATATATATGTAGAGTGTTGCATCCTTCTGTATATCGCTTAATCTATGCTTTCTGAATGCTGATGGGTATATTATTGCCTTCTTCCTCTCTTCATCCATAGCTACTGCCATTAGGAATGCATATTCACCTATGGTGAATATGTTTATCTCATTTCTCCCATACTTCCCTGCATCTATGTATTTATGGAATTCATTGAACGTGTTGCTATCAGTTGATATCACTATTCCAAATGGTGATTGCTCATCTGCTTTACCAACTGATACCACTATTGGGTTTATTTCAAGTACATCGTACCCAGCTTTCTTAAGTTCCTCAGCTTTCCCCTTAATCTGCTGTATTAACGTGTATCTCCCAATTTCGAAATCTTGTATCATTTTTTGTGGTTCAATCTTCTTCTTCCTGTGGAATATTCGGCTAAATATGCTCATCCTAATTCCACTTCTCCATTAACCTATGTATAAATATAAAGTTAATGCTTTTGTTGTATAGTTAACATTTCACTTCAGCTTTTGGGGCATCGATGAGTTTTGCCGCTAATGGTAAAGGATGATACATGGAGGGTTGTTTTCTGTTTTGATCGTGAGAAGAAATCCTCATATGGATTACTGCTTTCCTTGAGACGTTAAGTTTAACAAATCCCATTTAATTCTTAACTTCGCTCTCAAGAATCCTCCTAACACTAATAGTTCTGATAATACTTGTTTTATTTGTTTTATTCTCTTTATAAGTGTATGGGATTAATTTTAACTTTCTATAATCCTCCCTGGTATCAGCAGTTTTCAGATGCTAATGTTAAGAATCGTTATGTAGAGTTTGGTTAACTATCCTTCTTCTCGTTTTAAACTCTTCTAAAATTTTCTCAGATATCTCTATGAACCCTTCACCGTAAGGTTTTCTGGTGATGATTTTTGCTACTCTCTTTGCATTTTCTGAGGCATTTGCAACTGCAACACTAAATCCTGCTTCCATTAACATTTCCACATCTACATCGCTATCCCCAATTGCCATTACATTTTCACGTTTCAAATTCCATTTCTCCATTACTCTTTTTAGAGCAACCCCTTTATTCACTCTTCTATCACTTACATGTATTGCTACTCCACTGAAAACAGCTTTTGCTTCTGGGATCATTTTACTTAAAACTTCCATAGTCTTTTTGTATGCATATTCCCATTCAATTCCAGGTTTAACTTTGAAGGAGAAGTCTACTAATCTGTACATGCATTGCCAACTCTCTATTAGGATGTCTCCAAGCTCTCCTTTAATTATCTCTCTAGCTTTCTCTCCAATCCTCTTGTCTCCAATAACTTCTATTTCTCCATTTAACCCTATTACCCCTCCATTTTCAGCTATTACGTAGTCTATTCCGCCTATGTATCTTGCTAGTCCCATGAGTACTGGGTATGCGTTTCCTGAAGCTAGAATCATTTTTAATCCGAGATCTCTTTTCAGTTTCCTGAGCATTTCTATTGCATTTAAATCTAGTGTATTGTCTTTGTCCGTTATGGTTCCATCAACATCTATAACTATGCACTCTATTTCTGATAGGCTTGTCATATGCTAATTCCACCTACAATTATTTTTGATGTATATTCTGCCAATGGACAGTTTGATTGACATTTACTGCATTTCACACATTTATCTTCATCTACTATTGGGTGATCCGAGATTTTTATGGCGTTTACTTTGCAAAGGTATTGGCAGGATCCACATTTTATGCAGTACATTCCTCTCAATATTGCTTTCAATGCTGATTTGAAGTATATCTCTGCATCTTCCTTGGATTTCGATATTACGGTTAATTGTCCTTTTTGTGTTAAGGTAATGCTATTCTTCCCCATTATAACTGTTGCTATTCCGAGTTTCTTCGAATATTTTATTTCGCCAATTACTGGTAGAACGTCTTTTATTCGTTCTAAATCTATTTCTACATCGAGTTTTGCTTCTATACTATAACTTTCTTGGCATGGACTGTAACCTGATATTTTGATAATCCTTGTTGGAAGCCTTTTTACTCCATACTCATCATTTACTGTTATCTTTTTCTCCTTAGCTATTCTTTTTTGATCTCCTGGAATCTTTATCCATCTCCATAAACCCATTTCAACCCATTCTTCATCATACCCCTTCTCTTTCGCCCATTTCATAAGTTTCTCCTTCCATGCACTCCATAATTCTGGATGTATTTTTTCAACTAGTTTAAATTCGGCTAATTCGCATGATGGGCATAGCCAACATCCAAGTCTATCAAATCCCATTTTATATAGTGGGTTTACTGGAGCTTTCTTCCACATTACATATAACCATACGTGTAGTGCAGACCAGTCCATTATTGGGCTTGCATTTATCGAGTCTGGTAGCCATTTGTTCTTCCATATGCTTGGAGATTTCGCTCTAGTTAGAGATTCATATTTCCTTTGACCAACTAGTGTGAGTGCTCCTGAAGGATAATTGTTTTTCATAGCTTTTAGTATTGGTATTAGTTTGCATGTTTTGCAGCACCATCTGTAATCTCTTGCTGGTGGTCCGAATACTTCTATGGCACTCCAGAATATGCCGTTTGCTTCAGCTTTTATTAGCTCTACATTCATGATTTTCGATATTTCTTCAACGTATGATACTGTTTCAGGCAGCTCGAGTCCTGTATCATTGAATAGCATCTTTTGATTGACTCCTGCTTCTAATGATAGTAGTAGTGTTGCTAGGCTATCCTTTCCACCTGAGAATGATGTGCATACTGGTCTTCCATACTTCTTTTCAACTTCAATTATGAATGATTTAGCTCTTGCCTCTAATAGTTCTAGAGATTTTGAATTGGCTTTTAATGCTTTGTCTATGGTTGCTTTTGCTTTAATTATATGTGGGCTTTGGGGTTCCCATACTTTTATAACCTTTATTTCATTTCCCTCGTATACACCTACTCCTATGGATTTTCCACTTATATTTCCAATAGCCACCATTCTTCCATAATGATTTGGTATTTCTCCATCAATGATTTCTGATCTACTTATTCTATCCCATTTTTCAATTCTCTCTTTACGGATTCTACACCAGTATCCTGCTTTATTCATTATTAGTCTTGTAGCCCCCTCCTCTACTGGTTTGAATCTCCAAATTCCAATTCTAGGTTCATAGTATATTTGTCCAATGACTCTCCCATCCACTATTACTTCATCTGCTTGATCTATGTGTGGAATCTTGTTGAGCAGTATTATCTTCCCTTCACCTATCAGTGTTCTTTCAGCTTTATGATCTTCATACTCCATTCTTATAGTTTTCCTAATTCTATCTTCATCTTCTTTGAATGCTGGTCTAGCATCTATTGGTGGTGTTGCGGATAATCTTCTCCCAATCTCACCACATATTTCACATTTCGGTGTTATTAATGGGATATTGCAGTTTCTACACCAATATATTTCCGCTTTTTCACGCCATATTTGTTTCTTCATTTTCTGCATTAAATACTCTGGCTAGGTGTCTTATATTTGTCTTGTATGTTTATTTTGCGTCTCAACTTTTCTTGACTTTTTCCTCTAGATTTTTTGTGTCATTTTCATGGTTAGCTGATGATCTCATGGTATATTTACATCATCATCTTTTCATGTAGTATTTCACAACCTTTTTTACTGCTCTAGCTGTGTCTATTGCTTCATCATCTGTTAGTGATGGTTGTGTTGGCAGTGTTAATACTCTTTCACTTACGTATTCTGCATTTGGACATAATCCTGGCTTGTACATTATCCTCTTGTTGTAGTGTGGGCATGTCCATGGACATCCCTTTCCATGTCCAATCATTTGCTGGAATATTGGTTCCATGTATAATGGTGTTGGGTATGCTACTGAAACGTATACGTTCTCCCTTCTTATGGCTTCATATATTTCATCTCTACTTTTCCTCAGTTTCTCTATTTCCAGGAGAATGTTGTATATGTGCCATACATGTTTAACCCTCTTCTTCTCTATCGGGGTTTTTATAGCTTCACAATCGCTTATTTCATCATTGTATATCTTTACAATCTCTCTTCTTCTATTGTTAAGTTCATCTATCTTTCTTAATTGGAGTATTCCTATGGCTGCTTGTATTTCAGTCATCCTATAATTGTATCCTATGGTTGTATAGTGGTATCTTGATGTTTCCCCATGACTTCTCATTAACTTCACTTTTTCAGCTATTTCGTCATTGTTTGTAGTTACCATTCCACCTTCACCTGTAGTTATGTTTTTGCTTATATAGAAGCTGAAGGCATTTACATCTCCTATACTTCCAACTTTTACACCATCATATTCTGCTCCTATTGCTTGTGCACAGTCTTCTATTAATATTAACCCTCTCTCCCTGCATATCTTCTTTATATCCATTACTTCTGCTGGTTGCCCGCATAGGTGTACTGCGATTACAGCTTTAGTTTTATCATTTATCTTCTCTTCTATGCTTTCTGGGTTTATGTTGTAGTCTTCAATGTTTATGTCTGCGAATACTGGTATGGCGTTTTGGTGTAGTATTGTTGATGCTGTGGCTATGAATGTGAATGGTGTGGTTATGACTTCATCTCCAGGACCTATACCTGAGGCTCTTAATGCTAAGTGTAGTGCAGTTGTCCCGTTGGATACTGCTATTGCATGTTTAACGTTTATATATCTTTTGAAGTCTTCTTCGAACTCCTTGATCTTCGTTCCAACACTCATAGTCCATCTTCCACTCTTTAAAACTCTTACTATTTCCTTTATCTCTTCATCTGTTAATTCTGGTAGTGCCATTATGGGTTTATCTCTAACTGGTTTTCCTCCTTCTATTGCAGGTTTATTTATGGTTTCCATAATCTCCACTTTTTAACTATTATTTACTCTATTTCAGTTATAAGCTTTTTTAATTTAACTAACGAAGTTTTCTTTTACAACACTTAAAGCTATGCTTGTAACTGTCCTCTTCACGTGTGGTATCGTGAGTATTTCTTTTATCAGTTTATTTAAGTGTTCTCTGTCTTTAACTTTTGCTATTACAACTATATCAAAATCTCCTGTTACATCGTATACACTCATATTTTCCTCGTATTTTGCAAGTTTCTTTTCAACTTCAATTATGTGTGGTCCATCTACTTGTAGCATTATGATTGCAGTTAGATCGTACCCTAATTTTGAGTAGTCTATGTTTACCGTGTACCCCTTTATTACGCCATATTCCTCTAGTCTTTTTATCCTATTGTACACTGCTCCTATGGATATTCCCATAGCTTCAGCTATCTCTTTATATGTGAGTTTTGAATTCTCTTTCAGTCTCCTTATTATCTCGAGATCCACATCATCTATCTCTACTTTATCTCTCATTATGCTTTCACCAAGTATCTTTCTATTTCCCACTCTGTTATCTCGTTATCGTCTACCTTGTTTTTTGATATGTAATTTTGGTAATCCATCCATTCCATTGTCTTGTTTTTCACTATTTCCTCATGTAATTCTCTAATTAGGATCTTTTTCATGTATTCACTTTTCTTGAATTCTTCTATGGCTTCTCCAAGGTTTGATGGTAGATTCTCATATTTCCCTTGAGTTTTGTAAGCATTTTCCTTGCATGGTTCCATTGGAGTTAACTCTTCATTTATCCCTCTAATTGCAGCGGCGATAATTGCGATTATCGCTAGGTATGGGTTGGACGATGGGTCTGGATGTCTATATTCAATTCTACAATTCTCTTCACATATTGTCATTGGCACTCTTATTAGTGTTGATCTGTTTCCATATCCCCAGCATATTTTGTTTGGAGCTTCATATCCTGGTTTTAATCTCTTATAGGAGTTTACTGTTGGAGCTACTAGTATTGATATTTCCCTTGAGCTTTTCAGTATTCCAGCTATTGCTTGTAGAGCTTTCTGACTTATGTTTCCTTCATCTCTATCATAGAATAGGTTTCTTCCATCAATATCTTGTAAACTTATGTGTATATGCATTCCACTTCCATTCATGTTTTTAAATGGTTTTGGCATGTATGTTACTTCTAAACCATATCTTTTTACAATCTCCTTTGTAACCATTTTTGCTATTATTATGTTGTCTGCTGTAGATATTGGGTCTGAAGCTTTTATGGCATATTCGTATTGTCCCTCGGCTACTTCATGATGTGTTTTCTCAACTTCTATTCCAATTCTATTTAATTTATCCATGATTTCTAGTTGTATCTTTTCAGCTTTAGCGTATGGTGCTATTTCAAAGTATTGATCTCTGTCTATTGGTTCCACCCCTTTTACTCTCTTAATTATGAAGTATTCTATTTCCACTCCCACTTTGAATTTTAACCCTTTAAGCTCAAGTTCCTTAACATATTCCTTTAGGCTCATTCTCGTATTCTTGGTATATGGTTCACCTGAAGCTTTTTCAATGTCGCAGATGGCTATCTTCATTATCCTATTACCAGTCTTCAATGTTTTCATGGTTTTTATGTCTGGTTTTGCCAGTAAGTCGCTTTCTTCTATTGGTGCATGTCCTTTAATTGATGATCCATCAAAGCATATTATTTTCTGTTTGTTTGTTGAAGTTTTCAGTATTAGCCCTCTTGGTTTTCCATCTAAATCTATTATTATTGGTTTTAGATACTCTATTTCATTCACTTTTCTATGCACATTAAATTAATTGTTTTTCTTGATTTAACGTTTTTTGTTAAATTTTTCATCTTGTTATGTCTTTCGGAAAATATTTTTCATGTAGGGATTTATCGCGTATAGCCATTTATGATGTGATTTCTGGAAACCATTCATTTATGGATAATCTACTTTATTCCCTTATTTCCTAGATATTCTCGGTTCTACTTCAAGTATTATCCTTCTAATTCCATCTACACTTACTTTTCCATCTCTAATTATTTCATCTCTTTCTGGTATTATCAATTTCCCCTTATACATTCCACTTGGATTGTTGAGGTAGAAGACTTGTAGTGCTATTATTGCGACGTTTACTCTCTTCCCTCCATATTTTGAGATTAGCTCTTCTAGATCGCTTCTACTTATACCAGTTCTTTTCTGTAAAGCTTTTATTATCCCCTCTGGATCTTCATCCATTACTTCAAGTATGTCATTTATTGTTAGGTTGTGTTCTTTTAGGAAATCTTTTAATGCATCTCTCAAACTTATGTACATTTCAATTCAATAGATGTAAAAATTTGGGGGTAAATAGTTGTTTTGTTTTAATAGAGTTTATTTTGCATTTTTGCTGCTTTTATTAGGTTCTTCATTAGTATTGCTATTATCATTGGTCCAACCCCGCCTGGTACTGGTGTTAGTGCTGAGGCTTTTGTTGAAACTTCATTCATGTTTACATCTCCAACCAATTTGTCTCCTATGTAGTTGAATCCGCAATCTACGACGACAGCCCCCTCTTTAACCATATCTCCAGTTATTGCTTGTGGTTTTGCTATGTCTACTATGAGTATGTCTGCATTTCTAGTGTGTTTTGTGAGGTTTGGTGATTTGTATTCGCATATGGTTACATCTGCTCCGCTATTTAGTAGTAGTGCTGCAAGTGGTTTTCCAGTGAGTTCTGTAGCTCCAACTATTACTGCATGTTTACCTTCAACTTTAACTCCATATTCTCTGAATAATTCCATTATCCCTTCAGCTGCTGGTGATACTAGGCATTCCTCCTTTAGGTATAATTTTCCAATATTTATTGGGTGTAATCCATCGATATCTTTTTCAGGTTTAACTCTCGCTGAAATTCTCTTTTCATTTATATGTTTTGGTAATGGTAGTTGTATGACTATGCCATGAACATTTTTGTCTTCATTAAGTTTATCTACGATTTTTATGAGTTCTTCTTCACTTATATCTTCTGGTAGACTGTGTATTTCTGATTCCATTCCAAGTCTTTTAGCTCTTCTGGCTTTCATATTTACATACGATGTTGATGCTGGATCTTTACCAACAAGTATTAATGCTATTTTTGGTATTACTCCAGCTTCCACTAGCTTCTTTACTTCCACTTTTAGTTCTTCAAATATCTTTTCTGATAGTTTGTTTCCATCAAGTATTGTTGGAATTTATCTCACCCCAATTATTTCTCCTGTTTCTGGATCTAAATCTATGTTTTCAGCTGCAGGTTCGCTGGGTAGTGCTGGTAGTGTACTTATCTCTCCACAGTATGCTACTAGGAATCCTGCTCCAGCAAATACTTTTACATCTGTTACAGTTATCTTGAATCCTCTTGGTCTTCCAAGGATTTTTGGGTTGTCTGTTAATGAGAGTGGTGTTTTTGCCATGTTTATTGGGAGGTTAGAGTATCCCCATCTATTTATCCTCCTAATACTTGTCTTGGCTTCATCTGTAAATATTACATCGTCAGCTCCATACATTTCCCTAGCTATTATCCTTATCTTTTCTTCTATTGGTAGGTTTAATTCGTATAGTGGTTTGAATTGAGATTTCTCTCTATTAATGGTTTCAAGTATTGTGTTTGCAAGTTCTATTCCACCTTCCCCTCCCTTAGCGTAGACTTCTGAAACTGCTACTGGCACGTTTCTTGCTTTACACCAATCTATTACGTACTCTATTTCTTCAATGGTGTCTCCCTCAAATTTGTTTATAGCTACAACTGCTGGAACTCCAAATTTCTTTACATTTTCCACGTGTTTTTCAAGGTTTTCTACCCCCTTCTTTACAGCTTCTAGATTTGGTTTTTCATGATCTTTTGCTCCTCCATGTTCTCTTAGAGCTCTTATGCTAACTACTATTACCCCTACATCTGGTTTTAATCCTCCTATTCTGCATGGAATGTTGCAGAATTTTTCGAATCCTAAGTCTGAGCCGAATCCTGCTTCAACTATCACGTAGTCTGCAAGTTTTAATGCCATTTTTATGGATATTAAGCTTGGGGATCCATGTGCTACATTTGCGAATGGTATTCCATGGACGAAGGCTGGGGTTCCCTCCATGGTTTGAACTATATTTGGTTTTAGTGAATCCCTCATTACTGCAGCCATGCATCCCACACATTTTATGTCACTTGCTTTAACGGGTTTTCCATCTTTACTTAATGCCACCAATATGTTTCCAAGTCTCTCCTTCAAATCCCTGTAATCGCATGCTAGTGCATGTATGGCTGCAGTTTCACATGCTGTTGTTATTTCAAATCCAGTTTCCCTAGGTATTCCCCCCTCCTTTCCACCTAATCCTATTACTATGTTTCTTAGTGGTCTATCTTCCATGTCTTGTACTCTTTTTATGAATATATTGTGTATGTCTATTTGTGGCTCTTTCCCTCTATATATGTGGTTGTCTAGCATGGCGTTCATTAGATGATGTGCTATTGTTATTGCATGTGTGTCTCCTGTGAAGTGTAGGTTTATTTCTTCCATGGGTAGTATTTGAGCTTTTCCTCCTCCAGTAGCTCCCCCCTTTATCCCAAAGGTTACGCCCATGGATGGCTGTCTAACGATTACTATGTTCTTCAAGTTTAATCTCCACATTGCTTCTGAGAGGCCTATGGCTGTTGTGGTTTTCCCTTCACCTGCTTTTGTGGGTGTTATTGCAGTTATCACTATTAATTTTCCATCAGGCTTCTCCTTAACCCTGTCATATACTGTTAGCTTTACTTTGGCTTTATAGTCTCCATATAGCTCGAGGTCTTCCCTTGTAAGCCCTATTTTTGCTGCAACTTCAGTTATGGGTTTTAGGGGTGTTTTTACCTGCACATTTTTCACCTATCTCGAATTCCCTGCAATATCTACTTTGGATTAGGTATATAAACTTGGAGGTTTTCTTTCTAATGGTGTCTATATGGGTTTTACTGGTAAGGTTAGGGTTGCCATAGTGAAGTATGGTTGTATAGGTAGTTCCCCATTAATTGAGATAATGCTGGATGAGAGAGCTAATAGGGAGGATATAGTTACAAGGGTTTTCTCTACTGCTGGTAAAATGGAGGTTGATGATTGTTTATCTGTTAATGGGGATGTTGTATCTTTTAATCCACATTTGATTGTTATTGTAACTCCAAATGCAGCTTTGGAGGGGCCTACTAAGGGTAGAATGGATTTGAAGGAGAAACTTCCAAATGTTCCAATAATAGTTATATCTGATGATCCTGCTAGGAAGGCTATTAAGGATATGGAGGAGTCGGGTTTTGGCTACATTATTGTTAAAGCTGATCCCATGATTGGTGCTAGGAGGGATTTCCTCGATTCTACTGAGATGGTTTTATTCAATGGATATTTAATGATAGTTTTATCGGCAACTGGTGTTGTGAGAATGCTTGTTTCAGAGATTGATAAGGTTATTGATGCCATTAAGAGTGGTGGTGAGGTTAAGCTTCCAAGAATTGTTGGTGAAGCATTGTTTGTTGTTGAGAATTATGGTGGCTTCACTAATCCATATGCTAAGGCTAAAGCTATTGCCAGCTATGAAGCTGCAGCTAGAGTTGCAGCATTATCTACTGCTGGTTGTTACACTCTTAAGGAGAGGGAACAATATCTTCCAATGGTTGCCGCTGCACATGAGCTTATGAGGGTTGCTGCCATACTGGCTGATGAAGCTAGGGAGATTGAGAAGTATGGCGACACAGTTTATAGGACTCCACATATTTCTAGTGGTGAAGTTAGGTTTAAGGTTAAATTGATGGAGGAAGCTAAGAAGAAGTAGCAACAAGTTTTTTACTTACCATATACACTTTTTTATTTAATTAATGATAGTTTAGGGGTGTGTATTGGTGGGTAGATGGGTTGTATGTGCAGCTTGGCCTTATGTTAATGCATTCCCCCATCTTGGGACTATGGTTGCATGTATAGTTTCCCCAGATGTCTTTGCAAGATATCTTAGGGCTAAGGGTGAGGATGTGGTCTTTGTTAGTGGTTCTGATGAGCATGGCACGCCCATTGAGGTTGAAGCTAGGAAGCTTGGAATTCATCCTAAGAAACTTACAGATCAACTTCATGATTATGTTGTTAAGTTATATGAGAAGCTTGGGGTTAGCTACGATAATTACACTAGAACTGAGAATGAGATACACATTAATTTCGTGCAGAACTTCTTCATGAAACTCTATGAGAATGGATACATATATGAGAAGGAGGTTTCACTCCCCTTCTGTCCGAATTGCAACATATTCTTGCCAGATAGGTTTATTGAGGGTGTATGCCCATATTGTGGTGAGCCTAGAGCTAGGGGGGATCAGTGTCCCACATGTAATAGGATACTAGACCCACTGGATCTTATAGATCCACACTGTGTCTTCTGTGGTTCTAAACCCATTACTAAAACTACGAAGCACTGGTTCTTCGATCTCCCAAAGCTTTCTGATAATCTCATGGATTTCATTATGAATCATAAGTTATTCTCTGATAGTGTAAAGAATTATTGTAAAATGTGGTTTAGGGAGGGGTTAAAGGCTAGATCTGTGACTAGGGATAATTCTTGGGGTATACCTGCACCGTTTCCAGGAGCTTCTGGGAAAACTATATATGTTTGGTTTGAAGCTTTGCTGGGATATCTTTCAGCCACTAAAGAGTACTTCCATAGGAAGGGATGTGAGGATATGTGGCTTAAATACTGGGTTGATGGTGATTCTAAAACTGTCTTCTTCATTGGAAAGGATAACATTCCATTTCATGCGATAATACTTCCAGCAATGCTCATGGCTTCCGGTGAGGGGTATGTTTTGCCATGGCAGATTTCCTCAGTGGAATTCTTGATGTTTGAGGGTCAAACTTTCAGTAAGAGTAGGGGGGTGGGGGTTTGGATTGATGAGGCTCTCGAGATAGCCCCTGCAGATTATTGGAGGTTTGCATTGATTTTGATGAGACCTGAAACTAGGGATTTAAATTTCACTTGGGATTCATTTTATAGGATTGTTAATTCTGAGTTGAATGATAATCTTGGAAACTTCATTCATAGGACTCTAAGCTTCATATATAGTAGGTTTAATGCAAAAATTCCAAAGGCTTACGACTTCGATGATGATGATAGGTCTATGCTATGGAAGTTGAGTTTCGCTCCGAAGAATGTTGGATCGTTGATTGAGAATCTTAAATTGAAGTCTGCAGCTGAAGCTTTACTTGAATTTTCCTCAGCTGGGAATCAGTATTTGAATAATAAGGCTCCTTGGAAGGCTATTAAGGAGGATTACAGGTCTGCATCTACAACCATGTGGGTTGCTGCAAACGTTGTTAAGTCTCTTGCGATAATTATGGCTCCATTCATGCCGCATTCTGCTGAGAAGGTTTGGGGATATTTGAATCTAGGTGGCTCTGTTCACAATGTCAGTTGGGATGAAGCTTCAAAGGCCAATTTAAGGGAGGGGCACATCATAAATAAACCTGAACCATTATTCCAAAAGCTTCCAGAGGATTTCGTTAAAACTATAGGTGAAAAGTTAAGGGAAGTTCGACTTAAACTTAGAAGGCCTGAGTTAGCTTAAATTTTGGAGTGGTGTTGTTGAATTTACATACGATTCTTAGGGATAAGAGTTTAGCTTTAAAGGTGGCTAGGTACATAAATGAACGTTGTAGTAGGGATAAGTACACTATTATGCATGTGTGTGGTACACATGAATATACAATTACACATTTTGGTATAAGGTCGCTTATACCGAAGGTTGATTTGAGAGCTGGACCTGGATGCCCAGTATGCGTTGCTTCGCCAGTTAACATTGATTTGGCAGTTAAACTATCTCTTATGGATAATGTTTTGGTGACAACGTTTGGAGATATGTTTAGAGTTAGGGGATCAAAGTTTTCTCTCATGGATTCTAAGGGCATGGGTGGAAGGGTTCACGTAGTTTACAGCATACATGATGCTGTGGAGCTTGCTAGGAGGAATCCGGATTTGGAGGTTGTGCATTTCGCCATAGGATTTGAGACTACTGCCCCATCGACCGCAGCCATGATATTGTCAAATCCACCAGAGAATTTTTCAATAATTCCAACACATCTGCTAATACCTCCAGCAATGCTATACCTATTAAACCTAGGCGAGGTTAGGATTGATGGTTTCATATGTCCAGGGCATGTTTCAACGATAATTGGTGTTAAACCATATTTGGGTATAGCATGTTCTAAGAGGGTTCCAATGGTTATAGCTGGGTTTGAGCCTTTGGATGTGCTAATAGGGGTTGCCATGCTCGTAGACATGATTAATAATGGTGAATGTACTGTTAAGAATGAGTATACACGTGCAGTTAGATTTGAGGGGAATGTTAAGGCTCTTGAGTTGATGGATAAGGTCTTCAAGGTTTCAGATGCGTATTGGCGTGGTATAGGATTTATACCAAATTCTGGATTGGAATTGAGAGATGAATTTTCAGGTTTTGATGCTAGAGTTAAGTTTGATGTGAATATTGAAGCCGACTATAATATGCCTCCTGGATGTAGATGTGGTGATGTTCTTAGGGGGCTAATAATGCCTTGGGAATGTCCACTTTTCGCTAAAGTTTGCACCCCTGAGAATCCTGTGGGTCCCTGCATGGTTTCCTCTGAAGGCTCATGTTCCATAGCCTATAAGTATGGTGGATTCGCTTTCCACTAGATTATGAGTTTATTAAGCTTTAAGTAAGCTTACAAAACATTTATATTCAACTTTAAACTATCTACTATAATCTTTAATTCGAATTTCAGTCTCAATGTAGGAAGGGATTGAAGATGAGGAGGAATGCTGAGAAATATGTTTCAATTAAAACTTTTGCTAGGTTAATTCCGTATATAAGGCGGTATTGGAAGGCATTTTCTGTATCTGTAATTGCAATGTTTGTAGGTTCTCAATTAACTACAATAGCTCCATCATTTATGCGTAGTGCTATTGATAATGGAGTTATGAAGGGGGATTTTCAAATAGTCCTCTCATATGTAGTTTTGATAATAATTGTAGGTTTACTTTCTAGTGTGGCAGCTTTCTTTGAACGATACTACACAACCCTCTTTTCGCAGAAGGTGGCTTTAGATTTCAGGAATGATGTTTTTAGAGCTGTTCAGAGGCAGTCATTCTCTTTCTTCGACGAGGTTCCCATAGGGCAACTTGTTTCCAGAATTACTGATGATGTTGAAAGAGTTGCTAGATTCCTATCATTCCCCTTGAGGAATCTTATTTCCACAGCCTTCTTAGCATCATTAGCTATTGGATATATGTGGAGTATGAATCCGAAGTTGTCAGCGATTGTTGGGCTGTATATGCTTGGGATAATGTTGATTAGCATTCGATATAACATGATTGTTAGACCATTGAATATGGAGGCGAGAAATCAGCTTGGGATTTTAACGGCAATAACTGATAATAATATTACTGGATTTAGAACTGTGAAATCTCTGTCTGTTGAGAAAAATAGGCTTAATATCTTTAATGTTGAAAATGAAAAGCTTTTTTCATTGTATATCCGTATAGCTAAAGTGGAGGCTCTTTATGGTAGATTGGGACCTTTACTGCTGGTTTTAGCTAATATTACAATACTTTACGTGGGTGGTTTAGATATAATTAATGGTTCTTTCACTGTTGGAGGTTTAGCTGCATTTAATGCTTATACCCTCCTATTGATGAGGCCAGTATCGTTTATCGGATTTTTCATTGGAATGTTCTCCATAGCCATGACTTCAGCTAAACGTTTATTTGATATAATTGATAGAGTTCCAGAGGTTTATGAGAAGCCTAATGCCATTGAACTTCCACCAATTAAAGGTGAAGTTGTATTTGAAAATGTGTGGTTTGGTTATGTTAAGGATAAACCTGTTTTGAAGGATGTGAATTTACATGTTAAACCTGGCGAGAAAGTTGCAATTATTGGTAGAACTGGTTCGGGTAAGAGTACATTGATAAGTTTAATTCCAAGATTCTATGATGTTACTGAAGGAAGCGTTAAGATTGATGGTTATGATGTTAGAGATGTGAAGTTGAAGTCTCTGAGGAGGCAGGTGGCTATAGTATCGCAGGAGCCATTCATATTTGCTGGCTCATTTAAGGATAACATAGCGTTGGCGAAGCCTGAAGCTTCCATGGATGAAATTGTTAAGGCGGCAAAGATTGCTAAGTTACATGATTTCATAGCATCTCTACCCAATGGTTATGATAGTTTGATTGGTGAGAGGGGGATAACTCTCTCTGGTGGACAGAAGCAGAGGTTGACGATAGCTAGAGCTCTCGTGGCTGGTGCAAAGATAATAATCTTGGATGACCCAACATCGAATCTTGATGCTAAAACTGAAAGGGAATTTATCGATGATATTAAGGGTATACTTAAAGATCACACTGTCTTCATAGTTACGCAGAGACTTCCATTGATGATGATAGCTGATAGGATTATTGTTTTAGATGATGGTAGAGTTGTTGAAGAGGGGACTCATGATGAGTTAATGTCAAAACGTGGATTATACTATAGCATATACGTTGAGCTTTATGCGAAGCAGAAGGCTGAATTGGAGAAGCTTTTAGGTGAAGTTGAAGCTGAGGTTGTTGGAAGTAAGGATGGTGGTGTGTGATGGGGTTCGGCGGTCCTCATGGTATGTGGAGGTATGGCAGTGAGAAAGCTGAAACTCCTGCTAGCGTACTTTTAAGGAAACTGCTTAAACATATGCTTCCATACAAGTTTGCAATGTTTGTGATAATTACATGTATAATTGTGTCTTCCGTTACAAATCTCTTTTCACCCTATCTCTTGGGTTTAGCCATTGATAATTACATAATGGTTGGCGATATGAATGGTCTATTAAGGATTTCAGCTTTATACCTCTTAGCTATGGTTGGTAATTGGGTTGCAATGGCAGTTCAGGGGTATGCTGTATCATGGATTGGTCAGAGGTTAATTTATGATTTGAGGAATAAGCTTATGGAGAAGATAATGTTTCAATCGTTCAAATACCATGATTATAAGAGGGCTGGAGACTTAATATCCACAGTTATAAATGATACTTCGATATTAAGGGAATCGTTTATTTCAGGAATATTCAATATCATTAGTGACATATTCTCATTGATTGGTGTCATCATTGCCATGTACCTATTAAATGTCCCATTAACCTTGGTAACGCTATTAACATTACCTGTAATGTTGTTGATAGCATATGTTTTCAGCCGTAAGTTTAGGCAAGCTTATCGTAGAACTAGGGAGAAGATAGCTGAAGTAACTGTTAGGGTTCAGGAAAGTGTTTCCGGTATTAGGGTTATTCAAGCTTTCGGTAGGGAGGAGGATTCTCAAGTCAGATTTCAGATGAGTGCTACTGAGCATTTTGAAGCTCAACTTCAAGCTGGAAGGCTGATGGCAATATTCTGGCCTACAGTAAGCTTTATTGGTAATATTGGCACTATTGTAGTGCTATTGTATGGTGGTTTTCTAAGTGCTCAGGGTAGACTTGAGGTTGGTGTGCTTGTAGCATTCTTAGCTTATGTGACTAGATTCATGAATCCAATAATGCAATTAACCAACTTCTATGATATGCTACAAGCTGCATTAGCTGCTTCAGACAGAATATTTAATGTTTTGGAAAGTGAAGTGGATGTTAAAGATGCTCTTGATGCCATTGAGCTTCCAAGGGTTAAGGGGGATATCAAGTATGAGAATGTATGGTTTGAGTATGTTAAGGGGATTCCTGTACTTAAGAATATTAATCTTCACATTAAACCCGGCGAGAAGATTGCCATAGTTGGACCCACAGGTTCTGGTAAGACCACCTTGGTGTATCTGCTTGCCAGATTCTATGATGTCACAAGTGGTTCGATAAGTATTGATGGTATTGATATTAGGAAGGTTAAGCAGGATTCTCTTAGGAGGCAGATAGCCTTCGTCCCCCAAGACACATTTCTATTCAGAGGGACTATAATGGATAATATTAGGATTGGTAAGCCTGATGCTACTGATGATGAGGTTATTGATGTTTGTAGGAGGCTTGGAATTCATGAGTTTATCATGAGACTTCCGAAAGGGTATCATACAGATGCTGGTGAGGCTGGTAGGAAGCTATCTACTGGGGAGAGGCAATTGATATCCTTTGCTAGGGCAATGCTTAAGGATCCTCCGATACTAGTTTTGGATGAAGCTTTAAGTGCTGTTGACCCGAAGACTGAGTACATGATTAAGTATGCTATAAGGAAGCTTCTTGAAAATAGGACTGCAATAATAATTGCCCATAGATTGACGTTGGCTAGGGATTGGGATAGGATAATAGTATTGCATAATGGTGTGATTGAGGAGGAGGGTACACATGAAGAGCTTATGCGTAGACAGGGATTCTACTACAAACTGTACACTACACAGATTAGTGAGGAAATTGCGGTTGAGGCTGTGGGTAGGGATGGTGCTGGCCGTAATAGTAGTAGCTAGAAAACTATTTATCCGACGATTCCAATAACACATTAATTGGTGATATTATCATGTCTGGTAGGAGGAGATGGGAAGACCCCTTTGACAGATGGTTTAGAGAGTTCTTCGAGGAGATTACTAGGAGATTTTCCATACCCACACCGTATGAGCTCTTCGATCAAATTGAACGTGAATTTGAGGATTTAGAGAAGAGGGGGATTAGAGGGCCATTCATATATGGATTCTCGATAAGTATAGGTCCTGATGGTAAGCCTACGATTAAGGAGTTTGGTAATGTGAAGAAGTTTTACGGTAAACCAACAATTGAAGAGGAGAGAGAGCCTTTGGCAGATGTTTATGAAGATGAGAAAACTATAACAGTAATCGTGGAAATGCCTGGAGTTAATAAGGAGGATATAAGGATTAGAATTGATGGTGATAGGCTTATTGTGAGTGCTCAAACTGGAGATAGAAAGTATTATAAGGAAATAACATTGCCTGCTAAAGTTAAGAAGGAAAGTGCTAAGGCAAGTTATAAGAATGGGATTCTAGAGTTGAAATTGGAGAAGGAGAAGGGTAGAAGGGAAGAGGGATACGAGATAAAGATTGAATGAACTAAACTGTTAATCTTAACTGATCACTTCAATGCCCCCTTTTATTCGTAGCTCCTTTCATATTACCCTAAGAGCTTCCGATAATGGATGCCCTTTACAGTGTAGCATGAACTCCTTATAATACCCAAATGGTGATTGTTTTACTTGATACCCTTTTTCCATTAAATTTTGTGTTATTATCCTCAAAGCCTTAATGGTTACTTCTAATCCCCCCAATTGATTGGATAAATGTGCATATGGATATAATATCACCTTCTTCACACCTATTCTTGAGGATACTTCCATTATTGATTCAGTTGCTTTCAAACATTTCTCTTCAATTCTATCTTCATCTATTGATTCTATACATGTGAAGGCTACTAGGACGTTTTCTTCCATCCCCTCTCTGTTTTCATCGGTTAATTCATCTCTGATGGGTATTCTAACAGGTTTTGTAACTTTCCACCAAAATTTTTCGGCATGGATTAATAGGATTCTCATAAGTTATCACAATAAACTTAATTTCTATAGTAAATATAAGTGTAATTCGTGGTGTTGAAATGCGTGTTGCATCTGTCCAATTTAATGCTAGTAAATCTAAGGATGAGAATCTTAAGAGAATTTTGAGTTATATTGAGTATGCATCTAAAATTGGCGTTGAACTTGTTGTCTTCCCAGAATATTCCATGTTTTTCCCATTGGATAGGGATTCATTGAAGTTTTCAGAGTATATTGATGGGGGCTTTATAAGTGAAATCAAGCGTTATGCGAGAGATTACAATGTCAATGTTGTTGTGAATTTTTCTGAGAAAGCTAATGATCAACATGGAAGGGTTTATGATACTTCAGTTTTAATATCCAGTTCTGGTGAAGTTCTTTCAGTTTATCGTAAAACCCATCTTTTTGATGCATTCAATGTTAGGGAATCTGATTACATAGTTCCAGGAGATTCGTTGGCTAAACCTGTTAGGCTAGGTGAATTTAATGTTGGTTTGCTAATATGTTATGATATTCGCTTCCCGGAAACTGCTAGAAACTTGGCTCTTAATGAATGTACATTGATTTGTGTTTCTTCAGCATGGTATGGTGGAGTTTTGAAGGAGGTTCATTTATTAACTATGATTGTGGCTAGAGCTATAGAGAATGGAGTTTATGTGGTTATGGCAAATCAGACTCAACCAAGATTTTGTGGTAGGAGTTGTATAGTTGATCCGTATGGTGTGGTGTTGGCGGATGCTGGTGAACGTGAAGGTGTAATGGTGTACAGTGATATAAGTGTTGAGAGATTGAATGATGTTAGGAGAAATCTACCATTACTATCTCAGAGGAGACCTGAACTATATATTCAAAAATGAATTGATGTGTAGTAGAATTGGCGGTTATGTATGATCGTTTCCATTAGGGCTTTGTGAAAACCTCCCTTAATATCTTCTCAATCCACATTTTATCCTTTTCATCGAAACTTCCCAATTGATCACTATCAACATCGAATACAGCTATTACCTCCCCTCTTGAATTGAATACGGGTGCTGATATCTCAGATTTTGATCTTGGATCACATACTATGTGTCCTGGAAACTTATCTACATCTGGAACTATTATTGTTTCTCTAAGTCTATATGCCGTTCCACAAACCCCTGTGTATGCTATTCTTGCACATGCGGGAGGACCCATTGAAGGGCCCAGTTCTAGATACTCTTCCCTTGGAATATAGAATCCAACCCAGAAGTAGTATGGGATATTTTTCTTCATAACTTCGCATATTATCTTCATTTTCTCAAATAACTCTTTATCTTTAATTCTCTCAATTATTTCACTATAGCATTTTTCGTAGATTTCATCTTTATTCACGAGTTACCACCATTTATATTGAGGGTAAAACTATTATTCATATTTTTCATTCATAAATTTGATTGTGGTTGAATTGTCTGTTGAAATAATTTTCCTTGGGACTGGTGGTGGACGGTTTTCGATGGTTACTCAGAAGAGGAGGACTGGTGGTATTAGGATTATTAGTTCTAAGTCTAATATTCATGTGGATCCAGGTCCAGGGGCATTGGTTTACTCTATTGAGATGGGTTTAGATCCACGTAAAATCAATGGGATACTGGTTTCACATGCTCATCCAGATCATTCAAATGATGTTGCTGTGATGATAGAGGCTATGAGTGAAGGTACCACTAGGAGGAGGGGGGTTTTATTGGCTTCTACTAGTGTCTTATATGGTAATGATGTTTGTGAGAAGGTTTTATCGAAGTATCATCAATCAATACCTTCAGAAGTTTATGAAGCTAAGATTGGTTTTTCAGTGATTATAGGTGATTTGGAGGTTAAGGTTTGTAAAGCTGTCCATAGTGATCCAAGTACTATTGGTTTTAGATTTAGAACTCAGTATGGAGATTTCGCCTATATTCCTGACTCCGAATATTTTGATGATGTTGAGGAATACTATGGTGGTGTTAGGCTAATCATACTTTCAGTTTTGAGGCCTGGTGGTGAACCTTGGGAGGGGCATATGACCAGTGTGGATGCTGCTAAAATTATTAATAAGATTAAGCCTGAGAAGGCTATTATAACTCATTTTGGGATGCATATGATTATGAAGAGCCCTGAATCTGAGGCTAAGTGGATTGAGAATGAAACTGGTGTTCCAACAATAGCAGCAAGGGATTATATGAAGGTGAGGTTTGGTAAGAGTATTGATTTCTCATTTATGGAAAAACAGATGGATTTAAGAAGATTCCTTAACTATTAAGTTTAAAGCTTCCTTTACTTTTCTTCCTACAATGCTTTCCAGAAGACCCTCCACATCCCCAATTTTGTTTTCTAAGTCTTGTTGGAATGGTATTTCCACTAACACTTTTTTGTTAAGTTTCCTATACTCGTTTGTTTCAATACCCATGATCATGTTTACTATTACTCCAATTATTTCTCCACCTTGCTCTTCCAGTAATTTTATAAGTTTCTTAACAGTTTCCATAGCTAATTTTGATGGTGTTACTATAATTACGAATTTTATCCTCCAATCAATTCTCAGTAAGTCTAGTATTATATCGCTTATCCCTGGAGGTGCATCTATTATTAGGTAGTCTAGTTCCCCCCATCTAGTTATGGATAATAGTTCTATTAGAGCGTTGGAGATGTCTACACCTCTCAATGGTGTTGGATTATTTTTCGTGTAGTATGTGATTGTCATATACTTTAATCCATGGATTTCTGGAGGTATAACCCCCTTCTCCTCTTCCGGCGTTAATTCTTCAGCATTTAATATTATGTGTGTGGCTGGACTTGTGAAGTCTGTGTCTAGTAATCCAACTTTGTACCCCATTCTGGAGAGTTGTAGCGCCATTATTGTTGAAATTATGCTTTTACCTACACCCCCCTTCCCGCTAACCACTGCTACAACGTTTCTAATGTTTTTCACACGTTCATTTATTGCAGTTATCCTTGGATCCATCAAGTAACACCACTTATGCTTTCTATCCAAACCCCCCTACCACTTATTATTTCGAAGTCTGGGCTTCCACATTTCTGGCATCTCATGAATGTATGTGCTACTTCCGGTATGAAGTGTATGGCTTCTTTAACATCTTCACTTAAACTTTCATCTTTAAACTTCCATCTATATCCACACTTTCTACACATCATTTCTGCTTCAACAGTTTCTAGCTTGAATTCCACACTCTCCATATTCCTTTCTGATTTTAGTTCTGAAAGGGCGAATTTGAATATTTCAATATCTATTTGTTGTAGTTCTCCAATTTTAATGACGACTTCCTTTACTTCTTTTAACCCCTTTTCCTCTGCAATTCTTAATACGGACATTATCACAGCTTCTGCGAGAGCCCATTCGTGCATTTTGATTTCACAACCATTGCTGTTATATTATCGATTATTTCATTTCTTCTTTTATTACTTGTGAGAGTCTTCTTACCCCTTCCACTATTTGCTCCTTTGATGGGTATGTGAAGTTTAATCTCATGGCATTTCTAACTGACTTATCTGGGTAGAATGATCTTCCAGGGACATATGCAACCTTATACTTTTCTATTGCTTTTTGGGCTATTAGTTCTGTGTCGACCCCTTCTGGGGCCCATGCAAATATGAACATTCCTCCGACAGGTTTAACCCATTTGGATCCATTTGGCATATATGTTTCGAGGGAGCTCATCATCACATCCCTCTTCTCCCTATAAATCTCCCTAATTCTTGGTAGATGCTTTTCCAATAATCCAGTTTTTAGAGCTTCTGCAGCTATGTATTGGCTTAATGGTGATGTGCATAGGTCTGCAACTTCCTTAGCCAATATTATCTTCTCTATTATCTTTTCGTTTCCAGCCATCCATCCAACTCTAAGTCCAGGTGCTATCATTTTACTGAATGTGCTCATGAAGACTACTCTATCTTCATTATCCATGGCTTTTAATGGTGTTGTTTCAACCTTCTCGTATAGGAAGTAGCTGTATGGGTCATCTTCTAGTATTAGGAGGTCGTATTTTGATGCTATTTCCATTAGATGCTTTCTCCTATCAAGGCTCATGGAGTATCCTGAGGGGTTTTGGCATGTGGGTATTGTGTATATGAACTTTATCTTCCTCTTCCTTCTAATGTTCTCCTTTATCTTCTCTTCCAATATGTCTGTCTTCATACCATTATCATCTAATGGTATTCCAATTATGTTTGGCTGGTATGGTGCAAATGCATTTAAAGCTGCTAAATATGTTGGGGCTTCTACAAATACTATGTCTCCTGGGTTTAGTAGAACTCTAGCCCATAGATCTAACCCTTGTTGACTTCCAGTTAATATTACGAGTTCTTCAACTCCTTTAACTTTTATACCATTTTTACCCATAAATTTTATAACTTCTTCTAGTAGTATGTTATTTCCCCTGGTGGGACCGTATATTAATGCTTCCTCCCCGTACTCCAGTATGACTCTCTTCGTGATTTCTGCAAGGTCTTCTTTTGGTATATTTTTTGGATCTGGTATCCCTCCTCCAAAGCTAATTATATCTTTCTGTGTAGCCCACCTTAGTAGTCTCCTTATTTCTGATGACCTCATATATCCAGATGTTTTAGAGAATAGTTTTTCATAGTTCACTCCATACCACCATGTTGTGGAATTTCAATGCTCTTTCTAATGCTCAATGTTTATAAGCATTTCTATTCTACGCTTTATGGCATCATGTTTTTATGGTGGGTTATTATTTAAATTTTAATTGTATGATGGCTAGAGATGTTTTGAAGTATTATTCGGATAGGAGAGTTGTAAGTGAAATTCTGGATTATTGTAGGATGCGTTGGGTTGCTGCTGAAGCTAAAAGTTCTGGTGAGAAGCGTATCTTCTTTAGATATTGGGGTAGGAATGGTCCACCTTTATCCTTTAAAGATGAAGCTTCATTTAAACGTTTCCTTGAGAGTCATGTGTGGATTAATGTTAGAAGCTTTTATGGTTCCATAAACATATACAGCGTCCTTAATAAGCGTGAGGATCTAGAAGATCTAGATAACATTATTGGATGTACACCTATTTGGGATGTTGATGGTTCACTCAGTAATGTTAAATTGACATTGGATGTGGCGAGGATTATCGTCAGCTTTCTTGAGAGTAAAGGGATATGTAAATCTATTTACTTGAAGTGGTCCGGTAGAGGGTTACATATACATTTACATGAAAATGCGATTTCAAAGGATGTTTTAAGTAAAGTTCACCCACTTGACGTAGCTTATGCCATTGTTGAGTATACAATAAGTAAGTGTTGGGATAAGATTAGAGATATAGTTTTAAAGGCTTCTAACTTGGATAGGGAATTCAAAGTTGAGAATAAGATTGATATTCAGAGGGTTTTCACTTCTCCATTATCTCTTCATAGGGAACATGATATAGTTGCTGTGTGCTTTAAACCAAATGAAATTGATTCTTTCGATATATCTTGGGCTAACCCTTCATCATTCAAGCATAATATGGATTGGAGGGTTTATGTTGATGGTGAAGCTGATGAATTGGCTTTAGAAGCTTATAGGGAGGTTGGAGGATATATCCCAAAGATGGGTTTAAAATCTAAGCATTCAAAACACACTAAGAGTCTTTTATCCATGGCAATCAGTATACCCACAATTAGTGGACATATTGGTAGATTTCAGACTATGGCTTTACTTCAAGCTGCGAGATACTATGTTTTGAGAGGGGATATCGATAAAGCTAAATCTTTCGGCTTGAATAGAGCCATATTCTATGCTTGGGCAAAGTACTACAAGCCTAAATATGGTTTCTCGCAGAAGAGGTTTGAAGGTGCAGGGGCTATTATGGGGAAATACAATTTTGATAGTCTTGGAGATGAGAAGGTTCCTATTTCAAGTAGTGGGTATTATGTTATAGGAGATGTCGTTCAAACTCCAGATAGCTTTGATAGGGAAATTGCAAGTAAGATAAGTTCTGTGGTTCCATTTAATATAGCTTGGGAAGCAGCTATAGACTATGTTAAGAGGTTTTCTAAGGAGACTTTAGAGAGTCAGCAGGAATTCTATAAAAGAGTTTATGAGCCTGTGAGGGATAACTTTGTAAAGATAATCCAGGAATATGTAGCTTTCAAGAAGTTTATGGAGGATAAAAGGTGATTTAGTTAAGCTTTAATTCTGTACTCAATGTTTAGATCTGAAATTTTATCTTTATTCTTCTCCATCCAGCTCTTCACATAACTACATTCTACTACAATCTTCTTCCCTCTACTTTTAACGTAGTTTACTGCTACATCAACTATTTTTGAAGCTAATCCTAAACCCCTATATTCTGGGGGAGTGTAGGTGCTTATCATTCTAATCTCATCTTCTGTTTCTTCAATTCTATGATAGGCTTTAACCCCTTCCTCCAATTCTATGTAGAATATTTTCCCATCAAATTTAATGTCATTCATGCGCTTCTTTAATGCTTGAACATACTTTAATGCTGATATAGCCGCCATACATCCATCTCCACTTGCAATAACCACTTGCATCCCCCTACCGGTTACATCTCCAGCTGCGTATACCCCTCTAATATTTGTTTCTTGATTTAAGTTAACAGCTATGTATCCTTGATCGTTCAGTTTGATCCCAGCAGCTCTATATATCTCGGTTTTGGGCTCTTCTCTACTGGCAATGAAAATTCCAGCACATTTTATTTCAAAACTTTCATTGTCTCTCACTATCTTGATGGATATGCCATCTTCAATACCACTTAATTCTTCAATTCTCCCATTCAATAACTCAACGTTACTGTACTTGGATGATTCCTCAATTAATCTTTCATTTAAAGTTTCAGTTATTACATATAGTTTCTCAGCATAATTGGATAATAGCTCCATTTCGCTTAATATTTCCTCGTCTCTTCCAGTTAGAGCTATTGTTTTGCCTTTGTATAGTGGGCCATCACATTTGGCACAGTAACTCACCCCTCTACCTATGAGTTCACTTTCCCCCTTAATAGTGGCTTCACCCTTCTCCCTGCCAGTAGCTATTATTAATGCGTATCCTCTATATTCCCCACCCTTACACTTTGCAATTTTTAATGCTCCCTTCACTTCTAATCCTAAAACTTGTTCTGGGTAAACTATTTTGGCTCCAAATTTTAATGCTTGATTATACATTCGCATTGCAAGATCCATGGGGTTTGGTAGTGTTGGAATTCCGGGATAATTTTCCAAACTTTTCATTTTCGCCAAATTTCCTCCTGGAGCATTCTTTTCAATAACTAATGTTTTGAGTCCAGCTCTGGAAGCACATATGGCTGCGGATAGCCCTGCTGGTCCAGCTCCAATTATGATTACATCGTATATTTCACTCAATGTTTACCCTCCTAATTTATTTATAGAGAGTTTAAATTTCTATTGGTTTTATGAATTTAAGTCCAGTGGACTTTAGAAGTTCAGTTAAATATTTTTGTCTACAATTCTTTTCTACATTGCATGTTGCTCTATATGCTTCTTCCAAGTTTGATCCAGTTGCGAAGACTCCGTGTCCTCTAACTATCACTGCATTGCATGGCCCTAGGTTATCAACTATTTTTGTTCCAAGCTCTCTAGTTCCACTTTTCCCTTCAATCACCTTTATGCTTCCCATTTTAATTGCGGCTTCTATTTCAAGTGGTTCTATTTCATTGAAGAAGTATGATACTGCAATTGTGTATGGTGGATGTACGTGTATTATTGCCTTATAACCGGTTTTAACGTAAATTTCCCTGTGTACAGGTGCTTCGCTTGAAGCATATTTATCGGCTTCGCTCTCATGTTTGAGGGGGATTTGAACTATATCCCTAATTGATATGTCTTCTAATGATGCTCCTCTACGGGTTATGTATATGTTTTCATTGACCTTTACACTTATGTTTCCCCCGTGACCACATACAAACCCCTTTTCAGTTAGTTTTCTACCATACTTTGCTATTTCGAGTTGTATATGTCTCCACATAATTTCACATCAAATATTTTGAGTGATGTGGATTAATAATTGTATTGTTAACTTTGTTTATTTTTATGTGTTAAATTTCCCTGCATTTTAATTACACTACTTATAACTAACTATATTTTTATCTATGTTCATCCAATTTTATAATTGATATTGAATGTTTATGTTTAGGAATAGGCGTCTTCACGTATCTTTAATTCTCATTCTAGTTTACTTCATATCACTTTTTATTCAGCCATATATTGCCCTTTCATCTACTCCTAGAGTTTATTATGTTGAGGTTGATGCCACTATTGATGCTGGTGTTGCTGAGTATATTTTGAATGCCTTGTCTAAAGCTGAAGCTTTCAATGCACCTCTAATTATTAGGTTGAATACTTATGGTGGATATATGGATAGCATGGATAAAATAATTAATGCTCTTATAAGTTCTAAAGTTGAAACTGTTGTTTGGGTTGGTCCTCCAGGGGCTAAGGCTGTTTCAGCTGGAACATTTATTGCTCTTGCAGCTAACTATCTTGTAATGTCTGATGGCAGTGTCATAGGTTCATGTCAACCTAGAAGTACTGCTGGTGAACCAGTTGACCCTAAAATCTTGAATTATGCTATTGAACGTATGAGAGCTCTTGCTGAGAGGAAGTATGGGTTCAATGATAGTAGGGTTGATATTGCAGTTAAATTTGTTGCTGAGAATCTTGATTTAACTGTTAGTAGGGCTCTGGAGCTTGGGATAGCTGATTTTAAGGCTAATTCTCTTCAAGAGGTTTTATCTGTACTTGGTTGGAGTAATTATGAAGTTGTTGTGGTTGGTAGGAGTATTGCCTCACAGTTATACTCGCTACTCAATGATCCACTTATTGTTGGTTTACTCTTCGAACTTGGATTCTGGCTTATACTAATAGATCTACTTACTGCTGGAGTTCAGGTTTATGGCTTTATTGGAGCGGCAATGATGGTTTTATCTCTCTTTGGTATGGGTTTAATTGGGCCTAGCGCCACAGCTTTAGCTTTGCTGATAATTGGATCCATATTGATACTTGTGGAATTACATTATCCTGGTATACAGTTATTTGGTTTTCTGGGTTTAGTGATGTATGCCTTAGGGATATTATTTATGTATAGGGAGCAACCATATATTGAAATTGGAGTTCCACAATATGTTTTCGTATCTATGTTGGCTATTGGAGGAGGTTTCCTCATCATATATGTACATAATGTTAGGAAGAGTTGGAGGAGGGCTAGGGGAATGTTAGATGCTAAGAAACTTATTGGGATGACTGGAATTGCCAAAACCGATTTTAAAGCTGGTGAAAATGGTGTTGTACATGTTTTTGGTGAGGAGTGGACTGCATTCTCTGATTTCGATATTAAGAGGGGGCAGAAGGTTAAGATTGTTGATGTTGTAGGGTTGAGGTTGAAGGTTGTTCCAGCGTAAATAAACACCAACACTTTTATACTGGTTATATGATATGGTGGTTTGGTGTATAGTTTTGGTTTTATCTATAGGTGATCATCCAAGAGTTAGACTTGTACGTTTACCAACACCAATACAGTATATGCCTAAGCTTAGTGAAGAGCTAGGTATTGAATTGTATATTAAACGTGATGATTACATGGAGTTGGCTATGGGTGGGAATAAAGCTAGGAAGCTTGAATACCTATTGGGGGATGCTTTGAAAAAGAATTGTGATACCATAATAACTGTTGGTGCTTTATGCTCAAATCATGTTAGATTGACTGCAGCTGCATGCAGACTGTATAATTTGCATCCAATTTTAATTCTCACAACTACAGGTCCTAAGAAGGTTAAGGGGAATCTTCTATTAGATGTATTATTTGATGCTGAGATTAAAATTGTTGATGTTCCCAGTAGTGAAATTCCAAAGGTTTTAGAGGAGGTTGCAATGGAGCAAGAGGCTAAAGGTAGGAAGCCATATATAATTCCGGGTGGTGGTGCAAGTAAAGTTGGTGTTTTAGGATATTTGAATGCTTCTGTGGAAATCCTCCATCAATTAAATGAAATGTGTGTGAGGGTGGATTACATAGTTCATTCTACAGGTTCTGGTGGAACGCAAACTGGATTATGTTTGGGAATGAAGAATCTGAATAGTGGAATTAAGGTTTTGGGGATTTCATGTGGACCTTCAAGGGATCTTGTTTCCAATAGAATTAAGAGGCTTGCTGAAGAGTCTGTGGAGTACTTGAAGTTACCTGTTAAACTTGATGATAAGGATATCATAGTTTATGATGAGTATACTTGTGGTGGATATGGGATAGTGACTAAGGATGTTGTGGAGGTTATGTGGAGAGTTGCAAAGATGGAAGCTATACTCTTAGACCCATTATATACTGGAAAGGCTTTTATGGGTTTAATGGATCTCGTGGATAAGGGGGTTATAGAGAAGGGGTCTAAGGTGCTGTTTATACACACAGGCGGTTTACCTCTAATATTTCAGTATGAAGAGGATTTATGGCGTTACGGTATTAAGGTTTCCGATTTAGAGAAGCTAGCTTGAATTTTGGATACTTAAATTTCAACCCTTTTTATATCCTATATAAAATCCAGCTAGAAATGATCCTGCGAAAGGTATATTGGCTGTTATTTGGCTTATTAGTGGTGTGGATTCCCCTAGAAGGCTTTTTGTGGCATTCTCTATTTTACCTATTAGTGTTGCATAATCCACCTTTATAATTCCATTCCACTGTAAGTATGCTAGTGCCAGTAGGAATATTCCTATGATGACTATCAATACCTTAAGTATCTTCTTCAACGCATATCCAACTATGAATCCTGTTATGGCTCCAACTCCAAGTTGGAAGAGTATTGGATCCCATTCACTCATTACCTGTCACTAAATAAATTAGAGGAGAGATGAATATTTATATTGTTTTATCTTCTCATTCAAGCTTTACATTAATTTAGTTCATTCTCTTTCCAGAACTCTTCCAGGCAATTCTCCTGTATGTTCGCCTCTATCTATAACGATTTTCCCATTTACTATTACGTATTCTATCCCTTTCGGGTATTGATGTGGGTTTTCGAAGGATGCTGTATCTATTATTGTTTTTGGGTTGAATATTACTAGATCCGCCCAGAATCCCTTCCTTATGATCCCCCTATCCTTCAATCCAAGTTTGTTGGCTGGTAGTGATGTCATTTTTCTGATAGCTTCTTCTATGGTTATAACCCCCTTGTCTCTCGCATATCTCCCAATAATTCTTGGAAATGTTCCATAACTTCTTGGGTGAGGTTTGCCTCTTCCTAGAGGTTCATATGGTGCTATGCTTGATCCATCTGTTCCAACCATTGTATATGGGCTTTTTAATGCCTCCAGCATGTCTTCTTCTCTCATCATGTGTAGTATTATCTGTACTCTTCCCTCCTCCTCTATTATTAGGTCGAATGCTTGATCGTATGGATCTTTCCCATTTATCTTAGCTATTTCGCTTATACTTAACCCTTCATATTGCTTATTCTTTTCACATGATGCCACTATTATCTTATCCCATCCAGCTAGGTTTGCAAGATTCTCCCATCCTTCAATGCTTGTTTCTATATCCCTCCTTATCTTCATTCTTTGTTCAGGGTCTTTAAGTCTCTTGATCATCTCTTCTATTCCGCCTACGTGAGCCCATGGTGGTATACAAGCTGTTAAGCTTGTGCTTCCAGCTGTGTATGGGTAGAAGTCTGCTGTTACATCCACCCCATACCATCTTGCTTCCTCAATTATTTTTAGTGCTTCCACTATTTTCCCCCAATTCCTAACTCCAGCTGATTTTAAGTGTGAAATTTCTACTCTAATTTTTGCCTCTTTACCTATCCTTATTGCTTCCATTATGGCTTCTATGAGCTTGTCTGCTTCACTTCTTATATGTGAAGAGTATATTCCACCATATTTTGCTGCTACTTTTGCAAGTTCAATTATCTCTTCGGTTTTAGCATAGCTTCCGGGGGTGTATATTAGTCCAGTGGATAATCCGAAGGCTCCATCTTTCATGCATTGCTCAAGTAATCTCTTCATTTCTTCAAGTTCTTCCATGGTTGGCTCTCTATTCTCATATCCCATAACATTTACTCTTAATGTTCCATGTCCAATTAGTGGGGCAACGTTTAATGCTATTCCATTCTTCATTAGCTTCTCCTTGTACTCCTTATATGTTGACCAGTCCCATGTTATGTATTGTGCAAGTTCCCCTAATCTTCTTTTGAATTCACTTAGTTTGTCTGGTAGTATTGGAGCCATGCTTGAACCGCAATTTCCTATGACTTCCAGTGTAACCCCCTGCCTAATTTTACTTTCAGCTTTAGGATTTATTAGTAGGTATGAATCTGAGTGGCTGTGCATATCTATGAATCCAGGAGCCACCATTAAACCCTCTGCGTTTATTATGTGTTCTCCACTTTTGAATCCCCCCTTCCTCTTAATTTCCACTATTTTGCCATTCCTTATGGCTATGCTTCCATAGTACCATGGGCTTCCAGTTCCATCAACTATTTTTGCATTGTTTATTATTATATCGTACATTTAATCACCATGGATACGTATCCAATACTCCATATATTACCCTTTCTAAGGGGGGTTGGGATTGATTACGTTTAAATAGTTTTAAGTGGTATTACTCTATAATTGATCTCGTATGGTTGATTTGAAGGCTGATCTCGTGTTAGTTAATGGTAGGATATATTCTTTTGATGAGGGGAATAGGGTATTTGAAGCTTTAGCTGTTAAAGATGGTAAGATAATCTTTCTTGGTTCTTCTAGGGATGTTGAGGGTCTCATCGGCGATAACACTTTGACTATTGATTTGAAGGGGAGAGCTGTTTTGCCCGGTTTCATTGATACACATATACATTTCATTGGGGTTGGACTTTCACTTTCAATGCTTGATTTTAGGGATGTTAAATCCATAGATGAATTTAAGGGTTTAGTTAAGAAACGTGTTGAAAGTTTAGAGTCTGGAAAATGGATTCTCGGTAGAGGTTGGGATCAAGATAAGTTTTCTGAGAAGAGGTATCCAAATAGGTGGGATTTAGATGAAGTTGCGCCGGAAAACCCAGTTTTCCTGAGAAGGGTTTGCGGTCACATTGCTGTAGCTAATTCCTTGGCTTTAAAGATTGCTGGAATTGATAGATATACCCCTGACCCTGAAGGTGGAAAGATTGATAGGGATGAGAATGGTGAACCCACAGGGATTCTTAGGGAATCTGCCATGAAGCTTGTCTGGTCTAAGATTCCACAGCCATCTCTTGATGACTATGTTAAGGCTGTGGAACTTGCATGTAATGAAGCTTTATCCCATGGGATAACATCTATACATTTCGTTTCTGCGATTCCAGAGGAAATTGAAGCTTTACAGGTTGCTAGAAGTTTGGGGAAGCTTAAGGTTAGGGTATGCCTATACATTTCAGCTGAGTATTTAGATGAATTGCTAGTTTTGAGGTTGAAGAGAGGATTTGGTGATGACTTCATAAAGATTAACGGCGTTAAAGTTTTGATTGATGGTTCTCTTGGAGCTAGAACTGCAGCTTTAAGTTCACCATATAGTGATGATCCAAGTAGTATGGGTATTTTGACTATGCCAATTGAAAGGTTTAGGGATATAGTGTCTAGAGCTCATGATGGTGGATTGCAAGTTGCAGTTCACGCTATTGGCGATAGGGCTGTGGAATTAGCTCTAAAAGTTTTCAGTGAAGTTCTTTTAAAGAATCCGAGAGCTGATCATAGGCATAGAATTGAGCATGCATCGATAATGTCTCCAGAACTCATTAAGTTGATGAGTGATTTAGGTGTATGTGCATCTATTCAGCCTAGATTCATAATATCTGATTTCTGGGCTGTGGATAGGGTTGGGCCTAATAGAGCTAAGTGGGTTTACCCATTTAAGAGTATGATGAAGGCTGGTGTGAAAATTGCTGGTGGATCGGATTGCCCTGTAGATCCACTTGACCCACTATATCAGATTTATTCTGTTGTGAGTAGGGGGAGGTATGATGGTATAGAGCTATACAAGTATACGTATGATGAATGTTTAACTCCAATTGAAGCGGCACTTTTATTCACTAGAAATGCCGCATATATCGGTTTTGAGGAGAAGATTAAGGGGTCTCTTGAAGTTGGGAAGTATGCTGATATGATTGTTCTCTCAGAGGATCCATTCTCCATAGATGAAAGTAGAATAAAGGATATTAAAGTTTTAATGACTATTGTTAATGGCGAAATAGTGTACAAGTCTATTATGGAAAGCCTTTAAAGTTTAGCTGATGACTATATTTTGGTGTAAATTTTGACTGAAATCGATGTTCCGAAAATTGTAGTCACACCTCCAGGACCTAATGCCAAGAAGATTTTGGAAGAGGATGAAATATTTCTAATGCAATCCTTTGTACGTTGGTATCCTCTTGTTTTGAAGGAAGCTAAAGGTTGCATATTAACTGATGTTGATGGTAATAAGTATATCGATTTGAATGCTGGTATAGCAGTAACTTCTGTTGGTCATTGTCATCCAAAGGTTGTAGAGGCAATTAAAAGGCAAGCTGAAAAATATCTTCATTACTCGTTAACAGACTTCTGGTATGATGTTGCTGTGGAGTTAGCTAAGAAGCTTTGTAATATAACTCCTGGAGATTTTCAGAAGCGTGTATTCTTCTGTAATAGTGGTGCTGAGGCTGTTGAGGGTGCAATGAAGATTGCTAGAGGATACTTTAAGGGTTCAAGACCATATATTATGGCGTATATAGGGGCATTTCATGGTAGATTATTTGGAAGTGTTACCTTAACTTCCAGTAAGCCTGTTCAGCGTAAATGGTTTGCACCCCTACTACCAAGCGTTGAGCATGTGCCATACCCATACTGCTATAGATGCCCGTGGAAGCAGAGATATCCTGAGTGTGGATATTGGTGTGTAGACTTCATAGATGAGTATTACTTTAAGAAGTTTATTCCACCAGATGAAACTAGTTGTATAGTGTTTGAGCCAATACAAGGTGAAGGTGGCTATATAGTTCCACCTCCTGAATATTGGTCTAAGATCAGGAAGTTGTGTGATAATTACGGTATACTAATGATTTCAGATGAAGTTCAGAGTGGTATGGGTAGGACTGGGAAGTGGTTTGCAATAGAGAATTGGAATGTAACTCCAGATTTGATCACCGTGGCTAAGGGGATTGCTGCTGGACTCCCGCTTGGAGCTGTGATTGGTAGAGCTGATGTTATGTCTTTGCCAAGAGGTAGTCATGCATCTACTTTTGGAGGTAATCCAGTTTCATGTGCTGCAGCATCAGCAGTTATTGATGTCATTGAGGAGGAGAGATTAATGGAGAATGCCACTAAGGTTGGGGATTACGCTATGAAGAGGTTTAGGGAGATGGCTGAAAAGATTGAACTTATAGGTGACATTAGGGGTAAGGGGCTTATGATAGGAGTCGAACTTGTTAAGGATAGGAAGAGTAAAGAGCCTGCTGTTAAGGAGCTTGAGTCTTTTCTAATCAACTGTTTTAAGCGTGGTGTTGCAGTTATAGGTTGTGGTGTATCATCAATTAGGATATCTCCACCATTAAATATATCCATTGAATTAATGGATAAAGCTTTAAGTATAATGGAAGAAGTTTTGCTGGAGATTGATAAGAGCCGCTCAAAATAATTCTTCAATTCTACTTTTAATTTCATTTATTTTTCTTGAAATTGTTTTTTCATCTATCTTCTTTGAATCCATAACTATATTAACTACCTCCCTCCCTCTCTCCATACCTTTTGGGAGTCCATAGAGTTCTAGGAAGGCATCCTTTAATATGCTTAGAATCATGAGCATTCTCCTTTTCATATTTCTTTCTAATTCATATTTCTTCATTTTATTGTATCCATACTCTATACCTTCTATCAGACTTTCTGTGAATTCCTCGTATATGTTTTCAGGTCTATAGTATCCTCCGTGAAGACTTGCTATTTCATTAAAGGCTTGAAATCCCTCCCATGTATGCATTTGCGAAATTACTTCTGGAGCGTTTAGTATTGTTGTACGTTTCACTTGTGCCATTATAAATTTCTCTGCTGATGGTAGTGGATTCATAACATGCCATAAAGCATAGTATTCTTCCATTTTTATTCTTTCAAATTCCTTTCCACGCACCTTTCTTGTTAAATGGAAGTCTGTTATGTATGTCTCTTCTAATCCTACTACATGATTTGCTAAATGGGAGTTTGTGTATATTCCGAATCCACTGGGGTCATATACTGTTCCATGTATTATGCCATTTTCGTGAAGTAATCTTAGATTGTATCCACAGGAGGATCCAAGCCATTTAAGATATGATTTAACTTCCTTAATGTTAATTATCTTCTCCACTTTTGGTATTAATAGTCCGTATAGTATTTCATCTACTCTAACGTCACTTATATTTTTGTAGAATATGCATGCACCCCGTTGCTCCCATGTGCTTTCTTCAAGCATCTTTATGAGTTCTCCACGTTCACCACTCATTATCTTGTTCGTAAGTTCATATCTATCCTTAACTTTCAGTAATTTTATCTTATCATAGTATCCTAATCCTATGGGTTCTGGAACAGGTATTCCCAGCTCCCTTAACATTATCATATTATTTAATTCTTCTTCAGCTTCATTTGGTGTCATGAATCCCCACATTAACTGTCCAGTTCCAATATACTCATTTGTGAAATAGTACGTGTATATGGTGTTGTTCTTGTAGATTGGTTTTACATCTTTGAATGGTATTCCTATCCCCTTTAGTTTTATTATGTGTCCTTCATCTGAAACATTTATTATAGATCTAAATCCACTAATATACCCCTTATATATTGGAAGCTTCTCTTCAGTTTCACAGAGTATTGGCACTTTATCTTTGCCATGTGGATATAATTCTGGTTTTAGAAGTTTTGTTTCTCCATCAATTATGTAGTATTCTCTAGGTTCTCCTCTAAGCAATCTAATTACTTTTTCAGGAATCATACAAACTTAAATTTTCAAAAGCCCCCTTAAATAATTGTTTGGTGATGTTTTTGGGCAGGATGAGGGTTAGGGATATTGGATTGAGGATAGGCGTATTTGATACTGGTGTTAGCAATTCAATAGTTGATGTTAAAGGGGTTATGGTGGGTCATTGCACTATCATTGAAGGTGAGGGAAAGCTTATTCCAGGTAAGGGTCCAATTAGGACTGGCGTAACCGTAATATTTCCGCATGAGGATAAGAATGTTTTTAAGAGTAAGGTTGTGGCAAGTTCCTTCATAATTAATGGTTTTGGTAAACCTATTGGTTTAGCTCAATTAAATGAACTTGGACAATTGGAAACTCCTATAGCTTTAACTAACACTTTGAATGTGGGTATAGTGGCTGATGCAATTATAGAGTACATGTTGAATTTAAATCCGGATATAGGTGTTAGTACTGGCACTGTTAATCCAGTTGTATTGGAGTGTAATGATGGATTCTTAAATGATATTCGGGGGAGACATGTTAAACATGAACATGTCTTTAAAGCTATTGAAAATGCTTCTTCAAATCCCGTTGTTGAAGGTAATGTTGGAGCTGGGACTGGAATGTCATGTTTCGAGTTTAAAGGTGGAATAGGCTCTGCCTCCAGAGTGCTTCCTAGTGAAGTTGGAAGATACGTTGTGGGTGTACTGGTTTTATCCAATTTTGGTCGTAGGGAAGATTTAACTATAGCTGGAATTCCTGTGGGGTTGAAGTTGAAAGATTATGGTGGTAGAGGTGGTAATGGGAGTGGATCTATAGTGATAATAGTGGCTACGGATGCACCTCTAACTGCTAGGCAACTTCATAGATTGGCTAAACGTGCAACTCATGGTATTGCGAGGACTGGTGGGTACTCGTCTCATGGTAGTGGAGACTTCGTAGTGGCATTTTCTACAGCTAATAGGATCCCTCATTATGAGGAATCTCCAATTCGTGAAATTCAAGTGTTAAGTGAAGGGTATATGTCATATTTGTTTAAGGCTACTGTGGAAGCTGTTGAGGAAGCTATTTTGAATTCCATGTTCATGGCTGAGACTATGGTGGGTAGAGATAATAATGTTAGGTATGCTCTCCCAATAGATTTAGTTGCTGATTTACTGGAGAAGCATGGTATCCTTAAAGGTTAACTTAAATTTCAACACCCCATTTTTCAGATATCTTTTTAAGGTTTCTGAAAGCCATCCTCTTTTCCTCTTCATCTCTTTTTATGGCTTCCACTATGCTTTTCAATTCGAATATTACTTCATCATAATGCTTCCTAGATATTGGATATGGAATTCCATCTTTCCCTCCAACGGCATAAGACCACTTTACTGGATCATATATGTGTGTTACCGGATCTCTTTTTGATGGAGGCTCATTATATATCAGTTCTGAGATTAATGATAGGGCTCTAATGGTCTTTGGACCTATACCTGGATGTAATAGGAGGTTCTTGAAATCTTCCACTTTAACACTGTATACTTCTTCAAGTTTACTCCAATCGATCTTCCTTTCATCTATTGGTTTATATATTATGTATTTGTTGTCGCTCATAGTTCTATTAGTAACCGTGGATCTGTTTATCCATTTATCAATACCTTCAATTTTACACAATATTCTGTTTGCTTCAATTAAGTATCTCTTTATTTTCGATGGTCCTTCATTAACTATATCCACTATGGTTTTCCTGGCATTTGCACTTTCCCTATCTACTAGATTCAAAATTCTCTCCATCTTTATTTGGCATGATATTGCTTTATGTGGTTCTTCAACCATATCTCTTATATCCTCCGAGAACCAGTGGTATCTCCTTGCACATTTCAAGTTGGTGTTCATCCCTTGCTGTATTACACACCATTTCCCATCTTTAGATATCAGCATTGCATGATGGTATATTGTGAATTCATCTTGTAATGCTACATTATCCACTTTTGCAGTTAACCTACTGTTTTCCTCAAGTTTAGCTGCGTCTTCTTCGTTTAACCCGAACTTGTTTGATATATTCTTTATGTCGTTAATGGTTTCAAGGCTCTTCCTACCTTTACCCCCAGCTAGTGCTAAATTTATTTCCACCCTGTTTAGGGCTTCCCTTAAAACTCCACATGTCACCGTGGTTGATCCTGAAGAGTGCCAATCGAATCCTAGAACATTGCTAAATGCTTGGAACCATAGTGGATTGCTTAATCTCTCCATTATCTTCAGTTCCCCAAATTCATTATACATTATTTCAAGTATTTCAGATGCCAATTTAACCATTCTTTGGAAAAGCCATCTTGGAGCTTTACCATAATGTAGTGGTAATTCTGCTATTCCATATATTCCCATGGCACATCAATTCCAGAATTCAATTAAAGATTAATGGCATTTTAAATTTAAATCTCTTCTTTCAATAATCCAATTAACTCTTCTATCCTCCTTCTATTCTCTTCTAGCATAGCTTTCTTAAGTCTATCTTTTAAAGTTCTCTCCACCTTTAAAGTACTACCTTCAAGCATCTTTTCTATTCTCTTACTTATCTCTTCCCCCTCTTCGTCGAAGTCTGTTAGTATTGCAACTCTAAGTCCCATATATTTCGTGTTTAGAGATTCCATTAATGTTAGTAATGGTTTATGGGCATCTCCTAGGGCTATTATATTGGTTTTGCATCCAAGTTTTCTCAAGACATACTTGTCCCGTTTACCTTCAACTATTATTAGATCAACATTTTCATCTAGCTTTTTAATTGCTTCAATTATTTCCATTCTCCTTTCGATGATCTTCCTCCTCTTCCCCATTCATCTTCCCCTTGCATGAAATATTATGTGGCGTAATTCTGGTAGTATCAGTCTTTCTAAGGCTATGGGTATGGCATTTGGTGATCCAGGTATTGCTACAAGCAATCTTCCATTTAGAATTCCAGCTATAGCTCTAGACATTATCGCTGCTGACCCAATTTCCCTATAGCTTAACATCCTAAATATCTCTCCAAACCCCTCCATATTCTTCTCCACAATCTCCATTATTGCTTCATACGTTAAATCTGTTTTACTTAACCCTGTTCCGCCTATGAATATTATTGCATCATTGCCTTCCTCAATCCTCCTCTTTGCCTCCATTTGTATTATTCCCTTTTCATCTGGTATTATCTCTTTACATGTAACTGTATATCCATATTTTTCGATTATCCTTTTAGCCATTTCTCCAGATTCATCTTCAAAGGGTTCTCCACGAATCTTCCTTTCGTATCTAGATGTGCTTACAATTATTATTGCAACTTTTATATCCTTCACTTCTTTCATCGCATTCTCCTTGTGTTTGATGCTCAAATCCTCCTCACCCCCTATAGATTCTTGTTCCAGTTTTCCCCTCCAATGCTTCTGCAGCCTTTTCTAGTGATGTTATTATTGCTAATTCTCCACCCCACTCTATAAATCTTATACAAGCTTGTATTTTTGGCCCCATACTTCCAGGTGGGAAATGTCCCTCTTCATAATACCTTTTAGCTTCTTCTATAGTCATTTCGTCTATGTCCACTTCATCTGGTTTTCCAAAATTCAATTTAACCTTTTCTACGTCGGTTAGGATTAGGAGTATGTCTGCATTTATTATTTCCGCCAGTTTTTCACTTGCTAAGTCTTTGTCTATGACTGCTTCCACGCCGGTGTACTCATCATTTTCTAAGGTTACAGGTATCCCTCCTCCCCCAGATGCTATTACTATTATTCCTTCATCTACAAGCTTCTTTATCACTTTACCTTCAAGTATCCTTATAGGTTCTGGGGATGGGACAACCCTCCTGTAAGTCTTTCCTTCTCCAACTTTGACCTTCCTAATGATCATTCCCATACGAATCTTCTCTTCGGCTTCTTTTTCATCGTAGAATGGTCCAATTGGTTTTGTTGGATTTTTGAATGCAGGGTCATTTTTATCTACTTCTACTTGTGTTATTATTGTTGCAACCTCTTTCTTTAACCCCCTTTTCTTGAATATATTCTTCAAAGTTCTTTGTATAAGGTATCCTATGTGTCCTTGTGTCATAGCTCCTAGGACGTCTAGAGGTTGGGGTGGCACTTCTTTTGCTGCTGCTTCTTGTTGTATTAGTAGATTTCCAATTTGCGGTCCATTTCCATGTGTTATCACTATATCGTATCCCATTTCTATTATTTTTGTAAGTTCTATGCATGTTTTATAGATGTTCCTTAATTGTTCTTCATATGTACCCAATTCTTCTGCTTTCTTTATTGCATTTCCACCAAGTGCCACTAATACCCTTTTATGCATTACATGTCCTCCTCGCTGTTTAGACAAATCATTTATCTTATTTCTAGCTATATATATTGTTGGTTTGGTGATTTATTTGCAAAAGGTTAGTTACGGTTTAATTGTCTTTGTAATAGCTTTAATCTATTTTGGAATGATCTTCATCCTATTTTACCTTGGATTTAAGATTGGAATGCTAGATGCATTGTCTGGCTTTCTTCTATCTCTATCTATCTGGACTTTAACTTATGGTTTGAAGTTTGCGTCTAGGGATCGTTTCTGGATTGTTAATGGGTTCGTTTTAATGTTTTTCTCTGCCAGCATGCTAGTTTTCTCTCTTACTGGTTCAGGTTTATTATCCATTGGGGTTTTATTGTTTTGTATTGGAGTATTTGGGCTTATTATGGTTTTAACGTGATTACATTAATTCAATAGTCTTTTTCACAACATCTTCAACTTCTTTCAGAATCTTCCTTTTCAATGTTAGGTAGTTTATGATTTTACTCTTCCATGATAACTTAATTCTGAAACCACATGCGAAGGGATGTCCTCCACCACCAAATTCTTCTGCTATCTTCAATAAGTTTATGTTTTTAGATTTGTTTCCGATGTATATTGAAATTGCATAATCCTTTCTCCAGACTATAGTGAAATCTAGATTGAATTTTTCAGAAATTCTTTTAGCAAGCCAGCTTTTAGGTGTTTCAGCCCCCCTTAAGTCAATTAATCCAAACTTCAATCCACTTTTTGTCTCATATATCTTAGTCTTCTTATATGCTTCATTGATGTCACGTTCAGCTATCCTCTTCACCTTTTCAGCTTCCCTCGAGATTTCTTCATCCCAGAATATGCCATTTGAGAATTTCATTATAAGCTTCTCTTTCCACCCATTTTTGAAGCTTAATGCTCTTAGTATAAAGCTTTCATCGAATTTGTCTGTTAATGCGTCAATGTCGTCTGCATATTCAGCTATCTTCCTAGATATATCATCTTCTTTCATGAATTTTTCGTAGACTATCCTTGCAGTACTTAGAGTTTTTTCCACTACTATTGATTCCACTGATTTCATGATTTCATTTATATCTTCAATGCTCCACTGGTGGTGATTTATCCATATTATTCTTTTCCCTTCACTGTTAAGTTTTTTGATTATTCCCTTTATGTTTTCAGAATTTTTTATGTTTATGGATATGTCTGTTATATATATTGTTTTCACATTGCTGTTTATCAATTCCTTTAGTTTCTCTGGTAGTGCTGATGGACCTGTGAATATTAATTCTATATTTTCGTCTTTAACATTCATTTTTATTCTTAGGTATCTTAGTAATATGGCTGCAGAGGCTATTCCATCTATGTCGCCATGGGTTAGTATTACGATATCCTTCATCTTCATCCCTTACTTCATTGCGCATTGAATTGTTTAATTTATAGTTGGATATCCTTCATTTATATCTTCTTCTGACACCCCTCATCATTGAACTTACTCCAATTATCAATATGCTAGCTCCACCTACTATTACTAATGCTATCCCTATTTCTTGCTCTAACGTTAACAGTGTTATTCCTAGGAATAGTATTAGCAGTGATATTACTTGCAATATTGTTCTTTCATTCATGTGCATTCCTCCATTACATTTTTCAATTCAATGCTTTTCACTACATCCACTATCTTCCTCATCTTATCATATATCTTTTTGAGTGCTTGTAGATCGTCATAGCAGTGTTCTATTATGAGTTTCATGGCTTCTTGATCTCCAGCTATTGCTTTCATGTAGTATGGTGGCATATCCCTCCCCTTTAATTCAACCCTCTTTTGTATACCCATGTACTTTGCCACTGCATCTAGGCTGTATTCGCTTAGTTTGAGTAGTTTCTTTGTGTATCTATATAGGTCTATGTGTTCTTTTAGAATTATTGGTGTTGGGTCTATGTTATGTATGATGGATCTGGCTATGAGCATTGGTATGTCAAATGCAATTCCATTCCATGTTACTATTATTGTGGCGTTTGATAATTCATCGATGCTCTTTCTTATGAGTTCAGCTTCCCCTTCTATAACGCTTCCCTTCAAGAACTCATGGCTCCATTTTCCATCATCCCACATGATTCCAACTCCAACTATAAATCCACTGTCTGCTGTGAGTGATGTTGATTCAATATCCAAGAATGCTATTCTACCTTTTTCGTTCATGGTTAAAATTATCTTCCTCCTTGTTTATCTCATTTTCCATTATTCATATTTCATGTTCAAAGTATTTATGTAGTTTGTTGATGTTTTCCATGCGCTTCCTATTATGTTCTTCCACGTATTCGATTAATGTTTTTATTAGTATGTTTTTGCATTCGCCACAGAGTATCTCCCCATTTCTACATTTCCAGTAATGTTCTTCAACTTCTTTTACGTCTTTAAAGTGGAATACTGAGAGCCACTCATAAACTACACATTTTTCAGCTTCTCCTCCAAGCTTCCTCTGCTCTTCTACAGTTGCTCTTCCACCTGTGAATGCTTCCCAAACTTTATTTCTTATAATTTTCGGTGTGTCAGTTATGAATATGGATGTTTCCGGTTTTGAGGCTGACATAGGTTCACCTGTTAGTCCTCTGATAAACTTTATGTATAGTGATGCTGGTTTGAATACTTTCAATTTTCCAGCTATATCTCTGCTAAGTCTCATGTATGGGTCTTGATCCATACCTATTGGAACTACCACTGGGTATCCATACATGACTGTTGGTCCAAGTATGTGTGCTGCTTGTGTTGCTGCATAGAATACTTCTCCTATATTTACTTCGTCTGTGAATCCGAATGTTGCTTTCACAGTGTTGTATGTTAAGTGTTTTGAGAAGCTTACTGCAAGCCTATAAACCCATCCACTTCTAGTTGAGACATATAGTTTTGTATCTTCCTCCTTGAATCCCAGTGATATTATGCTTAGTGCATTGCTGAGAGCGTATTTGTATGCTACATCTAAGTTTTCCACTTTCTGGAATACGTATTTTTCATCATCTGATAGTGGTATGAATACTTTTGCATGCAATTCTTCTTGTAAGTATTTTATGAATTCGAATAGGACTAGGTGGCCCATATGAAGTTCTTCTGATGGTCCTCTACCTGAAACTATGGCTAGGGTTTTACCTGTCTTTCCTTCTTCTAGGTATTTGTCGAAGTCTCTGTGTGCAAATACTATTTTGAGTTGTATGAATTTATGTTTGTTTTTGAATTTTTCAGCTAATTCTTCTTCAAACTTTTTTGCTCCAAATATTTCTATGAGTTTATCGTAATCTGAGCTTTTCTCAGTGCTCTTTGGTATGCCAAACGCTATCCCTCATATTCATCATGGATATTTAATATTAATGTAAACTTTATATACTTTATTTTTGGTGGCATATGATTGAGAGTTGCATACGCCTTTTCACCAGCATCTATCTCCAGCTTCTTCTCCCCGTATATTGTTGATAATCCATTGGAGTGTGGGGCTATTGGTGGAGGTTTCCCCCTCAATGTTGGGGTTAGGGTTTCAGTTAGAGTTGAAAATTCCGATAATGGCTTCTCCCTAGTATCTAAGGTTAATGGCAGGGTTTTTGATTCATTTATTGTACGTAGGGTTTTAGAGCTTCTTGGAGTGATCGATGTTAATTACCGTATTGAGGTAGATCAATTTATAGATGTGCCTGTGGGGTGTGGTTATGGGACTAGTGGTGCCAGTGCTATTGCTGTAACTATGGCTTTATGTAGAGCTTTAGGGTTTAAAAAGACTTTCATTGAGATGGCTAGGATAGCACATCTCGTGGATTATTATTGTGGTACTGGTTTGGGGACTGTTAGTGGTATTTGTGGTGGTGTTGGTGGAGTGAGGATTATTGTTAAGCCTGGAGGTCCTGGGTATGCTGTTGTGGATAAAATATTCATACCCAACGATTGCTATATAGTTTCAGTGGCCTTTAATCCAATTGATAAGAGGAGGCTTCTTAAGGATAAAAGTTTCCTCAGTTTTATAGAAGTTCTTGGTAAACGTGTGCTTAATGAAGTTTTAAGGGATCCATCTTTAGAGGTCTTCTTCAAATGTTGTAGAGATTTTGCTTTGAAATCCGGTTTAATGACCGTTAAAGTTAAATCTTTATTGAATGTTTTGGACTCTGCTGGCTTCAATTTAGCTACTCAAAACATGATTGGTGAAGCTGTTCATATCCTCGTTTACAAGGAGGATTTGGATAGAGTTAGAGATATACTTAAGTTTCACCTTGGAGATGATGGTATTGTGATTGTTGCTGGAGTTGAGGATCGTGGTCCAAGATATTTAGATGGGTTAATGGTGTCGTAGCCTTGGATTTAGGGGTGGGTTTAAGATTCGTTGATTTGAAGGTTAATGAAACACTTTGGATAGCTGGACCAGCTAGGATATTTGTAGATAGCGGGGTTGTTGAGGTTTTTGGAGCTAGGATTGTTAAGGGGGAATCTATAATTGTTAAGCGTTTTAAGTCCATTTACTTGAAGGCTTTAAGTGATTGTAGAGTTGGAATTTCTAGTGGAGCTTATGTCATGGCTGTTGAGGATGATGGTATACCGGATGATTGGCGTAAATTGGTTTCAGAGATATCTAATATTAAGGGTAAAATTATGGTTTTGGGTGGTTTAGATTCTGGGAAGAATACTCTTGTAACATTTCTTTCCAATAATCTTTTCAGTTTTGGTTTTAATGTTGGAGTTTTAGATGCTGATGTTGGTCAAAATGAGCTGGGTCCACCAACAACGATGGCTCTTGGTCTTGTTAAACGCTCAATTTCTTCATTGGATCAGTTGGATGCTATTGGATACGTTTTTGTTGGTTCAACTTCCCCTGCCAATGTTCGTGGTAGGGTTTTTAATGGTCTAAGGAAGCTTATGGATTTATCTAGCAAGTTTAAGTTGGATTACCTCATAATAAATACTACTGGATGGATATCTGATGGTGGAGTTGACTTCAAACTAGAGAAGATTAAACTCATTAAACCTGAAGTGTTAATAGGAATTGAGCGTAGTGGTGAGCTTGAACCAATATTGTCATCGATTAACGTGGATTGCAAAGTTTTTAGAGTTCCATCTTCCAGGAGGGTTAGGGTTAGAGATAGACTTGATAGGAAAAGTATTAGGCAAATGAATTATGCCAAGTGGTTTGATGGTGCCTTGAACAGAAAGGTTTCAATTGATGATATCATTGGATTTGAGCCTAACATCTTTCAAGGTTCTCCGATGAATGATTCTGAAATTGATTTTATTAGTAAGATTTTGGGTGTTAAGGTTGCTTGTTCAATACGTAGGGGTGATGACATCATAATATTCCCATACTCCGATTTAGATGCTAATGAGGATATTAGGAGAAAGGTTGTTGAAGAATTTAGTGTTAGAGGGTGTCAAATAATTCCTTTCACAAGTCTAGTTCCGCTTTTGGTAGCCTTTGAAGATTTGAATGGAGTTTTTATGGGTCTAGGGATATTGACTAATATCGATTTTAGGAATAGAATTCTTCAATTCTACACGAATGTAAATATTGGTAGGGGGGTTAAGGTGATTTTGGGTTTAATTAGAATTAACCCAGTTAATTTTGATGAGATTGGTTATTCCAGAATACCTTTAACTTAAATTTAGCATGGTAATAATGGTTAGCTTTTTATTTAATTGCTCACATTTCTATTTTGATTTAAATGACCATTAAACTCTATCTTGAAGACTCATATATTAGAAGTTTTGAAGCCAGAGTTCATAGTTTAGAGAAGACTGATGATTTATTCCGCATATATTTGGATAGAACTGCATTTTACCCAGTGAGTGGTGGTCAAGATCATGATACTGGTATTATAAGGGGTGGTGGAGGATCCTTTAAAGTTTTGCGTGTGGATGAGCTTGATGATGGTACTGTGGTTCATAGTGGCGTTCTTGAGGGGATTATCAATGTTGGGGATTATGTTGAAGGTGTTATAGATTGGGATAGAAGGTATAGATTGATGAGACTGCATACAGCTGCCCATATACTGATTCAATCAGTTAGGGGTATTTATGGTTTAAATGTGAAATGTGTTAGTGCAAGTAAGAAGGTTGATGGTGGCCACATGGATTTTTCTACTTCAATACAGAGGGATATGCTTAACAAAATTGAAGCTTTAGCTAACAATGTTGTTAATGAAAATAGGCCTGTCATTGTTCGATATATGGATTTAGAGGAGGCTGAATCATATATATCAAGGTTTGGGGAATCCTTAGATTTATATTTGAGGAAGCATGATGTTAGAGGACCTATTAGGATTGTTGAAGTTAAGGATTGGATAGCCATTCCTTGTGGTGGAACTCATGTGCGTAGTACTGGTGAAATTGGCTTTATAAAAATTTTGAAGAGGGAGAGTAAGGGTAAAGGAGTTACTAGGATATATTTTGATGTGGCTTAGTTTTGGATTTTTGAGAAGAGTTTTATCTTTTCCAGCAGACTTTTCATCGAGTATTTTAGTGAGAAGTGTAGTTCCGGATTATAGTATCTGGTATTCAGTTTTCTATCTAAGTACCTCCTAGATATTTCCTCCAATTCTAATCCCAGTACGTCCACTTTATCTGAAGCATATGTGAATGTCCATTCTCCACCGTATGATGGTACATAGTTGGAGTATATGCCAACGTATTTGAATATCTCCTTCAATGTTTCCTGTATTTCCAGTATTCTTCTTCCATACATTTCATATCCTGATGATTGTAGGAGTAGTATGCCATCATCTTCCAGTATCCTTTTGATTTCCTTGAAGAATTCTTTCCTGTATAGTTGTATGGATGGTCCTGAGGGTTCTGGATCTGTTAAATCCATTAGTATGATATCGAATTTCTCGTTAGTTTCTTCCACATACCTTTTCCCATCTTCAATTACTATTTTGACTCTTAAATCTTCAAATGCACCTCTAGGTATGTTTGGCATGTATTTCTTGACGGCTTCTATTACTTCTTCATCTATTTCTACCATAACAACACTTTTTACACATCCATGTTTTAGTACTTCTCTTAATACTCCACCATCCCCTCCACCGAGTATTAGTATTTTCTCTGGTTTTTCATGGCTTATTAATGCGGGGTGCACGTGCATTTCATGGTATAGGTGTTCATCGAGTTCTGATAATTGTATTAGGTCATCTAGCACTAGGCATCTCCCGTATTCTTCGAAGTCTATTATTTCTATCTTTTGATATTTTGATTGTTTTGAGTATACTTTATTTTTAATTTTTAGCATTTTATATGTTGTTGGTGATGTTTTTTCTATGTAGTATCCATTTATGTGTGGTTTGCTGAAGCTTATGCTATTCATGTTTGGTCAATTTGAATTAAATGGATTAATTCAAATATAACTGTTACCATAATCTTATTGGGTGTTATTTTGAGAGAATTTCTATTTGAAGGTAGAAATACACTTGTAGGAGATATTCTTAGGGTTTTAGGTCTTTGTATGGGTAGACTTTGGTTTAGTGAGCTTGTGGCTGAAGTTAATGCATTTAGGTCTACATTGGGGGATGTGGATGTTGATGATGATAGCGTTAGAAACGCTTTGAGGGTTTTGGAGGCTTCTGGTGTTGTTGTCTGTGAAGAGAGATTGAGAAGTCAGTTGATCGGTGAAAGTGTTCCTGATGTTCTTGTTTCCATAGTTGATTATGGATCCTTGATGGATTTATTGAAGCTTGACAAGAGATATAATGATTATGTTTATAGGCATCGTTCATCTTTTAACATGATTAAGTAATTTTAGATAGCTGTGAGATTCTTCTTTCTTTCTTCAATTATACTTTTAATATGATCTGGGTTTGGGGATCCGAGATTCTTCTTTAATTTAACATATTCTTGAACTCTTATGGGTATGTTTGCATGTATTCCAATCTCCCTTTTTAGAATGTTTAATGCTTCTTGTATGTCGTTGTCTGATTCTCTTAATGCTTGGGCCATCATTTGATGAACTTTCCTGTATGGAATTCCACACTTAACAGATATTAGTTCAGCGATTTCAGCTGCTATTACCGGATTATTCTCTACGTCTTGTCTCATTCTCCTATAGTTCACTTTCATTCTACTTGTAGCGTCTTCAATAACTTTTATTGAATCTTTAACTATTTTGGTTATGTTCCATAGGTGTTTCGTTACTTCTTGTAGATCTAGATTGTATCCTGATGGTAACCCTTTAATTATCGTCATTATAGCTGTGTTTTCTCCTATGATTTCTCCAGCTTGTGCTCTTAGTATTTCCATGGTTACTGGGTTCTTCTTGTGGGGCATTATACTGCTTGTTGAGAGATGGCTTTCTGGGAGTTGTATGTAGTTGAATTGATTGGTTGACCATATTACAAGGTCTTCTGCTATTCTACTTAGCGTTACTTGTAGTGCTGTTAGTATTGATGATGTAATCATAATGAAGCTCCTACTACCAGTAGCTCTAATAGTGTTTACTATGGTTTTACTCATTCCAAGTTTTTCAGTCATCCTATTCCTATTTATTGTCACTATGCTTCCAGTTATTGCTCCTGCTCCTAGTGGAGATTCATCAACCACTTTGTTATTGATATAGCTTAGGAGATCTTCATATCCTTCCATCTCCTCTTCTATGTATAGTAGGTAGTGTGCTAGTGTTGTTGGTTGTGCGGATTGTAGATGTGTGAAGCTTGGCATTATTGTATATACATGTTCTTCAGCTTTTTCCAGTAATGTTTTCCTGAATTTTTGTAGTTCTTTTATTATTTCGGAGATTTCCTTTTTCAAATGTAGTCTTATTGCTGTGGCTACATGGTCATTTCTGCTTTTTCCTAGCCCTATTAACTTGGCTTCTTCCCCAATTTCTTCTAGTGCAATTTCTATTGCTTCATGTATGTCTTCTGCATAATCTTTAAATTTGAATATTTTGTCTGGGTTTCTCAAGATTTCATCTAGTGCTTTTACTATTTTGTCTCTTTGCTCTTTACTAATTAATTTCTGTTCCATTAATTCTTCCACATGCACCTTTAAGGCTGTAATTACTTCTGTTGTTATTTCGATATCTTCTTCCATTGAGCTTTCATATTTTATTAACCATTCTTCATGTTTTCCTAAGAGTCCTCTTCTATACATTATTTTCCGTTAACCTCCATACATCTTTAACTTTCTATTTGCAATTACTGTTTGCATACCCCAAATCTCTATGAACCCTTCAGCCATTTTCTGATTGAATGTACTCCAAGCTTCGTATGTTGCTAACTCCTTGTTGTATATGCTGTACTCCGATCTCCTGCCAACACATATCATTCCACCTTTGTATAACTTCACTTTAACTTCCCCGTTTACCCTCTTTTGCGTCTCGTTTATGAAGGCTTCTAGAGCTTTTCTGAGGGGGTTCATCCATAATCCAGCGTATACTAGGTTTGTCCATTCATCGTCAACTAATCTTTTGAATTGTAGTTCTTGTGTTGTTAGAGTCATTTTTTCAAGGTCTTTGTGGGCTTCTATGGCTATTAATGCTGCTGGAGCTTCATAAACTTCCCTCGACTTTAACCCTACAACTCTGTCTTCTATGTGATCTATTCTTCCAACACCATGTCTTCCACCAATTTCATTTAGTTTCATTATTATTTCTTTTGGGTTCATGTGTTCACCATTTATCTTTGTGGGTATTCCATTGTTGAATGATATTTCTATGATTTCTGGGTTTTCAGGGGCGTTCTTGGGATTTACTGTTATTTTGAATATTTCTTCTGGTGGTTCTTGGTATGGGTCTTCGAGAACTCCACATTCTATGCTTCTACCCCATAGGTTTTCGTCTATGCTGTATGGGCTTTCACTAATCTTTAATGGTAACATCTTCTTTTTGGCATACTCTATTTCCCAGTCTCTTGTTAACCCTAACTCTCTTACTGGAGCTATAACTTTTATGTTTGGGTTTATGGCTTTTATTGTTACATCAAATCTTATTTGATCATTTCCTTTACCTGTACATCCATGTGCTACAGCATCAGCCCCCTCCCTTTCCGCTATTTCCACGAGCTTCTTTGCTATTAGTGGTCTTGATATTGCACTTGATACTGGGTATTTCTGTTGGTATAATGCGTTTGCCTTTAATGCTGGTAGCACATATTCATTTACGAATTCATCTCTTGCATCTATATTGTAATGCTTTATTGCACCAGTTTTTAATGCTCTTTCCTCTACTTCCTCATAATCCTTTTCTTGTCCAATATTTAATGTTAAAGTTATTACTTCGGCGTTGTACTTTTCTTGTAGTAATTTCAATATTACTGTGGTGTCAAGTCCTCCTGAATATGCTAGTACAATCTTCATTATGATTCATTTTAGGAGGTTCATTCTGTATGCTTTATATGTTTTGTATCTTTTGTATCATTTCAGCCCTTCTTGTGTTATGTTTGTTGTTCTATTTCTATGTTTAATTATCATGTCTTCTATTATGTTGTATGCTTTTTGAGCATCTTTTCTATCAACTATTAGTATGGTGTCTTCGTGGCATGATATTATTTGTGTTATGTTTATTCCATTCCAAGCTAGTTGGGTTGTTACATATGAAACGAATCCTGGTATTTCTATAACTTCTACTGGGCTCACTATTATTATGGCTGATTGATCATCTATTATCTTTTCCACGTTTTTTTCGCCGCCAACTTCCATTATAATTTCGTCTATGATCTTTTTATCGCAACTTATCGTGAAAGTTCTTGTGCCTTGTGTTAATTGGAAGAATCTTGATTTTGATGCTATCTTCATTAATTCTCCAAGTTTATCCACAAGTAGTGCTTGTTTAACTGTTACAACTACTATGTCGCTTTTCAATTCTACTGTGCTATTCTTCAGTAGCCAGCTTATCCTCTCCTCTGTTAACTTCCATTTCCCGGATATTTCTTGTGAAAATCTTATTAATGCAACTTTTATAGCTTCATTTCTAATCTTCTTTGTTTTTATTACATTTTCAATTTCACTCTTTATTAGAGTTGCTAGTGATGAGTAGTTTATTATGTCCATTTTCATGCAGTCGATTATGCTTGGATGCTGTAATACTATGTTCTTTGCTACTTCAGCTATCGATGGTGAACTGTCTCTTTGCATTTTAGTTTTACCTCATTTGGTTACGTAGTTTGATTTGAAGTTTAATAAATGTTGTGTGATTTACATTTCATCCTGGCAGTATTGCTATTGCTTCAACATCCTCTTTTCCAGTCTTCTTTATCCCTTGCTTTGTGTTTGGTGGGATTAGTATTATGTCTCCAGGTTTTATGTCCTTTTCCCACCCTTCGAATATGACTTTCCCTTCTCCCTTCAAGACTATTATTATTTCTCCATGGGGGTGTGAGTGTGGATCCACTTTTCCCTCTATAACCACATATCTGACTATTGATGGTATCCCTAATTCCATGTTTGCTAATGTTTTCCTCTTGCCATAATCTGTCTTCTCCCATTCAATTTCATCTATTCTTTTTACGCTCAACTTAGTTCCCCCCTAAACTCCCTTTTAACTTCTTCTAGTAGGTTTTTGTTTAGGAATAAGTCCATGGCACTTCCAACTAGAACTTTTGTTGATAGTATCGTTCTCTTCTTTCCTTCTTCAGTCATGGTTGCTTCTGCAAATTCTCTTGAGTGTCCGGGTATAATTTGATCTGTTATTGGTATGGATGCTGATATTGCGGGAACTACTTGTGTTACATTTCCAAAATCTGTTGAAGCCACAGGTCCTCTTCTCAAGTATTCTTCCATTGGCATTACTTTGAATCCATGTTCTTCGAGGTTTTTATCCACGATGTCTGCAAGTTTGTGGTATATCTTTTTCTCCCTGTATAGTGGGCCTACTTCTTCTATCTCGTATTTTGCTTCTGTCATTATTGCAGCCCCCTTTATGCAGTTGAAAACTTTTTCTTTGAGGATATTTAGGTAGTTTATGTCTGCTGCTCTTATGCCTATTCTTGCTTCAGCGTAATCTGGAATAACATTTGATGCTTCGCCACCTTTAACTATTATTCCATGTATCCTTGCATCTCTCCTAATATGTTGCCTGAGGGCATCTATCCCCCTAAACATTATCATAACTGCATTTAATGCGTTTATCCCCATTTCCGGGTTTGCAGCTGCATGTGCTGTTCTCCCTCTAAATACTACTTTGAAGCTTTGTACTGCGAGGGCTTCTGTTCTTGTGGCTGCATATCTCCCTGTTGTTGGATGCATCATTAGAACTGCATCTATGTCTTTGAATACTCCTCTTTCAACCATGATTATCTTGCTTCCAGCATATGGCCCATTGCCTTCTTCGGCTGGGGTTCCTATGACCATTATTTCCCCCTCTACTTCTGGTAGAACTTTTGATATTGATATCGCGGCTCCCACAGCTGTGGCTGCTATCACATTGTGGCCGCATCCATGACCTATCCCGGGTAGTGCATCGTATTCAGCTAGGAATGCTATTTTTGGTTTTTCGCTGAGGCCTGTGAATGAAGCTTTAAATGCTGTTTTCATTCCAAGTAGTTCCCTTTCGATCTTGAATCCATGTTTAGCTAGGATTTCTGTTAGGAGGCTGCATGCTTTATATTCTTCACTTCCAAGTTCTGGATTCATGTATAGGTATTCGCTTATGTATAGTATTTCGTTGCTAAGTTTATCCACCCATGATAATGCTTCTAACTTGTAATTTTTGTCGTTATTATCCAATCTGTTTTCACCTTACTATAGACTAATTGATGGTTTTACGACGTATTTAACGTTTATTGTGGGGTGTGCATACACATTTATTTCCATTTGAACATAACGTTTATTGATATGTTAGTTGTGGTTTCCCCTGATGTTAGGATTGTTTTTCCAGATATACGTTTATGTTCAGCTTTGATTAAAGGGTTACATATTGATGAATGCAATCAGTCTCTTGATTTAGAGGTTAAGAAGATTGAGGAGGATTTTAGACGTAGATTGCCTCTTGATACTCTTAAGGATTATGGTAATGTTAGAGCTTATAGAGATTTCTATTGGCGTATCGGTATAGATCCCACTAAGCAGAGGCCTGCTGCTGAAGCTTTGATTAGGAGGGTTTTGCAGGGGAAGTCTATTCCAAGGATAAATGTGGCTGTTGACTCTATAAATTTGGCTTCGATGATGTTCGTTGTGTCTATAGCGGCATATGATTATGATAAGATTGTAGGTAAAGTTGTTTTGAGATGGTCTAGGGATGGTGAACTTTTCATGGGTATTGGCGATTTAGAGGCTAAACCTATTCCTAGACAACTGGTTTTAGCTGATGATGAGAAGATAATTGGCTTGTATCCGCATAGGGATTCTGAGTTTTCAAAGATAACTCTATCCACTAAAAATGTTCTTCTCATATCATGTGGTGTACCTGGAGTTTCATTGGATTCCTTGCGTGATGCCATTATTTTTGCTTGGAAGCTTCTTGAAGATTATTGTGGAGGTAAATGTGTTTCCTTTGAGTGTATTTGACCTTTCTTCATCCAAAGCTCTTTGAGTATTGGTATATTTGAAATCTTCTTTTCTTCCATTAAATCCCAGTATATTCCTTTAGGTTTCTCCCTAATTCTATTCGCTTTTATGATTCTCGTTGGGGTTATTATTATGTCTACTGGGACGTCATATGGTTCGACTTTGAAATCGTATTCCACAACTTGTATATCATGTACTGTTGTTACTACTGGTGTCCCCTCAGAAACTTTATCATATTCTCTTAGTAAACCCCATTCTATTTCTGAATATCCCTCCCCCTTTCCAATTCTATCTCCATTCATGTTTACAGCTACGCTTCCAACGACCACCAAATCCACTTTCGGAATGTCTTTTGGATCTGTTTTCAATCCATATTGGAAGCTTCCCTTTATTGTGGATGCATAATCGTATAGTCTTTTATATATCCTTTTAGGGTCTAGTGTTAGGAATCCTTCTGAAATTCTTGGTGTTGGCATTATGAGGGTTTTCCCATGTATTAGAGCATATCTCCTGACAGGTTTTTGGGGTGAATCCGGATTTACTTTTACAACTTCAGCTTTCTTCCATAAGTCTAGTTGTATTAGTTTTCTTGCAGCTTCTTCTGCTCCTATGAAGTTTGGTATTCTCCCATATGCCCCTGGGAACACTGCAATCTTATTCTCCGTCATCTTCCTCCATATTTCATTTCTAATTTCTTCTTTTGCCATTTGTTTGTCTTTCTCCATTTCAGATTACCCTTAATGATAATTCCACAATTCTTATAGAGTTGTTTAATGCATCTAGAATCTTCTTCCTATCTCTAAGTATCTTTGTTTCCCACAATCTAATTTCATCTTCCCTACCTTTCAGCTCCAATATTCTGTTTATGGATTTGTATAGTATTGGTATTGGTTTTCCAGTTAAGTAATATCCGTATGGATCATAATCGTATCTTCCAGCTTCTGTCATTATGATGTTTGATAGTTCATGGCTTATCCTTATTAGAGCTTTGTTTACTATTTCGGCTCTAGTTTCAACTTTCTCCGTTAACCCCCTCTTCTCACCCTCTTCTTCGATTTCTCTTGCAGCTTGCTCAAGTTTCTCCACTAGCTTCAATAGTGTTTCGCATCTCTCTATAGTGTCGTTTATGCTGATATTCGTCATCCCCCTAAGGGTTTCATCATACTTCTTTAGGTTGATCATTAATGTTTTTACAAGTTCCTTTTCATTGTATGGTATTATCAGTTTATTGCATAATCTCAGTATCAGTTTTATGTAGAATTTCATGTGCATATCGTAGAGTTCTGGGTCTAATTTGTCTATGGTATCTGCTTCACTGTGTATCCATGGACTTAAACTTGCATAATTTAGTTCTCTCAACTTTTCTTCAGTGTATTCTGTGCTGAATGATATGTATGGTACTCCAATTCCCATGAAGGATTCATCTCCACCCATATATGGTTGTTTCCAAACTCCACTTTTACCCCAAACTTCTTCAACTATTTTTAGTGTAAAATCTTTCAATTCAATAGAGCATCTAACTGTTGGTACTTCTGTTCCAACTATTCCGGGATTATCTATGTTTACGTATGCTATACAGTTTTCATCTATTATGTTCCAGTATGTATCGACAAACCATGCGGATCCCGCTGCTTCAGCTATTTCATGTCCATCCCAGAATCCAAATATTATATTCCTATTCAAGTCTCCTCTATGCTTAGCCATTACCCTGGCTATTTCCATCATCATTGCATTCCCACTTGAATTGCATATTGCAGTTTTACCCCAAGCTTCTAGGTGTCCTCCAACTATTATGAATTCCCTTCTCTCCACGCTGAGATCGGCCATTGGTTGTACTGCTTTTACCCATAGGTTTTCTGAAGAGCCTCTAAGCCAAACTTTCACTTTCCCATATTCTTTCAATAGTTTTTTAAGGTATTCTCCTGCTGCCCTCGTTATGCTTATAACTGTTATTTTCGGTATTTTTCCCCATCCTTCTGGTGTTGGGTTTCCCCATACTGATTTGACAGCCCCCTTCTGTATTACTGGGTTTTCTATGGAGCCCCAATTCATTATGATAAGTGCTTTTGCTCCTTGCTCGTATGCTATTCTGGCTTTTTCAGGTCTTGGTGGACTCCAGCTCATTTCCACGAGTACTATCTTCCCATTGACATCTATTCCTTTATAGTCTTCATATCCTCCAGCTCCAGCATACACTAGTTCTCCACTTATCCCTTCAATTAGGGTTGATGTTATGTGTCCACATGGCTTTGCTTCTATGACTGTTTGTTCTGGCTCTATTACTTTCATTAACGCATCTTTTGGGTAGCTGTGGTATATTGGGAATCTGTCGATCCACGTTTTTAAACTGTATTCGGCTAGTTTTTCAGTTATATATTTTGCTGCTTTTTCGATTTCCATGCTTCCAGCAATTCTTTCCCCTATTTCTTCAACTAGGAATTTTATATGTTCGAATGCCTTTTCTGTAGAAGCTTCTCTAATGATTTCTTCCTCTAGCTTCCTCATTTTTTCATGCCACATACGTATTACCTTTTATGAATAGTTTCATATAATGATTATCACGTATATTTATTTGGTGTTCTTGTGTCTCATCATGAATTGGTGAAAGCTATAGATGAATCTTCTTCGGAAATAGTTTCCTTCCTCAGATCCATAATCAGGTTTAATACTGTTAATCCACCTGGGAATGAGCTTCCTCTGGCTCAGTACATATATGATTACATGTCCCGTGAGGGGGTGGAGTGTGAGGTTATTGAGTCTGGGGATGGTAGGGGGAATGTGATTGCAAGGCTCCCCGGTGAAGATGATTCTAAACGGCTCTTATACCTTTCGCATTTGGATGTAGTTCCAGCAGTTAATGCTTCACTTTGGAGTCATGATCCATTCTCTGGGGATGTTGAGGGGGATTGGATATATGGTAGAGGGGCATTGGATTGTAAGAGCCTTGTTACAGCTGAAGCTTTCTCCTTAATAATGCTTAAACGTTTAGGGGTTAAACCGAAGTACACGTTGATCTTTGCTTCTACAGCTGATGAGGAGGCTGGTGGCTGGAGGGGGATTGGGTGGATTGTATCAAAATTCCCGGAGAAGGTTAAAGCTGATTATGTGATTAATGAGGGGGGTGGCTTAGCTGTTAGGGGGAGGGGTGGAAGGGTCATTTATCTTGTGGATGTGTGTGAGAAGGGGTATTGTAATGTTAAGATTAGAATTTCAGGTAAGGGTGGACACTCTTCAACACCATATACAAATGGGAATGCATTATACTTGATGGGCTTAGCTATTAAGAGGCTTTATGAGTATAATCCTCCAATGTATAGGTTTAGCTTGGTGGAAGAATCTGTTAAGAGAGTTTTTGAGGGATTGGCTGGACTTCCTGGATCTATAGTTGCACGAATGCTTTTTTCACCACTGCGTCCATTAGCTTTGAAGATTATTTCAAGATTTAATCCCAACATTAATAGATTTCTTAAATCTTTAATGGGTTTAACTATTGCTCCAACAATTGCGAAGAGTGGTGAGAAGGAGAATGTCATTCCAAGTTTAGCTGAACTGGTGGTTAATTGTAGACTTCTACCAGGTCAAGATGATAAGTATGTTTTATCTGTGATTAGGGATGCATTGTCTGGTATTAGTGGGTTTGAAGTTGAGAGTTTAGGTTGGTTTCCAGCTTCCTATTCTGATATTGACTTGAAATTCTTTAATTCCATGGAGTCAACTTTAAAGCTGTTAATGCCAAATATTGATGTTAAACTGGCCCCATTCGTAATGCCTGGCTCCTCTGATAGTAGGTTTCTACGTAGTCTTGGAGCTAAAGTATACGGTTTTTCGCCAATGAATCCAAACCTCAATTATGTTGAGTTGATGAATTTGGCTCATGGAGTTAACGAGAAGATTGATGTGAATAGCTTGTTGCTTTCAACGAAGTTTTTAGCAACCCTCCCCTTAACCATAAATATCTAATTCACTCCCCCACTATTTCCATCAGTATATTTATCACGTCTTCAACGAATTTCATGCAAAGCTTCTCTTTTACCTTCTCCACCTTGAATCTCTCCCTATCTTCAGCTCTACTCAACTTTAATCCTATGAGTTTCTCGCATTCTATCTCCCCATTCCTATTCTTGAATTCCACTATCAGTTTTTGCACTTTCCCCATGCATTGTTCATATTTTTCCGTATCGTTTGGGTTTAATCTACCATATATTAATCCAATAATCATAACTCCCCCACTTATGGCTCCACACACATTCCCCATTCTACCGATTCCCGCGGAGAATCCTGTGGCTATTTTTGGTATAATTTTTGTTTTGATCTTTAAGTATTTGCTCATGGCTAGCATAATGGATTCTGAGCATGTGTATCCTAAAATCATATTATTTAACGCTTCTTTCGTAATCCTCTTCTCATGTTTCTTCATGATTTTATCCTCCATAACCCATGAGTAGTTAACTATAATTAGTTTTTAAGGATATATTTTTTGGATATGTTATGTTCCAGTTAAGTGATGTTTTGAGTATTATGGATGAAGCTTTTAAGAGGGGGGTTGAATCTGATTTCACCGAGATTAGGTTTCATAGGAGGCGTGAATTATCGGTTATCGTTAGGAATGGCGAGGTGGAGAGGGTTGGTGAAGGGTCTATTTCAGGTTTTTGTGCTAGGAGTCTTGTTAATGGTGTTTGGGGTTTTTCATCCACAACTGAAATTTCTGGTGATAGTGTTAAATCCATTATTGAACTTTCTATAAAGTCTGCTAAAGCTCTTCTTGGGCGTAGTGTTAGGAGGGTTAAATTGAAGGATAGGAAGACGTTTAGGGATACATATGTTACACCGATGAAGAAGGATCCATTGAATGTAGATGTTGAGGATATGGTTAAGGAGTGTCTTGAAGTCCATAAATTCGTTAGAAGTATATCTCCACTAATAACTCTAGATTCTATTAGCATGGGAATTGTTGATGATTATCACGTATACTCTAGTAGTGATGGGTCTTTCATAATTCAGAGGATTGTTAGATGTTCTGGTGGATGCTCTGTTACAGCTAGAGAAGCTGGGAATATTGCTACTGGCTATGAGAGTGTTGGGGCGCAATCTGGCATGGAGATTTTTGAGGAAACCCCATTAATTGGTGCTGCTGAGATTGCTGCTAAACGTGCAGTTAGACTTGTTAATGCAAAACTTCCCAAGGGGGGTTATTATACTGTCGTCTTGGATAAAGATATAGTTGGTTTATTGGCACATGAAGCTGTTGGTCACACAGCTGAAGCTGATCTAGTATACTCTGGAAGTTATCTTGCTGGGAAGATTGGTGTGAAGATAGTTTCCCCATTGATAACGTTGGTTGATGATGGTAGATTTGAAAGAGGGTTTGGAACTATGATGTATGATGATGAGGGTACACCCACGCAAAAAACTGTTATAATTGATAGGGGTGTTTGTAGTGGATATTTACATTCAAGGGAAACTGCTTATGAAATGGGGTTTGAGCCTACTGGGAATGCTAGGGCTTGGACCTTCGAATATGACCCCATAATTAGGATGAGGAATACGTATATTGAAGCTGGAGATCATGAATTTGAGGAGCTACTTGAAGATGTGGATTACGGTTATCTACTTATTGGTGGTAGGGGTGGTCAAGCAGATTCGACTGGTGAGTTCATGTTTGGAGTTCAAGAGGCTGTTGAGATAAAGAATGGAGAACTTGGTGAGCATTATAGAGGGGTTACAATCAGTGGGAATGCCTTTGAAGTTTTAGGACTTGTGGATGCTGTTGGAAAGGATTTCACATTAAGGAGGGGGATGTGTGGTAAGGAGCAGCCAAACTATGTTGGTATGGGTGGACCAAGTCTTAGGACCAAGATAATTATTGGTGGGAGGGGGTGAAGCAATATGTCTTCAACTTTTGAGATAGCTGAAAAGGCTGTTAGAATTACTTGTAATATGGGTGCAAATGAAGCTGAAGCTTATGTTGAGCGTAGAAAGGTTTTAGAAGTGTTCTTGGAGCGTAATGACTTTAAAACTGTTAGGGTTAAATGGCATGTTGGTATAGGTGTTAGAGCAGTATACAATAAGAAGGTTGGATTCTCGTATGCTTCAAGCTTGACGTCTTCAAGTGTGGAGGAAGTTTGTAAAGCATCTTTTAAAAATGCTAAGCTGTCACCTGAATTGAAGGATTGGGTTTCTCTACCGAGCCCTATGCCTCTACCAAGAGTTGAAGGTACCTTCTGCGATGAAATTGCTAATCTTTCTGAATTTCAGCTTGTAGATCTTGCTAGGAGGGGGTATGAAGCTATATTTGAAGCTGATAAGAGAGCTAGATGTGATGATGGCAAGATATCTGCAATTGTTGAGGAAACTGTTATAGCTAATAGTAATGGGATTCTGGTTGGGGAGGAGGGGACTGCAATTAGTGGTTATATTGTTTGTGTGGCTTCTGAGGCTGGTAAGACTTCAAGTTTCGCCAGCAGTAGTGGTAATGCTAGGATGCTATCGCAATTTAAACCTGAAGATATTGGGCGTGAAGCTGCATTACTCGCAGTTAGATCTCTTAATCCACGTAAGATTGGATCCTTTAAGGGTAAAGTATTGCTGGAATGGATGCCAGTTACAAGTATCATACTTCCAGTGATTGGTTTTAGTGTTAATGCTGACATGGTTCAGAGGAAGAGTAGTTTGTGGACTGGAAAGATCGGTGAACGTGTATGCTCAAGTAATATAAGTATTGTGGATAATGGAACTATTCCTGGAGGTATGGCTACATCTAGATTTGATGGTGAAGGTGTAGCTAGGAGAGTCACCCCAATAATATCTAATGGCGTCTTGGAGAATTACATTTACGATTCATATACTGCATTCAAGGAGTCTAAGGAGAGTACTGGTAATGCTGGTAGAGCATCTTATGCTTCCATGCCATCAATATCATTTTCAAATGTCATTTTCAATGAGGGTTCGAAGAGCGTTGATGAACTCGTTTCAGAAGTGGATAAAGGTTTATTGGTTGGTAGGTTTAGTGGAAATGTGGAGCCTGCATCTGGAATTTTCTCTGGAACCGTTAAACAGAGTGTGTATATTGAGAATGGTGAGGTTAAGTTTGCAGTTGAGGAAGCCATGATATCTGGAAATGTATTTCAACTTTTAAGTGGAAATGTGATTTTGGGGAAGCCTAGAAGGATGCTTGGAGGTGCACATGTCCCCCCAATTTTGCTGGAAGATGTGAACGTAATATCCAAAACATAAAATTTTTGTTTTTATTTTGTGGGATAGTTAATTGTAGTGTTTAGTCATGTTTACAATACATATCTTGAATGTTAAGGATTGGTTTAACTTTCTAAATGAGTTTGCAGCTTTTTTGAAGAGTGATGAGTTCCTAAAAGCATCTAGATTTTCAGAGGTTAATTTGAAAATGCGATTCCATGGGACTCTACTATTGGATGTTGATGGTGTTAAGAGTGTTGGGGATTTCGAGTATTGGGATATTTATGGTGATGGCGCTCCAATAGGATATCTTGAAGTTGCATATATGGATCAGCATTTCTTTGCTCTCTCCGTGGAGGCTATAGATGCTCTTCTAAGTGATGATGAGTTGAAGGATTTCATGTTGAGTGGAGCGAGCTGGGCTTCACCGGTTGCGCCAATATCACTTTCACTAACATTTAATGTTTCTGATGATGTTAAGAGGTTGATTGGTAATTTTGTTTCAAATTATCGTGATGATTACCCGAATAATATTGCTAGGAAGTTTGTTCCAAGAGCTGTTATATGTTAATCCCCCTATACTTTTATCCACTTTAAACCCACTTTTTCAAGGTATTCTATAGTCATATCCCTATGCCTCTTATTAAGACCCTTCCAATCTATTAATGCGTATTCCACTTTTTCATCATTTCTTTCCACAGCCATTTTAAGTTCTCTCGTAGTTATGTTATCGTATACGTATTCTGGTATTATATGTCCAATGGCGTATTCTGTTTCAAGGGTTTTCTTTGTGAAGGATGGTGCATAGTGTGGACCTCCGAATCCCACTGCTATCTTAAAATCTTCCTTATTATCAATTTCCTTTGAAACGTTCATTATTGCTTCAGATACTATACGTGCTGCACATTCATCTTTCCAATTCTCTTCTCTACTCCCAAGCTCCACGAATATTGTTGGTGTGTTATGTATGCTTGGTCCATGATGGGTTACTTCTAATCCTACCTTATATTCCTCAAGCATATTTTCAGCTTTGAGTTTACTTAGCCAATTCAGCATCCTTTTCATTGTTGATGGTGAGGATACTGCTATGCTTCTAGGCTTTCCACCCATGCTTGTATCTTCAGTCCAGTTTCCTGGAGTGTGGGTTAATAGTGCAGGTATTCCGCTTTCTGAGGAATGTCTTGATGCAAATATGAATATTTTCGCTTTGAAAATTTCCTCCAGATTCTCTGTGTAGATCGAGTCTGTGGGTATATCTACTATCAATGCATCTACATCTCTATCGTGATATGCATATTCAAATCCAATGTTCTTTTCACTTAATTCATGATTCTCCAGTATTCTCATCTTTATGTTTTGTGCAGCAATATCCACTTTTGATGTGAATATTATAATTTTGGCTTCAACTTTCCGCATTTCCGGTCAACCTTCAATCACATTGTGGTCCGTGAATTTAAATCATTTTACCAGTTCTGTAAAGTCTTGGGAATGGAGTTGCATCCCTTATGTGATCTAATTTGCATATCCACCATGTCAATCTATCTATCCCCATTCCAAATCCTGCATGGGGTACAGATCCGTATCTCCTTAGATCTATATACCAATCGTAATTTTCTGGATCGAAACCCTCCCCCCTTATCCTTTCAATTAGTTTTTCTATGTTGTCTTCTCTCTCTCCTCCAGTGGCCATTTCACCATAACCTTCTGGTGCAAGTAGGTCTACAGTTGCACCAATACCGCTTTTATCTTTTAATTCCTTAACATAGAATGGCTTGTACTTCAATGGGTATCCAACTAGGAATATTGGTTTGCTATACTTTTTGGTTAAGATGTATTCTTCATCTCCACCTATTTCATCTCCGATCTCTACATTTACCCCCTCTCTTTTTAGCTCCATTATAGCTTCTTCATAGCTTATCCTTTTGAATGGTGGTTCTATTTCCAAGAGTTCCTCTGGATTTCTGTTTAGAAGTTTAAGTTCGTATGGGCATTTCTCTGCCACTGAGCGACATATATGTGAGACTAGTTCTTCTTCTAGTTTCATTAGTTCATCTAAGTTCATCCATGCTGCTTCGGCTTCAAGATGCCAGAATTCCGCTAGATGTCTTCTAGTCCTTGACTTTTCAGCTCTGAAGGATGGTGCTAGGCACCAAACTTTCTCGTATGTGAATATCATTATTTCCAAGTATAGTTGTGAGCTTTGTGTTAAGTATGCTGGTGTATCGAAGTAGTCTATTTTGAATAGTGTAGCCCCCCCTTCACATGCTGTTGTAACTATTATTGGTGGTGAGACTTCTACGTATCCATTGTTTATGAAGTATTCTCTGCTGGCTTTGAGTATTTCGCTTCTAATTCTGAATATTGCTTGGTATCTTTGTCCTCTTACTGCTAGATGTCTCTTTTCCATTAAAGTTTCTGGGGAATGCTCCTTTTTACCAAGTGGGTATGGTGTTTCCGCTAGGTGTACTATTTCTATTCCATTAACTACGAATTCTCTACCTCTTGGAGCTCTATCTTCAAGTCTCCATCCCCCTCTAAGTATTATGCTTGATTCTTGAGTTAACTCTTCAGCTTTACTCCAGTCTTCACTGCTCACATTCTCTCTTCTAATCACGCATTGGGTTACTCCATCTCTATTCCTTAAATCTATGAATATTATGTTTCCATGTTCCCTCTTCTTTAAAACCCACCCACGTATAGTTTCCATTCCTTCTTTTCAACTCCAATTAAAAATATAGATTGAACGTGGGTTAATTTAATCTTTTGTATATTTATATGTGCTTTATTCATTTCACACTGAATCTTAAAGTACCATCTTCATTATTGCATACATTGAATTTATAGGGTGAAGGGAAAAAAGTTGTGTGATTTATTTAATTTGCTTTAACCACATGAGCTATGCTTTATTGCTCC
>Ga0185307_1000034_pt1 | contig 102526 bp, 91 predicted proteins | sample LHCtaG_FD_128010 | JGI IMG/M metagenome (GOLD analysis project Ga0185307, IMG submission 128010) | Hot spring microbial communities from Little Hot Creek, USA to study Microbial Dark Matter (Phase II) - LHC4sed_matched (SPADES... | ecosystem: Environmental > Aquatic > Thermal springs > Hot... | reverse complement strand
ATTTCCAAGGTTTTAGCGTGCATATTCAGCTTAACCTTATGCGTATGTCCGGTGGTCCAACACACGTACTTCTCAACACCATCCTCATTTTCAAAGATCAGAATATAGTCGTCTCTGCTTTCGGTTTCAAACCTACCTTTAAACTGGAAGCCGTTTAATTGCGATTTGAGAGTGTATATAGCGTAGTATGCTGGTTTAATGAAATAAGTCGGCCTCCCATAGATCGACCTAAGCCCCTCATAATCTGCGATTATGCCGAAATTCTGCTCAGAATCTTGGATATTAGATCCATCGTCTTTCCAATCGTAGAAAACGCTCACATCGATCCCGTTCATTATATTCACCAGGAACATTCTAACAGCGTACTCTGCTTGAGTTACAGTAGAGACTTTATTACCGTATGAGCCACCAGTACAATAGCCCCATTCACTCGAAACGATAGGCTTTAAGGGGGAGCCGTACAAGGCTAACATCTCTCTCAACCTAGCGTAGTCTAGGCTTACGGTTTCGGGGTTCACGCTCCTATATGGGTGTATAGAGACCGCGTCTATGCAGTCTAACATGTCAAGTTTAAAAGCTTCTTCTAGAAACTTGAAGTCGAAGCCGCTTATACCAGGGGCTATGAGTTTAACTCCGCCGACTTCTCCAGCGGCTGAATGGACAGCTTTCAACAGTCGAACGTAATCCTCAGGGTTAGGCTTAGGCTTCCAAAACTGAGAAAGATTAGGCTCATTCCAGAGCTCCCATATTATATCTTCACCTTTAAACTCTCTGAAGGACTCAAGTGCAAATTTTGCAAAAGCCTCCCTGCCAGCATCACTATGCGGTGCAACTCCATCATCGTAGTATTGATTTCCATAGTCGAGTATAAATAGAGCCGTTATACTCCGTTTCCTTAAAGCATCTACAAGCCTCCTGTATTCTTCAAAACTGTAGACACCTTTTTCTCTTTCCACTTCACTCCAGAGGAAGTCCATTCTAATCAGGTTTATACCAGCATACTTCATCATGTCTAGATCCATCTCCCTAGGAGCTATGAAGTGTATGTTAACTCCAAGTTTATAGATGGTTTTTGAGAAGTTACGCTCCTCGATGACGGCGAACAGCCAAGGATAGAACTCGAAGTTATACCTTGGACTTTCTGGAACCCCGTTGAACACCCTGCCATTAAAATGGCACTCCAGCAGGTAGAGCATGGGCTCTAAAGAGCTTGTATCCAGGGTCACCATTTTCACCCTATTTTCCATAGCTTTGACTTTTAAAATAGACACTTTAATCGCTTTAGATGGATCGTCCATAGGCTTCAAATAGATTTCAAGATCGCTCTCAGCGACCGCGGGGTTGAATACTTTAAAGTATACCTTCGCTTCTTCGCCTTTAAGAAACCAATTCTTGGCCACCGTATCCGTGCCCATATAAGCTAATTTCACAGACGGCTTCATTATGGACATAATAGTCACCACGATAATTAAAGTGGAGGCTACAGATACTAGCAGTTTTAAAGCCCACCTTTTAAAGTACGGTTTTCCCAAAGGCAATCCTCAATCTAAAGTATTTAGAACAAGCTCTAAACAAGTCTTCCTTAGGATCCACGTATTTAAAAACACGGCGGTTTAAACGACCATGACACATCCACAGTTTTCAAATTTTCAATTCAACCCTATATTCTTCAATTTTATCCTCTCTCACTTCAACTCCTAAGCCTGGTTTATCCGGCACCCTCACTTTAGCACCTTCAAAACTTAAACCATCTACTACGAGGCTTTCGAGAAACTGCGGACCGTTTATATCGATCGGCGCCACTATGGGCAGAGCGCTGAATAGATGTACTGAAGCCGTAAAGCCGACTCCGCTTTCAGTCATGCCACTGGCGAATAGGTCGATGCCTGCGGCCTCGGCTAGAGCAGCTATCTTAAGATTACCAATTATCCCAGATTTGGCGAGTTTTAAAACTATTAAATCCAACGCATCTGCAGATATTAGTTTAATCAGGTCGTAATGGCTGAACATAGACTCGTCAACCGCCACCGGTATAGGGCTTTCTGAAACTATGCGTTTAAGCCCCTCGTAATCCCAAGTGGGAACCGGCTGCTCGAGACATATTATTCTCTTAATATTCATGTCTGCTATGAGGTTTAGAAGCCTCCTTATAGTGAAGCTCGTGTAGGCTTGATTAGCATCAGCCCATATGGTTGCGTCTGGAACAGCTTCACTAACGACTTTAAGCCTTTCAGCGTCTTCAACAGGGTCTCCCATAATTTTAACCTTGAAACACCTATAGCCTTTTGAAGCCATATCCCTAGCGTAATCAGCCATAGCTTCAGGGTCGCCGCTCATCATAGCTGAAAGCTCCACGTGGTCACATATCCTGCCTCCTATGAGCCTATGGATGGGTTGACCAGTAGTCCTACCTATTATGTCGAATAGTGCTGTTTCAACAGCCGATTTGACAAACGGCTGGCCTGAGCTCACAACTGGTGTTAACAATTTATCGAGCTTTCTTAGGATTAAGTTTAAACTGAACGGGTCCATGCCTTTCAAAGCCGGAGCAATATAGTTCACCAGCGACGTGTATGCGGACTCCAACGTTTCATACATCCAAGTATGCATTAGCCTAGCTTCACCCCAACCCACAGTACCGTTAGAGGTTTCGATTTTGACGTATAGGTGGTCTCCAGGGACTCCAGGTCTACCTACGACGCCTCTGGACAGTACGAAAGACCTCACATACGGTATTTTAAGTGGATATGCTTCAACCATCCTTATGGTGGACATGGGAACACGTTTAAAATTCAACCCGCCAACTATTTAAGCGTTCATAAGCCATGTATAACACTGTTTATTGGATCCTGTACCTTTCCATAGCATAAAAGCGGTTTCATGGGTTATAATTTTCAGTAAGTGCTCTGGATTAAAGGTCTAATGTTCTCAGCGTATATGCTTGTAACTTCTGATAGGATTAAGCCTTCAAGGTCTCTCACCGGGTCGTTGACTTGGTACATATTTATATACGGGGCCTTCACCAAGGCTTTAACCTCCTCCGGGTAATCCCAGTCTTTTATATAGAAGACTGAAATCTTATGCCCCTTATTTCCAAGCGTTTTAAGGTCTTCTAGAGCTTCTTTAAAATTCTGCCATCCGCCGTCTGTTATGATGACTACGAAACACTGCTCTCTAGCCACGTTTAGAAGCCTGGCTATAGTCTTAGTAGGCATTATCGTCAACTCTCTAAACCTCGATGAGAGCGTAAGCTCTTTAAAATCTTCATCCGCATTCCAATCAGCCGCTATGTGGTTTGTCGAGAAATTCACGATAGCTGTGTTTCCGCCAGCCCATTTAGCGCTTAGATACGCTATGAAACCTGCAGTGGATACTTTATCCAGTATGTTGCTCATACTGTAGCTCGTATCTAAAACGACTAGAACAGACGGTATGATGTTCGTATGGAACTCCCCACCTCTACCAGCAGACCTCATATGCCATTTAATCGTCGTAACTTCAGGTATTATAGGGCCTTCATCTAGACTCGCCTCTACGTCTAAAGACTCTATATCATCTTCAACATACCACTCTTCAGGATAGCTCTGTATAGTCCAGGTTGGCTTAACCTCGCCTTTCGAAGCTAAATAGGTTATCAGAATGTTTTCAGCCCTCGACCTATACCAGAGCCTCCTCCATAAAAGGTCTTTAACGTCTAAAGGCATCTTCTCCAGAAGCTTGCTGATCGACGTGGGTAGCGTTAACCTTCCATAGCCTCTTCCAGCAGACGCCCTATAAGCTTTCCCAGACTCCTTAGACGTGTACATGCGATCCGCCTCTTCAGATCTACGCAACGCCTCTCTGACTTTATCAGACAGCTTCTTAACGTCTTCCTCCCCAATCCTAGGCTTTATCCAAACCTCGTAGAATGTTTTAGCGTCTTTCTCGTTTTCGATATTGCTTAAAACCTGGCTTATCCTCTTAACAGCATCTGGATGCGCGTCTTCGATCAGCGGGATGAACTTCAACCCAAGCCTGTCTTTAGAAGGCTTCTTTAAAGTACGCTTATGCTCCTGGGTGTCGGCTCTTAAGAGAACAGCCGATATTGCCCTGATTTTACTTATCCAAGACTTCGGAGGCTTTATAGAGTCTGCTAATAGTCTACCGAGTATTTCAACCTCATCGTCTTTAGGTTTATAAGGGATGTCTGGGAAAAACTCCCTATAAACCGCAAATATCAGCGACTCCAACCCCACCGGTTTACACCTATCAAGCGTATCATATAGGTGGAACGGCGTCTCACCGTATCTATTTTTAAGGTAGATGCAGTCTACTTGGAAATCTGAAAACATCGCCACAGCCGTGTACGCCAACCTACTATCTCGAAGAACACCATAAGCTATTTTCTGCAGGTAGTAGGCGGTTTTAGCATCATAGGGACAGTAGTGCATGTGGGCGAGAGTATGCCTTAAAAGCCATAGCATTAGACGCTGGGGATCTTTAGATCTGCTTAAGAGAATTGGGTTTACATGCAACTCTCCATTCAACACTTTCACGGGTATGCTAAGCCTATCATTTAATTTAAACTGGATCGGTGGGAAAAACAGTTCAGATTTAACCTTGACGAATATCTCCCTCAGCATCGTAGGATCTATTTTGACTGTCTCTACCTCCATCTCAAATACACTCCTAGAGTATCTTCTTCTCTGAGTATGCCTTCCCTAATCCAAGTCTTCTCAAGCTTCATAAGCTCCTCTGCGAATACAGGGTCTTCTACGGCTACTTCCCTAGCATACGTGTACAACCCCCTATCGAAGCCGTTCATAAGCTTGCTGAGTATAAGCCACTGTCTCCTATTGACCCTCTCATCCATTTTCACTCTTTCACGCATCAGCAACTCTCTAATATCGTTTAGAAGGCTTCTAGTCTTAACAAGGTTCATCCTGTGTGGGAAGACCCATAGAGCAAGGGATAGTATATCGTCTTGGCTGACTTTACCATCAAGCCAAATCTTAGCTTTAACAAGCTGTGTTAAGACTATTGTGGACCTTTCACTAGGCGGGTCTTTTATATTGCTACACACGTCTTTGAGGAAGTGGCACCCCTCGCATAATATCGGAGGCTTCACTTCTGAAAACTCTCTACCCCTTACACATGCTTGGAAATCTCTGACCAGCATGTTGATAAGCCCTACAGTTTCACTGTCGAGTTCAACATCGTCTACCTCCTTTCTTATACTTTGAAGCTCTTCAAACGTGAGGACTTGAGGCATAGATTCTACAAGCTCCCCTTCGTAGTTCTCTAAAAGAGATTGAAGCTTAAACTTGTCACTCAAACTTAAAGAGTTCAAGTATATACATATGTCGAATCTGTCGTAGAATGGAGGGGGGTGTATAAAGGTCGTGGGATCGGCCGGGTTTTCATTAGCTATGAGAACGTAATCTCCAACTTTGACCCTTTGCCCATAAGCCCACACTTCGCCGAACTGCATCATATGGTGGATGTTAGAGGTTGTATACGGGTTTAATCTATTGACTTCATCTATACCCTTACCTTTAGCCTGTACGAATGCAGCCCATAGGACTTTTTCAACACCCTCCCTCTCAAGCGAAGGTATGTGAAGTCTACCTACAACCTCCCCCCTCTTAACCTCTGAGGCACCAGATATCACCACGTAGTCTTCTCCAGCTATCCCTCTAAGTATTAGAAGCATAAGCGTAGATTTTCCAACACCTCTCTGAGCTCTTATGAGGGTTGAACTCCTCCTGTGAAGCTGGTTTAAAATAGCTATGTCTACTACTTCCTCGTTTCCTACAAACCTAGAATTTATCTCCTCTTTGAGCTTTAAAACGGCCTTTTTAAGGCTCAAACGGCACACCTCCCACATGATTCATGACAACAGTAGCCACTAGAAGCAGTAGAAGTATTAGACATGCTATTTTCAGCAACCTATTAGATTTACGAAGCTTAAGAACCTTGGCGTCTAAAAGCTTGATGTGCTCTTTTATGGTGTTAAGCTCCCTAGACGTTAAAATAACTGGTTCTGAAGCCACTTGATCTAAAAATGGAGATTCAAGATAACGCGGCAACTTCTCAACATCTTCGTCTTTAACATCCTTGTAATTCCAGGAAAGCTTGGATTTCTCATATGAAACTGAGGCTTTCCTAGACTCTCCGTTGAGAAAATCTTTAAAGTAGTCCCTCGGTTTTTTCATTTTAACATCAAATTATCGTTAAATCGAAGGTAAAAAGCTTTCCTAAATTCCATGGCTTCATTATAACTTTTAAATACGGCGGTTGATTGAGTTAAAGTTGGCGACCTGCGTGAAAGCCACGGAAGAATTGATGAAGGAGGCTGAAGCCCTTTTAAAAGATTGGAAGAAGGAGCACTACGTCTTCGGATGCGGCGTTTTAAACTCGGTGGGAAAACTTGCGAGGGAATTCGGTAAGACAGTACTACTGGTTGGAAGCAGCTCCAAATGGGCTCTTAAATCGATGGAGGATATAGTTAGAAGCCTTGAGGAGAATGGCCTATCTTACTTAAAAGTCTCAGGGGCGAAGCCGAACACCCCCCGCGAGGACGTTTACAGAATCGCCCTTCAAATAGCTATGTATAAGCCAGATGCCGTAGTGGCATTCGGCGGAGGAAGCACACTCGACGCGGTTAAAGCCTCCAACATTCTAGCTACTTTCACACCTTATGAAGTTGAGAAGTTTCTAGGCGTTTCTTGGAGCGAGGCTTGCACAATAGATCCATATTTTGGAACAGGGGTCGTAAGTAAGATGAAGGAGGCTACTGGTAGAGGTTTAACTCCAATGGTGGCTGTTCAAGCAGCCTCAAGCTCAGGCTCACATTTAACGAAATACTCAAACGTGACAGATCCTGTAGCTGGTCAAAAGAAGCTCATAGTGGATGAGGCCATAACACCTAAACGTGCCGTTTTCGACTATACCGTGACGCTTACGACTTCTGAAAGTCTGACGGTTGATGGTGGGTTGGATGGTATTTCCCACCTCTGGGAGGTCTTCATGGGCGCCTCCAATAAGCCGTACTTTGAAAAAGCTAAACAACTGGTAGAGGTGGGTGTTAGACTTATAATTCGAGGCTTAAAGACTTTGAGGAATGATCCGGTGAATTTGAAGGCCAGGGTTGGGCTTGGCCTTGGAACAGACCTAGGAGGATACGCTATAATGGTCGGAGGAACCAGCGGCCCACACCTCGGAAGCTTCTCTCTAGTAGACGTTTTAACCCATGGGAGGGCCTGCGGCATTCTAAATATATACTATACGCTTTTCTTCTCCCCAGTCATCCAAGAACAGCTTAAAACTCTAGGGCTTATACTAGCCGAGGAAGGATTCATAGCGGAAGACGTTTCAAAGCTTGAAGGTTTAAACCTCGGCATGGCTGTTGCTAAAGGTTTGACACGGCTTCTAGAGTTCTTAAAAATACCCACGTCTCTAGAAAATGCCGGAGCTGGTGTAAAGCATATGAATAGAATGTTAGACGCCGCGAAAGACCCAGCGCTCAGAATGAAGCTTTTAAACATGCCTATACCATTAAACCCTGATAAAGGCGATATAGAGAACTATATGAAGCCTTTATTGGATGCTGCATTTAAAGGCAGGCTGGAGGATGTCAAAATAATGGAGGGGTATGTTTAAACCTACTTTATTTTTAAATCATCCTAACCTTTTCCAAAGGCTTAACATTCAACACGTTTAAATTAACCAGATACTGAGGCCTCTCCCCCTTTAAAACGGATATTATGTTTAAAGCCGCTATTTCAGCCATCTTAGACCTAGCTTCCACCGTGGCACTGGCTATGTGAGGTGTTAAAACAACGTTTGGAAGCTTCAGAAGAGGGTTATGCTTCTCAATAGGCTCCTTTTCAAATACATCTAAAGCGGCCCCGGCGATCCAGCCATCCTCAAGCGCTTTAGCCAATGCACGCGTATCTACAACCGGGCCTCTAGAGGTATTTATTAGGAAGGCAGTCTTCTTCATCAATCTAAGCTCTCTTTCACCTATCAAATGGTAGGTTTCCCTAGTTAAAGGTACGTGAAGCGTTACGAAGTCTGACTCCCGTAACAGTTCTTCAAGGGGTTTATACTCAGCATTAAGTCTACGTTCAACCTCTAAGGGTGGACGCTGGACATCGTAGTAGATTACTCGCATATTGAATCCTCTAGCCCTCTCAGCTACGGCAATCCCTATACGTCCCAACCCGACTATTCCAAGAGTCCTACCGTAGACTGAATATCCTAGGAAAAGCGTAGGAGACCATGCCACCCTCCACCCTCCACTTTTAACGTAACTATCGGCCTCCGCAACCCTTCTAGCTATTGCAAGCATGAGGGCCAATGTGAAGTCTGCAACGGCATCTGTCAATACACCGGGCGTATTAGTCACGTATATGCCTCTTTTAGTGGCCTCTTCAACGTCTATATGGTCGTAGCCTACGCTGTAAGTGCTTATTACACGTATATTCGGTGCAGCATCCATGATTTCAGCGTCGATCTTGTCCGTAAGCAGACAGAGCAGAGCATGTTTATCCTTCAATCGACTTATTAATTCATTCTTTGACGGTGGCTCTTCTCTGGGGTTTGCTTCTACCTCACAGTATTCTCTTAAGATGTCTAAAGCCGGAGGAGGCAACATACGTGTTATGTATACTTTAGGCTTAACCATGAAAAACCCCAATGGCCATCCGTCTTCAAACGGTTGAAAACATGTAGGGATACGCGGTGAAGTCACTTTTTAGATATGTGCTCCCAGATAGGTGGTATTCTTCTCTCAGATTCGGGTCCAAGGATTATCGGAGTCACCCCGGCTATCTCGCAGAGGTAGGTTAATGGACGGACTACGTTTCCAGCAACACCAAGTACATGATTACATGGAAATACCGATATGAATTCCTCAAAGCTACAGTGTAGTTTAGCATGTACGTGAGGCCATGTCGGGTTTGTCTGCGCATTCAAGGCTTTACGCTCTTCAGGCGGAAGTTCAACTGCTTCGCCTAATACAATAACCATGTAGAGCTTATCCTCCCACAAACCTAATCGTGCAAAGGTTATCTCACCTGGAGCCGCGTCAAACTCTACAGATGCCCCGCCAGCTTTAAAGTAGTACTCTAGAGCCGGGTGGAAAGTCACCTTCTTGAAGTTCTCCCTCGGATCCATGCTTCTAGAGGCGTACCAACTTGCATGGTTTCCAGAGTTGCAGAAGTCCCATATGTCTCTATCTGGATGGTATAGTCTAACATCCATAAACAGTACCGGAAGGCCGCCGCTTATGTACTTTAAAAGCTGCATCGTGACTGCTGCCAGTGAGTCGGCTTCAGTAGCACATACGGTCGGCTCTTTAAACCCATTCCAATCGTATGGGTCGTTCATGAGCATCTCAGCTACGTCGCCGAGGCAAACGTATTCGGTTAACTCACGCTGTCCCTTCAAACCGCAGAAGTCGAAGCCCTTCTCCTCGTTAACCATCCTCATGGCTAGGTATAGGCGGACCTGCGTCTTAAGCGTCTCACGTGTAAGCATTTTACCATCATACTTTATACGGTCTCCCAGAAGCTCTTCAAACCACTTCAATCCTTTTTCAACATCTCTCTCATCAACCTCCTCCATCTTCTTAACTAAAAGCAACTGGTCTATTTGACGCGCAGTCACTCCGAAGGTTTTTATGATTGGAACTAGATGGAAGTATCCGGTCTCCATACCCATGGAATGCCCACCATACATCCCATAGACTTCATTCCGAATAACTGTATATGCCTGTGCAGCACGAACCCAATCTATGACTTTAGCTCTAGTATCAGGGTCTTCTATGTCGCCTATAATACGGTGTGTTCTAATCCCGACTTGACGTAGAGCTCCATCTGTAGCTAGAAGCCCGACGTTTCCAGGGAACTTACCGCTGTTGTTTGAGAGGCAGAGTATAGGTTTATCTCTACCTACGGTGTTTATGAAGGGCCACACGAAGAATGGGAAGTTCCAGACGTAGAAACAAAGAATAACCTGTTTACAGTTTGCACGGGCAATCTCCTCACCCACCCTCTGAGCCGTTCTCACAGATGTTATGAGCTTAGACCCTACGACGACCTCCGGTGAAGACCCATCTACGTTTTTCACACCCTTACGTATAACGTCAGCCCACTTATGGAGAACCTCCATACATTCTGCGTAGTATTGGCGATGTACGTGCTCCCTCTCATCGACAAGCATAACTATACCTATGGGTGTAGTACGCATAACACCACACAGTGTAATTTAGATGTGGAAGGTTAAAAAGCATTACGCTCAACTACTGATGAAATACTAAGTCCCTATGTGTACTTTTTCAACCGTTTTCTTCAGCATCCTCAAAGCAGATAGAGAGGCTAGGAAGCTAGTCTTAGGGTTTTCCGGCGTAGGCTTATTCTCAGTTATACAGCATAATCTACCGAATTCTCCCTCGACAACAACCTCATGTACATTTCCCGAAACCTGTGGATCAGCCACTATCTTAACCTTCACTTTTTCAGGACCCATAGAGGCTAAGCTTAAGGTGGCGGCTACGTTTATAGATGATGGGAATAGTTTACAGGCTTCTAAAGCCGTCCCCTCGTATAAAACTATGGGCTCAGTCAACCCGGTTAGGTCTAAGCCTTTCGATTTAACGTAGGGGTTGTCTATGAAGACCTTGGGAGGCTTCCTAGAGGTAAGCGTGACAGAGTATATATTAGCCGTTCCAGCGGCTTTAACGGCATCCAAACCAGCTATAGCACCTGAAGGTATTAAAACCTCAACGTTTTTACGTGAGGCAGCTTCTCTAAGCTTCTCATACAGCTGTGAATCTACCAAAGCTCCAACGCTCATAACCATGAGGCTTTTACCGGCCTCTAGTATAGACAAACCGTACTCTCTAACAGCTTCTTGACTAGCGGCTTCAATGACAAGCTCCACATCCTCCTTTAAAACCTCCGATATGTCTGATGCGATTTTAGGCTTACGTTTTAGAGAGTCTACAAGTTTTCTAGCCTTCTCTAAATCCCTATCATATACGATTTTAAGCTCTAAACCATCCACTACGTCACTGTCCAACGCTTTAGCTAAATAGCTTCCTATGGCTCCGCAACCTATTATAGCCACGCCTCTGAGTTTTATTGAAGCATATACCGTATACTTGCCACCCCTTCTAAACCTTCAGAAAGCTCGATTTAACCTTTTCCACTTAACGTACTACTACACCACGCTATAGAAGGAGTTTTACGCGTTTTCCTCCTTGATTGGTTGGACTGTGATGGTGTAATCCTACTTATAATTATGACCCACTTTTAGCCGTTGTATCGATGGTATGTGAAAACATACGTATATATCCAGAGAAAAATTGACTACTGAGTGTGAAAAATGGGTAGTGAATTTGAAGAGTTTAGGATTAGGCCTTCTCTAATAGTTCCACTGATTATCCTAGCGGCGCTGCTGAGCTTCATAGGTACTGTGGAGATCGCTTTAAACGGTTCGGTAGGCGGTGCATTCATGTGCCGCTACGCGTGGGGCACAGTCTCAAAAACCATGGGAATACCAGTGATATCCCTACTAGTCCTCCTACTAGCATACCCGTTTAGATTTTTAAAAAGTTAAGATGTCGGCTTCGACGCTCGTTCTACTCTATACGGTCGGCGCAACAGTCGGTATGTATGGTATTGGACATTACGAGACTTTCGCATCTTTCCCAGTAGGCTTCAGCAGAACTATACTGCAAACGCAGCCTGAGTTTCTACCTGTGGCTCAGAGCTGGTGATGGATGCCTCCGCTTGAAGTAGTCCGACGTATAACAGTCGGCGGTGCTACCACGGATTGGGGTGCTTGGGCTTTATAATAACTATGGTGCTTTTCCTCATAAGAGCTAGATTCCTATGGTGGCCTATACACCCAGTAGGCTTTATAATAGCTACAAGTATAGCTCCCAACCATATGAAGGAGTGGACTACCTTCCTAGTTGCTTGGATAGCTAAGTGGCTTACTCTTAGAATAGGAGGAAGCAAGGCGTATGAAAAGTATGCCATACCGTTTATGAGCGGTGGAGTAGCTGGATATGCTCTTGCAAATCTGGTAGCATACCTGATAGGAACTGTGAGATTCTTCATACCATTCTAAACATCTCCATTTTTTTATTTTTTAATGTGATTCCTAGTATGTTTAGGAGCATCTTAGACCTCGATAATAATTTATCTATTGTTTAACTTTGAGACCTTTACTCATCTGTAATGTTGCTTCATGTCCTGATTGAATGGCAGGTTCATTATCGCCTCTACGACTTCTCTCGCTTGGTCGTTTGATCGGGTTCTCGGGTCTCTTATGAGAGCATCTATAAGTAGTTCTCTACTTCCAGCTGTAAACGATTCTAAAGCCCATTCAAGCACTTCTATTCTGGGGTAGAATACTCGGGTGTACATAGTTTTCGGTATAGGTTTCAACGGTTCTGGCTTAAGATTCTCACCGGAAACGTAGACTGGTACTTCAACAACTACGTCGTCGGATAGTCTTGGAAAAGCGTTGAGCTCGTTTGGAATGTTTAAAACAATCCTCCTCTCCACCTTGTTCACCACGCTATCTATGAAATCTACGATGTGCTCACCACTCTTCCGAGGTGGAAAAACATCTGTAGCTCTAATACTGGGGTTGAAAGCAGCTTTATTCAGCCTTTCCTCACTCTGTTGGTTCATCAGCAACCTCATAGCCCAGCCAATTTCAGAGTCCACTCCACCTAAGGGACCGTACCAGTACTGTTTAGTCTTAAGATCCCTATGATACTTCCACGTACCACTTCTCGCAGTGTCACCAACCGGATAGAGCCCATAAAGCTTATACATATCCGCAGCCGCTCGACTCAACGCCTCCTGCCATGGTGCCAATACATACGTCTTCCAGAAGTCCTCAGATTTCTCTTCGATCCAACCGTCTATAAGATGATAGACGTTTTCACCCCTATACTTAAGCTCCGTTAAAAATACCACGTGGTTTAGACCAGCTGCCTGCCATTCGACATCGTCGAAGTTCAGCCCTAAAAGAGTCGTTGTTAAGAGTTCTACACCGCCTTCAGCGCCATGGCAGTAGCCTACGATCTTAAGCTTTGGATGAAGCTTATGTATGAGCGTAGACATCTCGAGTACTGGGTTAGATATCTGTATTAGCCATGCGTCTGGAGATAAGCTCTCCACGAGGTTGGCTACTTCAGATGCAACGACGTACTGCTTGTATGCCGTGAGCGTTGGGTAAGTGTTGACCATGTTCCAGACCGTTGCATCTATACCCCTGTAGTATCCATACCTCTCAGCAGCCTCGATGGCCATGCCTAGATTTGTATACCCCATGGCAAAGGCGATGTTCAAGACGAATGAAGAGCCCTTTATGCATTCAGACGCATTCATGGTCTTCTCAACTTTTACATTGGCGTCTGTTTCAGAGAAGTACTTCTTCGCCAATAGATATGACCTCTCTAAACGCTGAGGGTTGACATCCATTAAGCTGAGGGTTATTCCATGTAAACTCTCAGTTAACGCAAGGTCACGCAGTATGCTTGCTATGAACGTCATACTTCCAGCTCCGATTACAGCCACCTTCACATCTTTAATGTCTGGATTGATTGATGGCATTCTTCACACCTCTTAACGATTGTTACATCTTACCGAATAGTGTTAAAAGCATTGCCGCGGACATTTTTGGTTGCCTATCTCTCGTGAATATACCCTTCCTATTCAGTACTGTTCTACCCGGATTCTGAGGTGTTCTGAAGTCTGCGAAATTCCATATGTGAAGACCCATAATATACCCCCTCCTAGATATATTCTCTATATACTTTTTAATGAGCTCTGTCTGATATTCTTCAGACCACATCTGCGGCGGGTCGCTGTGTAATCCTACTATCGCATCGGCACCGAACTCCGATATAATTATTGGCTTACCCAAGTGTCTCATGTGAACTTCCTCTAGTTCAGCTAGCGCATTTTTTATTCCCCTGTCTATATCGCCCCACTCAGAGTACCATCCGCGATAGAAGTTTAACGATATGACATCTACATAGTCTAAAGCTAGATCTTTGACGCTTTTGTGAGATGCGAAGGTTATCAGTCTCGTCGGATCGATTTCTTTAAAGTATGCGGAGAGCAACCTGATGAATTCCGCAACCTCCGGTATGTCGCTTGGCGGTTCATTTATAACACTATACATGATGATTGATGGCCTATTCTTATGCTCCTCAACCATTTCGGCAATAACTTTCTTAGCCTTAGCCAAGTATTCGCTGTCGCAGAATAGCCTCTTTATACCTTCTCTATCAAGTATTCGCTCGATACCTGAATAGCACAACGGCGGCTCCAAGATAACCAAAAATCCAAATTCATCAGCCATATCTAAATGTTCATCAGAGTACGGATAATGAGATGTCCTGAAAGAGTTCGCCCCCATCTTCTTCATGATGTAGAAGTCTCTTACAAGTACGGCGCCGGGCAGACTTCTACCTAAAACCGGGAAGTCTTCATGTCTACAGAAGCCTTTGAGGAAAAATGGTTTATTGTTCACGTATATCCTGCCGTCGCCAACTCTAACGCTTCTGAAACCTATACGTTCATATACGGAATCTCTTACCACATTGTTGGAGTGAATCTCCACGACTAAATTGTAGAGGTTCGGCTCTTCAGGACTCCACTGTTTAATTCCATCAAACCTCTCCTCATAGATATACCTACCCGACTTTACATTGGTTATCAAATCTTCATGTATTGTTGAAGATAGATCTTTATTGACTAATGAGATTTTTAAATCGAATATTCCTTCGCAGACACTATCGATTAATGCCTTTAAATATCCACTACTATCAGTGCGTACGGTTAAATTCTCAACGTAACATTTGTCTGTGAACTCCAGGTATACTGGTCTATGTATGCCTCCATAATGGAAGAAGTCGAAGGCTGCGACATTAAGATTGACCGCCGGAGGCAGATTATATATAGATGGTGAATTGTCTACCCTCACTACAATCCTATTCAATCCACCTACCTTTAACTCATCCACCCTATGCTTAAAAGATGTAAATGGTCCCTCATGCTCCACCACAAATCTCCCATTAACCCATACTTTGACCCTATACCCTGCGCCTTTAAACGCAACCCACGCAATCTTTCCATTCAGATACTCTCCCACATAGAAGTCCTTCTGATACCACGCTACACCACTGAATTGGTCCCACTCTGGGTTCTGCTCATTCCAAGACGATGGAACGTAAACTAAGTCTTCTGATTCAAAGCCTTTAAACCACTCCCCTTCATCACCAACCAAGTCACTATCGATCCTGAATCTCCAGAAGCCCTCCAGGGATATTTTCGGTCTAAACCATGATTTCAAATCTAAACACCTCAAATCCTATATCTAGGAGGTGGGTTTAAGCTTGATGTATGTTTAACGTATCTATACACGGATGTTATAGAGCGGTATAGCCGTTCTCCACCATGGATAACCGAGCACCTAGCTTTAAAAGCTCTTTCCAACACAGTTTTTCTATAATGGGCTGTGTAAAAGTCGGATGTTGCGGCTTCCCATTTAAAGGCGGCATGAAGACTTACTTTGAAAAATTCAACCTCGTAGAACTTCAGTCAACCTTCTACAGACTACCCAAGTTGAGCACTGCTGAAAACTGGAGACTTCAGGCTCCGGAAGGGTTTGAATTTACCATGAAGGGCTTCCAAGGTTTAACCCATCCGACCAGTAGCCCTACTTGGAGGAGGAGCGGTTTAAAACTGAACCCTGAAGAGGCTAGAGAAGTTGGCCTCCTAAGACCGACTGAGGTCAACTACGATTTTTGGGAAAAGACGAGGGAAGTAGCTGAGGTCTTAAAGGCTAGGATCGTAGTTCTACAATGCCCGCCGTCGTTCACATGTACAAATGAAAACGTTAAATCTATGAGGGTGTTTCTTAAGACCATTAACCGTGGAGGCCTTATACTGGCATGGGAGCCTAGACACGATTCTTGGAAGCCTGATACAGTAAGGGAGCTCTGTATGGAGCTTAACCTTATACACGTAGTCGACCCGTTTAAATCGGAAACGCAGACCTACGACGTAAACCCAGTATACTACAGGCTACATGGTTTAGGCTCCAAAATGTACCGCTACAAGTATACGGATGATGATTTAAAGACGCTCTACGAGCGGTACGTTAAGCCGGTTCAAATCCGTGGACTAGAAGTCTACATACTCTGGAACAACATATACATGGGGGAGGATGCTCTAAGATTTAAACAGATGTATTCAGTTTAACCCTATGCATTTAAACCAAGGTTTAATCAAATTCTCGTCAGCGTTTAGACGTGTAAGGAATTCTAGGAAACGCTTTCGCAGGTATTCGGCGATATCTCTATTTTCAGCTATTACATTTTCTTCTTGTTTTGGATCGGATTTTATGTTGTAAAGCTCACTTGTTATCTTGCCGAAGGGTTTAAGTATTCTAGGTTCTCCATCGACTATTAATGTAACCTCAGCCTTCTCTGTTTCTTTTCCGACGCTTGCCTCCGGTGCTATTATGAGCGCCCAGTCATCTGCGGTTACAGTCGCTCTAAGCCCCGCCCATACGCTTCTTATCAACGATGGGGTTGAGACGGCTATATCTCTTATCTTAGACTTTTCGCCTTTAACGAGCGGTATAATGGAGCTACCTTGGATATTCACTCCATTAGGTTCTCCTACGCCTGCAAGTTCAAGTATGGTAGCGGTTATATCGGGCGTTTGAATGAGGGCGTCCGTCTTAACACCTTTTTCCAAGCCAAGCTTATCCGCAAACCTTACAATGAGCGGTATATGAGCTACCTCCTCGTACAAGGCTGCTAAACCATGATGCTCCCCCATGATTATGGATTTCCCAACAAGCCCATGCTCACCCAAGTAGAAGCCATGGTCACTCGTAAACATGATGGTAGTGTTCTCCAAGAGGCCGAGCTCATCCACTTTCTCGAGTAGAAAACCTATCCACTTATCCACCAACGTCGCCTCACCCGCATACATAGCTCTAATGTGTGACAGTTCATCTCTGGTGAGGTAGCTACAGGGTCCATAAGCCGGGTATACAACCTCCTCACCTTCATAGCCGGGGTCGTACATGTCTACATACCATCTGGGCGGATCCCAAGGCTCATGGGGATCGAAGAAGTCTGCGTATAGGAGGAACTTTTCCCCATGGTTCTCCTCAAGCCAGTGCGATGCTTCTAAAGCGGTCTTGGCAGGTATCCAATCCTCCTCACTCCTCCTATAGTAGTTGTTCCTCATATGCTGTACGGTGGTTTCTACGCTTCTCAACTTCCATGGACTACACGGGAGCTTAACATTCAGCGGACTAGTCCTATACCGGTCGTTTTCCTGACCTCTAATCCAAACCCAACCGTTAAACCCACGGTCGAAGTGGTATCCGTCTTTTAGAATATGTGGGGTATCTGCCACCATCATGCAGACGTATCCAGCCTTCCTGAGAATCGTCGGAAGAGTGACCCAGTCTCTAGGCATGGGAGACCAATCGTAGTATGTGAATGTAAACCTGCCTGTGAGCAGATCAGCCCTATTGGGTACTGTTGGAAAAGATGCATGATATGCTCTAGTAAATTCAACAGAGTCTGAGCAAAACCCTTCCAGGGTTTTCAGCTTCGCTTTAACGCCATTCTTAACGTAGAATCTTCCGTGAAGTAGATCGTATCTAAAAGTATCGGATACTATGAGCAGTATGTTGCAATTCATCAATATAGGATTCATGGGAAGCCTTAAAAATATTGCCGGTATGGTTTATGTACAACATGAGACTAAATGTTTGAAAAATTAGAGTAGTATTTAACGTAGAGTTTAAGTCGATTCTTCTCTTACTGAGAACGTGTAGGAGCCTGATCCGACGTTAAAGACTACATAGCTGTCTTCCATCCTTCCAGATTCTACTCCCGGAACGCCTTCAATAAAGCATCCATTCCTCCAAACAACTCTTCCACTTTCCTCGATTACGGGATTCTTTAAACCCATCGTCGGCATGTGAACCTCACCCTTACTATTGACCGGTATTACTACCTCCAAAGCTAATGCTTCACCTCCTCTCCTCCACCATCTTGAGACTATCAACCCCCTTATTGTTTTTAATGAGGCACCAGCATACGTAAGGTCTTCGACAATATGCGGCTTAATTATAACCTTTTCAAAACCAGGCTGCGAAAAGTCCGCGTTTATACCAGCTAGAGCCTTATAAAACCATGAACCTACGCTGCCGAACATTATATGGTTGTGTGAGTTCATCCCCGAGCTCGCCAGATACTCCCACCTCTCCCAAACAGTTGTCGCGCCCTCTCTGATCATGTATCCCCAGCTTGGGTACGTTGTTTGAGAAGCTACCCTATAGGCTATATTGGCATAGCCACTTTTAGTTAAAGCGTCGAACAGATACCTCGTTCCAACGATTCCAGTGTTTAGGTGGCAGTCGTGAGCGGCTACAAGATCATCCAGCAACTTCTTCATTATCGTTTCCCTTTTATCCTGGGGAGCCATGTCTAAGCATAGTGGAATACAGTTTGCCGTTTGACTGTAGCCGCCTCCCGGGGGTGCATAATGGTCCGTCTTCAAGTAATTTTCATTAAACGCATTTTTAATATTCTCAGCCAGTTCGGCGTATTTCTCAGCGTCCTCAAACTTCCCAATTATACGTGCAATTCTAGACAGCAACATCACATCCTCATAGTAGCATAGTGTTGATACAAGCTCGCCTGGAGTGTTTAAGGATGCTATTTGTCCCGGTGGACACCAATCTCCATACTTGCTAAACTTCAGGATGTGGTTTTCCGTCTTACTTGTTAAGAATTCAACCCAGTTCTTCATAAGCTCATAGTTCTCCTCGAGAATCCTCTTATCGCCGTAGTAGAGGTACATATACCATGGTATGATCACGCAGGCAGTCCCCCAAGCCGGGTCGGCTGGGTAGAGGCTCCAATACGGTGGGACGACATCCGGTACACTACCATCCTCCCTTTGAGAGAATTTTATATCTCGAATCCACTTAGTGTAGAAAGCCGCCATGTCGAAGTTGTAAATAGCCTCTTCAGCTGAAAGTTGCGCATCACCCATCCATCCCATACGTTCATCTCTCTGCGGACAGTCAGTCGGTATGCTCATTAAATTGCTTAGCTGACCCCACAGTATATTCCTATGGATGTCGTTGATGAGCTGGTTTGAACAGGAGAAGCCGCCTACTGGCTTGACATCTGTATGTACGACAACGCCTTGAAGGTTGCCGATGCTGGGCACTCCCGGAAAACCAGTAACCTCTACGTATCTGAAGCCGTGGTAGGTAAACCTCGGCTCGTAGACTTCAACGCCGTCACCCTTGAGAATGTATACGTCTGTAGCCCTAGCACCTCTTAAATTTGCAACGTTTACAGTCCCATCTGGGTTTAACAGCTCAGCGTATCTGAGCCTAACCTCAGCACCCCTCGGACCGCTAACGGTTAATCTGACCCAGCCGGTGAAATTCTGGCCGAAATCGTAAACGTACACGTTGGGCTTTGGATTAAGTATGTGTACTGGCTGTAGTAGTTTGACGGCTCTTATGGGTGGAAACGTTGCCTGCGAAACCAATCTACCACCTGGCGGTTCTGCTATTTTAGCATTCTCCCAAGAAGAGTCGTCGTAGCCGGGGGAATCCCAACCTTCTTTTTCAAGTCTAGCATCGTAGACCTCTCCATCGTATATGTCGTTTTCTACTACCGGGCCCTTAGAGGCTTTCCAGTTTTCATCTGTCACTATCAGTTCAGAAGACCCATCTTCAAACTCTATCTTCAACTGCATTATCGCCCTCGGATCGCCATAGTGCTTGTGAAAACCCCTCCTCTCCGGTTTAACGTTGAAGCGTCCATTGCCGAGCATTATTCCGACGACATTCTCCCCTTCTCTTAGGAGGCCTGTAACATCGTAGGTCGAGTAGAGCACTAGTCTTTCGTAGTCTGTCCACCCAGGGTCGAGCAACCTATCTCCAACCCTATATCCGTTTATCCTCAGCTCATAATAGCCTAAACCTGTTGCATAAGCTCTAGCAGACTTAACCTTTCTACTCAAGATGAACCTTCTCCTGAGTAAGTCTCCACCAGTAATCCACTTAGCCTTCCAATCTTCAGGCTTTAATAATCCCATTTCAAATTTGGCGGTTCTACTCCACGGGCTGACATACCCTTTGTCATCCCACCATCTAACCTTCCAGTAGTACGTTTTACCGCTCTCTAACGGTTTCCCAGCATACTCCACGTTCACTGATTGGCTTGAGTAGACTTTCCCACTATCCCACACATCACCGATATCTTCGTCTAAGCACTCCAGCGTGGAGGCTACAAGTACCTGGTAGGCAGACTGCACACGTCCACGCTCAACATGAACTGGTGTCCAGGAAAACCTAGGTTTAACTACATCCAATCCAATTGGATCGACGGAGTATTCGCAGAGTAGATTGATCGGAGCTTCCGGATAGCTTCCAGCTAAAACCTCCCCGCGATCATGCATCTCATAATACCTCCCATTCCTCTTCTAGCAGAAGAAGATAATTTATAGCTTTCCTATAGATACGTAGACTTACGATGGAATTACTTAAGAGGCGCCTATGCACATCAGAGCCTAAAGCATTGGAAGAGGCTTCACTGGAATTTTGAGGAAACTATTTATTACCCCTGGCGTTATTTAAATTTGTGGGTTTTCAACGGGTTGGAGTCGCAGACCTTATCCTCCACGGTGGTAAGGCACCCCCTTGGTTGACTAGACGGATGATCAGATTGGGCAGTGTTATGGTTAAGCTTATTGTAGACGAGTATGGCTGTCGGGAGTTTCTACGAAGGCTTTCCAACCCCGTTTGGTTTCAAGCCCTATCATGCGTATTAGCGTATGATTGGGATAGTAGCGGCACAACTACCGTGCTCTGCGGAGTTTTAAAAAATATACTCAGCGGGCAGGATTTAGGCGTTAAAGCCGTTGGAGGGAAGGGGAGGCTTTCAAAACTAAGCCTTAACGAGATAGATGAGTTAAGTAGAGTCTACGACTTCTCGGAAGAGGAAAGTGAACGGTTTAAATATGCGAGTAGAATGACTGCAAAAATAGATAACGTAGCTGTTCAAGCGGGCTACAGGCTTTACCACCACATGATGTTCATAGCAGAAGATAGGAGTTGGGCTGTCGTCCAGCAAGGTATGAACCCGAATTTTAAGACTGCTAGAAGGTTCCACTGGCTTTCAGGAAGCTTCAAAAGCTTTGTCGTTGAACCGCATAGCGGAATAATAGGCAGTATGAAACATGACACTGTACTCAACACCGTAGCTAAAGATGCCGAGGAATTTAGAAAGCTAACAGTAGACCTTGTTAAAGATGGAACTGAGAAGCTTAGAAAGACGCTTCTATCAATTCGTGTTGAAGGACAGGAGACGCTTTCAAAGTGGATGGGCAGAGCCGCTGAGGCGCAAATAGTAAAATCGTATAAGGTAGACCCTAGAACTGTAAACTGGGATTCGCTTAAAAAAGCTTATGAAAATTCTCCAAACAACTACGAAGAGCTCTTAGCAGTCAGAGGAGTTGGACCATCAACTGTTAAAGCCCTCGCCTTGATCTCAGAGCTTGTCTACGGCGTTGAACCCAGCTGGAAAGACCCCATCAAGTACACTTTTGCATTTGGGGGGAAAGATGGTATTCCATTCCCCGTAAAGCGACGGGAATATGATGAAGCTATAGGTTTTCTCGAAGACGCAGTATCTAAAGCTAATATAGGTGATAAGGATAAGATTGAAGCTCTTAAAAGGCTTAAAAACTATGCTTCAAAAATCCAACTCACATGAGTAATATGGACTATATATAGTCCATATCCTCCAATTCTGTGGAGAGGGGGCTTATATTTAACAGTTGAAGCGTAATCGGTTTCGACCTATCGAAACTGTTTGATTGTAAGCTTATCTAAGACGTCGGATACGTTTAGTCCTCTATCTTCAGCTATCATCGTCAGGTGGCGCACGGTTCTAGGCTCCACTCCTAGAAATCTACAGACGGCTATATCTACCGTGAATGGGTCTAAGCCCAGTAGGACTCTACCGTTTACTTCAGCTACGTGCAATCCACCTGGGACTACTTTAACAAGGTCTGCTAAGACTTTATCAACGCCTTTCGCATGGTAGCTTAGAAACTTGGATTTAACCATTAAAAGTCCAAACATGTTTTTAACGCAACACGTTAACCTTGTTGTTGGATGGCTTCCGGCTCTGGCGAGGTTGATGAATAGTTTCGCCTCCATTAAAATCGATGGAAGAGGGAGAGAAGGGCATGCCCTACGCTTCGTAACATTGATGTTAACCTTACCATAATCGGAGAAATTTACAAGTTTAACGCCTTTCATACCACTCAATTTTCCATAAATGGATAAGCTTCTAAACCTCTCTTCGGGAGAGTGCATGGTGCTGGCCGTGTCGCCCACGTAAACGGTTTCCGCATAGTTCCCAGCATACACTACCGTAGCCTTTAACAGCTCGACGTCTGGAGGGTAAAACCCGCAGATGTTAGGCTTAACCACCGCTATATTGCATAGGCTTGGTTTAAACCCGGCTTCTTCAGCCAATCTGTCGAAGGACTTTATGGCTGAAGCAACATCCGCAACGACCACCGTGAAGGCTCCACTAGACATCAACTATTTAATTAGGTTTATGTCTTTTTAAGCTTCCTAGGAGTAAACTTGGCTTAAGGCTGGTTTAAGAAGGCGATGGATATGGATAAAGGTAAGCCTATAGTAGCGGTATCTAGAGGATCTAGCAGGTATGAGGCTGTTAAGAAGGCTTTAGAGCTCATACATGACGATATTGCCAGAAGCATTAAAGGTAAACGTAGGATCCTTATAAAGCCTAACTTCGTATCGGATAGTGTTCAGCTAGCCGCTACGCACGTAGACGCGGTCAAAGCTTTACTAGATATCATTGTACCCTTAGCTACAGGGGAGATTATAATAGGAGAAGGTTCTTACGGAGATACTTTTAAAGGTTATAGGAACTTCGGCTATATGGACCTTAAAAGTGAGTACGGCGTTGAACTCTTAGATTTAAACAGCGACGAATACGTCGAAGTTAACGTTTTCGACGGAAGGTTTAGAGAATTTCCGATAAGGGTTTCCAAAACAGTCTATGAGAGCGATTATAGAATATCAGCCGCCGTCATGAAAACACACGACTTCGTTATTGCAACATTATCCATAAAAAACATGGTTGTTGGAAGCATAGTTAAGCCGTACAAGGGTAGAATCCATCAAGGTTATCCCGCTATAAACTTGAACATCTACAAGATAGCTAAGTTCATACCAGTGCACTTAGCGGTTGTAGACGCCTTTAAAGCTATGGAGGGGGATGGGCCTGTTTGGGGCAGTGAGGTTTCAATGGGTGTAGCGTTAGCCGGCTTAGATCCCGTAGCTGTGGACGCTGTGGCTGCCTACATGATGGGTTTTAACCCTATGGATATAGGCTACATATATTACTGTTACAGGTTTGGACTTGGAGAGGCAGACATTGGAAACGTAAGAGTAGTCGGTGAAGACATTGAAGCTTTGAAGAGGAAGTTTAAGCCTCATAGAACCGTCAACAGACAGCTTAATTGGAGGATTCCTCAGGGACTGCTATCTCGGTTGAATTTAGACCCGTAGTATCCTACTTTGAATTCTTCCATTTATAATCCCAGGGGTTTATACTCCACTCTACAAGCCTCCTCTTAAGAGTTTTAGAGCTTACGCCTAGAATTTTAGCTATAGCTGACATCGTCAATCCCTTCTCTAAATAGCTTATAACAGTCTTTTTATCGATGGCTTTCATAGGTCTACCGATTGGTTTCCCTTCAAGTTTAACCCTCCTCATCCCTTCTTTAGTCCTCTGGCTTAACAGCTCCCTCTCCCTTTCAGCAACCCAGCTGAATATGGCGAGCACAAGCTTACGGATCGATGGGTCTAACGTCTGGAGGAAGCTTTCTTTAGGGCTTATGCTGACGAGAGGGGTTTCAAGTGTTTCAAGTGCCTTTACAGCTTCAAGGGTTTCGTAGAAGCTTCTACCTATCCTCGAAAGCTCATATACGATCGTTACGATGGGCCTGGGTTTTAAGCCTACGATCTCCTCTATAAGCCTCCTAAACCCTTGTCTTCTGAGAGGAGGAATCTTACCGCTTATGGCTTCATCCTCGTAGTATTTAAGGATGAGATAGCTGTTGTTACGCGCCCACTCCTCAATAGCTATTTTCTGATTTTCGACAGTCTGTTCCCCTGTGCTGACACGGACATATGCGACTGCCGGTTTAAAATCAGTAGACAAAATCCGCACACCCCTTAGTTCCATAAAAGTTGGACATATAAATTGTTTGAGCACTTTTTGCCGTTAATTTCTCAAGGGCTCCTTTATGTCCATAAACTTATCCGTGACAATCGGGGACGTCGAGCTAATCTGTTCAAAGCCACATCTATGACCGTTAATCGCCCTGATGTGATGGAAATCTAAGATCCACGTTTACAGTCGAAGACAATAATTTTTCAAATATTTAAATTCGTAAGGGTTAAGTATAGACCTGCTATTATGGCGACTGCTGCTTCGATTTTTCCAATATGGGGTAGTATGCGTTTGAACTTTTTAATCAATATGCTTCCGATAAATGATGAGAAAACTGTTAATAGAAATATGGGGGTGATCATGCCTGTTGAAAAGGCTATGAAAAGTATTAGAGGCTCTCCGCCAATCAGAGGGGCTGAAAGAACCATGAATAGAATCGGTAGAGAGCAGGTTAAAGAGTTAAAGGCGTAGATTAATCCGTAGAAGAATTGTTTGACGTAAAGGTTTTCTATATTCTTCAAACCTTTAAACCATACTTGAATTGACATTGATGTCTTACCACTTAAATTGACTATTCCGAAAACTATTAGAAATATTCCGAGAGCCGTACTTATAGCCGGAATAATCGATATGGCTTTTTCAATTAGATAGATGGGAATCAATACGAAGATGATCAGTACTGTTTCAAGCCCCATGGAAACGGTTAAACCGCTTTTTAAGCCTACAGTTAACGATTTCTTCATCCGTTTTTCGCCGATCCAGTTTACTATGTATACTGGGAGTAATGGGAAGGCGCACGGTGAGAGAAAGGCTGAGAAGCCTCCTAGGAAGGCTAGGATTGCTAAAGTTAGGTTCAAACGGTTCATCCCTTAAGTTCATTTAATAGTTGGGAAATTTCATCTATCAGTTTTGAGGCTTCTACGACACCTTCGTGTCGAAACCTTATCCTACCACCATGATCTATGACGACAGTTGTCGGAAGCACTTTAACACTATAGTTTAAACCGACTTCATGGCTTTGAGCAAATATCCAGGTGGCTTCAAGGTTGTCCCTATATTCTGCGAGCGTTTTAGGGTCGTCCGAGGGTTCGATGCTTATGGAAACTATTACGATGGGCGTATCCCTGAAACGTCCATAGACTAGTTTAAGCTCTTCAGTTTGAGCTTTACAGTATCTACACCATGTAGCCATAAACTCCACTATAACGATTTTCCCCTTTTGATCATCCAGTTTAAAGACAATACCATCCACATCTGTTATTGTGAACAGGGGTGCTTCAGTATTGCTCCTCATATTGAAGAAGACTATCAGTAGAACTGCTCCAGCGACTATTGGCAAAGCCATTAAGACTATTAATCTAGTGTTCAATCCAAATACTGCAAAGAACCGTTCAAACTCTTAAAAGTTTTCTGACCCTAGTTAAGCAATCAGGCTTAACTAGGATCTAAGTCTTAAGAGGCACGTTTGGATATGTAATTTTGTGATTTTTCCTTTGAAAGGCATCGGGTACTATTCTAGTTTCTCTCTCGCTGGTTCTATGTGGACTGTGACTATGGTTTCGGTAAGCTTCTTCCTTATAGCGTTTTCAATCTCCGATGCGATCTTATGGGCTTCCTCTATGGGGATTCGCCCTTTGAAGTAGCAATCCAAGTTTATGTGGCGTTTCCCCTCGATAACGTATGTAGTTAATCCTTTCAGGCTTAAAACGTTCTGGAAGCTCTTTACAACTTCATTTACCGTCCGCCAGATTTCCATATCCTCAACAACGGGGCCTCTTGCTTTATCCTCTAGCGGCTCTACGTGGACGGTTATATGCTCGATTACGTCTACAGTGTTTCTCAACTTTCTCTCTATCGTTTCTGCTATATCGTGGGCCTCTTGAACTGATAGTGCTGGATTTACACGTGCATGTAGTATTACGTAGAGTTTGCCGTTGGAGTGGGCGATACTTACCTCATGTACATCTTTCACGCCTTCAACTTCTCTCGCCAGTTTCTCTATACGCTTCTCCATCGCTATTCCATGCTCTAGCGGTTCAACGTGGACTACCACTTCGGGAGATTCAAAGCACTGTTTCAGCTTTTCCTCTATCTTGGATGCTAGTGCGTGGGATTCTTCAAAGCTGAAGTAATCTGGGGCTTGAACTGTTGCTTCTACGAATACTCTATTTCCAACCCTTCTAACTCTGATGCTTCTAACGTTAGATACCTCTTTGATTGAAGCTATTTCTCTTCTGACCTTCTCTACGATATCTCGCGATACGGCGTCGCTAAGCTCCATTCCACTCGTCCAAGCCAATTTAACGCTGAGGTAGCCTAATGTGGCACTTAGGACAAGAGATGCTAAAGCATCTGAGGTTGGGAAGCCTAATACGGCAAATCCGAAGCCGAAAAGTGCTAGTAGGGTTGAACTTAAATCAGCCATCGCATGGTAGAGGTCTGCCTTAACGGTAATACCTTCCTTTTCGGCTTTATGGAGCATCGTAACCCTTAATACGTCTACGCATATTGTGTAGGCTATTGCTATAAAACCTGCGAACCTCCATTCCTGGATAAGATATAGTTCATTATTCACAATCCTCAATATGGATTCGAATGCGAGAAGGAAAGCCGTTCCAAGGAGAATTACTCCACCGATGAAGCCGCCCAATGGTTCGATTTTTCCATGACCATAAGTATGATCTTCATCTGGAGGCTTCATGGAGGCCCTCGCCGCCAGTAGTAGGATGAACGTTGCCATGACGTCTAGAAGCGCGTGAGCACCATCGCTCAGTATCGCTAGACTGCCTACAAGTAGCCCTAGAAACATCTCTACAAAGACGACACTAGCTATTGCGATTGCGGATATTTTCAATGTTCTAAGCTTTTCCCCTCCATAACGCATTATCTTATCAACAGAATGCTCTTTAACGCGCGATTTAAGAATTACTAACAGACAGAGCTATAAGCGATAAGGTTTAAAAGCTGTAGATCATATGCTCCTTTACAATGGAGACGCACCTACCGGAGCGGTAACACATCCCTTGCTTCTAAGGTGGAATAAGATAAAGTGGGAACCCAAAGGACGTGGATCAGCCAATTAATGAATTACTTAGAGGCGGCATCCCCTAGCTTCAGTCGTGGAGAGTGTTAACTTCTTACTACTTCACCATAGCTCTGTATGCTTATTCCATACTCTTTTTCCAACACCTCTCTTTCGGATAGGATCAGTGAATCTTTGGTGATTAGTTTCTCTCTCAATGCGACCGCAGTGGCCACTATGACGCAGTCCAAATAGTCAGGTATAAGCTTTCTAACCTTGAAAGAAGCTGCAATTATCTCGGGCTTGTAGAAGAGCTCAACTTTGAAAGTTCTAAAAATTGCTTCAATAGCTTCAGAAACGGAGTTAGCTGGAATCTTAAGTTTTGCGTCCTTCGCTTGAAGCTCAAAAATGGAAATTAAGCTGACTGTTATTTCCTCAAGCTTCCAATCAATCTTCCCGTCAGTAACCGCCTTTAACAAACCCGTATCGATTTTGATTCTTGCGAGGGTTAGAAGATAGGTCGTATTTAAGATCGTGGTTCTAACCTCCGTGATAACTCCTGCGAAACTTCTCAAAATCCTTAGCGGAGGTTTTTGCGACTTTTCTGAGTATATTAAACGCATTATATCGTCTCCTCTCATCGACTCCCTTAATAGCTCGTTTAAAGCTTTCAAGAAGTCCTTAACTGTTCCATATCTCTTTAAAACTCCTCTTCAACAAGCTTTTTGCAGACATATCCTTCCAGCAAGACACTTGTACGTTTAGCCATATAAACGCTCAAACATTTAAATGCTTAAATACAAATATAAAGTATTGCTTAAGATCGTCTTCATATGCTTTACAAACTGCTATACGATGAAGACCATGTTTACAGTGGTCAGAGGTATATGGTGGAATAGATATAAAAATTTATAAAGAATAGCTTTTTCCATTAGCTTTCAGAGATTTTACGTATGAAATCGATAAGGTCTAAAGCCCTTTTAGAGATAGTGATGTTGATACTGACCGCTACTTTTACTCTAGAGTTGAAAACACTGAGTGAGCCTGTTCAAGAACCGTGGAAAAGCTTAACGTCTATCAACATGGAGAGCGTAATGAAGCATGTTGAATTCTTCTCTTCGTTTGAAAGCCGGATGACTGGCTACCCCGGTTTCTACAAGGCCTATGAATACATAGTTGATGAACTCAATAGGACATTGGGAAATGTTGCTATCGAAGGGTTTGAGGTAACGGTTCCGATTCAACATTTCGCAGAAATCACCGTAGAATCCCCTGAACACAAAGTTTTAAATGCTTACGCCTTCTGGCCTAATCTAGCCGAGTCGTGCTCTACACCAGAAGATGGATTGAGAGGACCATTATACTATGTGGGTTATGGGACTCTACCTGAAATGGATGGGAAGCCGATAGACGGGTCAATAGTTCTAATGGAGTTGAACAATAGGTGGTTTTGGAGGATAGCTCTTAACATAGGTGCTAAAGCTGCGATATTTGTAGAGCCTGAAGACTCTTTTAGAGGTGATTTTTGGGCGAAGGCTCTACAAATACCGATAAATTTCCCCAGGCTTTACGTGAAGAAAGAAGATGGAGATTACTTGAAGAAGCTCATCGAGAAGTATGGAAATTTAACTGTAACGTTGAAATCTTCCATAACTTGGGATAAGGTTAAGGCCTACAACGTATTGGCTGAGCTTAAAGGTACAGACCCGGAGCTTTCTAAAGAGTGCATCGTGCTTGCGGCTTACTACGACTCACTTTCAATAGTTCCAACTTCAGCTCCCGGAGCATCCGAGTCCTTGGGAATATCGCTTTTACTAGAATTGGCTAGAGTTTTCAAAGAGAACCCTCCTAAGAGAAGCATATTGTTTGTGGCTTTGGGAGGTCATGGATTGGGATTGGCTGGGGCTAGAGAATTTGTATGGAAGCATTTTCAAGAAATTGGTGGAAAATATAAGCTGTTGATAAGCTTAGACCTTTCCACTGAGAGTTCAGACCTAGCTGTACAATTCTACGGAGGCTTTTACGCACTTCATGGAACTGTCCCAGGATACGAGACGAAGTTTCAATGGCTGAGAGATAAAATCTTTAATGAATATCTCAAGCTTTATAGAACCTATGGTGGGCAGATCAGGCTTTTCGACTCACTCTCCTTAACGAACATTTACTATGAGCCAACTCCATTATACGTCGATAGTGAACCGTTTGTGCTGGCTGGAGGAATCGGCTTCACATTCAGGACATTCAACGTATTTAGAAGACATCTCTTTACGCCTTTAGATAGACTAGAAGACATAGAAATAGATAGACTTAAGCCACAAGCTGAGTACATAGCCTTAACTCTTAGAATGCTTTGCGAAGAACCTAAACTAGCGGTATATTCTAAGCCTACAGTTATAGGAGTAGGTTATGGATTTGTCACTTTAAGCGGTTACGTTCAAGAGTATAATTTAACGAGAGGCTGGTATCAGAAGGTTCCCAACGCCCTCGTACAGTTACCTTTCTGGCCTACATTGATAGTTGAAAAAACGGATGAAAACGGCTATTTTCAGATTAAAGGACTTAGAGCAGGGGCATACTACTGGTTTAACGGCTTCATAGTTGACAGATATGGACATGTGTTGGGTACAAACGAGTACGGAGGCTTTGCACCCCCACTGCCGAACTTATTCGGCATAACGATATATAGACCAGACGCTTTCGTAAACATTAAAGTATTCCGATGCGGAAGCATACACATATCATACGTAGTAGATCCGAGAACCTTCTACACACCTTACGGTTCATATACTGTTTTAAACAACTTCAAAACACACGTGACTTTAATTACCTATGGACCTGTTTATACTGACGGTTACGACTTTCAGATATTCATACCCCCTGACACTCCAGTGGAAGTATTCCTAAGGACTGGTGGATCTCAAGAAAACTATGCAATCTTACTTAACATAACAGAGTCCAACATAGATGGCACTGGATATTTGGTTCAACCTGGAGAAATTCTCAGAATTAAAAACCTAGTGTTAGAGGCCCCTAAAAGCTTCTACATTTTAAATAAAGAGAGGCTGGATAACCTCCATAGTTTTTACGCCTTTAGTATAAGACCTGAAGAATACCATAGACAGGCTGAAGATATGTTGCAAGAAGCTTATGAGGCGTTTAACAACATGCGTTATAGCGAGGCTTACTGTAAGGCCGTACATGCTTGGTGTTTGGAAGCTTATGCCTACAGTGCCATAAAAGATTTTATCGTAGATCTAGCCTACAATTCGTCTCTAACGTACATTTTCACGCTACCTCTGATCATAGTGGTGACTATGGGGTTTTTGAGGAGGAGAGGCGGGGGATTGAAAACTTTAGCAGTTCAATTGGCGTTTTCGCTATTCTTCATGGCGGTTCTATACTTGTACAGCCCCGGCTTCCACGTTGCAACAAACATCTACGTGATGCTGGGCTCTCTTTTCATAATTGCCCTCGTAGTTCTCGTCTTGATAATTCTATGGAGGGAGTTCTCGACAGCTTTAAGCTTCATCAGGAGGAGGTTTCTGAGGATTCCCTACGATGAGAGCGACGCTAGATTAGGCGTTAAAGAGCTGACGTTTAGAATAAAAAGATTTCTTGAAGAGGATAAGGCTAGATTCTTAGCAATAGTGCTCATTTCTTCTCTGGCTACGTGTACTTTTCTATTAACATCATTCTGTTCAAGTTACACTTACGTCTTTGAATCTTCTAAGATTTTTGAAGCAGAAGAAGGCAGAATTCTCCTCAGAAAATGGCCTTGGGACGTCTTCGCTGAAAGGCACGTAGATCTTTTAAAGATAGAGCTTGCAGAAAACGCCTTGGTATCTAGCAGGGTTTGGACGTACCCTTCCTATCAAGAGCTCAGGATAAATTTAAATTCCACTGTTAAAGGGTTTCTAGGACTATCTTATGAGGAATTCCTCATAACGCAGGTAAATGGCACTATAGAGCAGGGTGGGTGGTTTGAGAAAAGCGACCTGTTCGCATGTATACTGAGCGACGAAATCGCAAGGGCTTTAAACGCTAAACCCGGGGATCTAGTTGAAATCTGGGGTATACCTCTAAAGGTCAGAGGAATATTCAACAGTTCTAAAATGGACTCTCTGAGAGACTTAGACGGAGAACCTATCACGCCTAAAGACTTATTTGCCCCCTATGGTGAAGAGCGGGCGGTTCATCTGCCAGCTTCTTCAGTCGTCATAGTTCCCTACGAGTTAGCTATGAAGATGGGAGGTACAATATATAGCGTGACGATAAAACCGTATGATATAGAATCTATAGATTACATAGCAAGATCTTTAGCCTATAGGTCTCTAGGGGTTTACGCGTATGCTTCCAAGGCCGGGTCTGTAAAGCTATATTGGTCTAGAATGAGCTATAAAATTGTACTCTTAGATGAGCCCTTAACGATTTTCCTAAATTTGAGTTTTATGATCGTAGGGTTTTACATAAGTTATAGGTCTAGGTCTCAATATACGGGGGTTAAGTTTAAAACCATATTTGTCAAAGCGGTCTTACTAGGGCTTACGTCTTATCCAATAGGCTTATTCCTCGGACAGCTGCTCTCTATACTATTCTATAGAATCGGAATCTTACCTGAGGAGGTGAAACCAAACTTTTCAACGTTTTCTCTAATAGTAGCTTTCCTGCCAGCTATAGCAGGTTCTCTCTCATGTTATGGAAGCCCCTTCCTCTCCATCATGGAAAAAGCATTGTTAGAAACGTTGAGAATGAGGGAGGTTTTAAGACACGGTAGAGAGTATCGGTTGAGTAGAAAAGTCTTGGAGGGTTTAGACGAGAAAACCGTTATGGGACTTATTGCCTTTACGGGTGAACACTTCAAGCTATATATGGAAGAACGTTATGAGGGTATACAAACTTTAGACATGGGCTTCTTCAACGTAGAAGGTTTGAAAAGGCTTAGATTGGTCGTGCAGATGGCTCCATGGGAGTTCGGTATAATTGCAAATGCAACACTTGAAGCAGTTAGAGGTGAAAATGGACTATATGATTTGACAGTTTCTGTAAGATGTAGAGGTGGTCTGGAGGATAGGCATTTGGGAGGGATGTTTAACAAAATCTTAACTACGTTGAATCAGTGGAACCGTTTAGATAAGTCTTCGCAAGAATACTATGTTGAAAACGTCTTAACGATTTTAGGAGAATACGCCATAAAGAGGGATCTGCATGAGAGACTTTAGTGGCCTCAGTCTTAGAGTGCTGATTATAATGCTTTTCATAGCCTTTGTAGTAGAGCCTATAGTAATATACAATTATCTGATAGGCGGCTCATTCGGAGGCTTAGAGGCTTGGCTTATAATAATACTCCTCGTCGAAATAACAAGTATAACTGGTAGAGCGTTGACTATGCAAGAAGCATTTATGATAAATACGGTTGTAGGGTTAATATTGGCTAGGTCTCTACTATTTCCGACAACTTTACTATACGACATGTTTTACGCCTTTCATCAGGTGACAAGAGATTTTGGATATGCTATTCAATTGCCCTACTGGTTTACAGTCCCCCCGGAGTCCTTAGTTGCGAAGGGACTTCTTAGGACATTTTTCACTGTTGATTGGGCTATTCCATTAACAGTGCTGCTGACTCAAATTACAATAAACTTGGTAATAGCATTATCTATGGGAATTATATGTTACGAGATATACGTTGTCGTTGAAAAATTGGAGTTCCCACTTCAAGCGGCAGCGGCTGAAGGTATAATTACGGTCACCGGAGGAGACCCTGAGAGAAGTAGAGTGTTCGCAATATCGGCTTTCATAGGAGGGGTGTATGCGATTTTAAGCTGGTTCATTCCGGTTGTTGTAAACTGGCAGATCCCATCTCTAGTATACATATTCGACTGGGAATTCACTAATCTATTGGAGTATTGGCGTGATATACCCATTCTCCCAGGTGCATCACTTGCCGTAAACGTAAATCTTCTAACGTTTGCATCGGGGCTTGTGATCCCTCTGGACGCTTGCATCTGGATGTTCATAGGTTCCCATATGCTATACTTCATAGGGAACGCTCTCTTAGTCAGATGGAACCTCTGGACTCAGGTCGATGTTGGAGCGTGGTATCAAGGAGCAGGAGTGTACTATAACGTTAGATGGTCTCAGTTCAACTATTGGGCCGCATTAAGCCTGGGCTTTGCATTGGCAGGTTCCATTGTCCCAATCATACTAAGACCTAGCGGAGTGGTTAAGGCATTTAAATTGCTATATAAGTTGGTTGAGTCTGAACGAGCCGGAGATATAGTATCGCTATGGGTAGTTTTAACGATGTTCATTTCAGCGTCTGTAGCCTACATCATTCTACTCATATTACTCCTTCCAAAAATAGCCTATGGGCAGCTGCTACTCTTAGCATCAACATTTATAGGTGGAAGCTTTTTCATAACGCTCATATCTGCTACTACGACTGGTGTGACAAGCTATGGGTTTAACATTCCATACTTGAGGGAGGGTATAATTCTGACAGCTAGGTATCCCGGTCTTGAAATATGGTTTTCGCCAGTGGGAATAAACATTGATGGTGCGGGTATAGCTGCTTCCATGAAGACTGCCACGATGACTGGTGTAAAGTTGAAAGAGTTTCTAACGGCATATGTCACATCTACTGTGTTAGGCATTTTATCAAGTTTCATATTCACACAGGTATACTGGAGTTTAAATCCAATACCGTCATGGGCATACCCGAACACAGCTTATGGATGGCACTTCTCAGTCTACGACCGAAACTTAAACCTTAAATGGTTTATGTCAGGCCAAATACTTAAACCGCCCCTAATACTCGGTGGTTTTATAGCTGGATCCGGACTTTACCTTCTGTTTAATCTTCTAGGTGTTACAAACTGGTTTTTTGCGATGCTCTCCGGCTTTGTCACATATCCTAATGTAGCTTTATCGATAATGCTAAGTGCTCTAATCAGTAAATATGTTTTTGCTAGAATCTTCGGATTGGAAACTTGGAGAAAATACGCGCCAAACGTTACAGTAGGATTATCAGCAGGGTGGGGAATAGTAATTACGTTGGGTGGAATAATAAATCTAATTTCAAGAAGCGCATGGATACTACCATACTAGGAGGGGCTGGCGTTGAAGGGGGGACGAGTGCAATTAAATACCTCGAGAATACTACTAGCATTAACGTTAACGACGGTTTGGAGTATTTTTGGAGCCATTTTAACTATAGTATTGGGGAGCGTGCATGGATACACTTCTTACGATGGATTCGCCCTCGCCAGTACTACAACGCTACTGGCATTATACGTAATAGGTTCTTATAAGAGGCCCGTTAGTGTTGAAACATATGCTTCAGTTTTAATAGCACTATCATCTTCTACAATCACATGCGGTTTCTGGAGCTTCAGTAGCACATTCATAAGAAGCTGGTACATTAGAATCATGGAACCGTATAGAACAATCTTTGGAACGTACATGCCGTACTTCTGGGCTCCTGAGGTTGAGACTATAAATTCTATTTTACTTGGAGGAAAGGCCTTTCCGATTATGGAGTTAGCACCATCTATGGTTTTCTGGATCTGTTTAACATTTTTCTCCTACGCCTTCTTCGTAGGCTCTGCCTTAATGTTTAGAGAAGCCTTCCTAGAAGTTGAAAAACTTCCATTCCCCCAAACTCAAGTTTATCTAGAATTGACTCCGTACTCTTCCATGAGGCGTTTTTCGAGGGGGCCATTTAAAGCAGGACTAGTATTCATACTTGTTCTACAGATACCCTACGTTATTAGACAAGCCGTACCTTGGTTTCCAGTCGTACCGATAAATTGGGGACAGTTTTTCCCCTTTACCGTAGACTTTTCAGATGTAAGAGAGATTAGAGAGATCTATTTACCCAATTCCGTTTTAATATTTGGATACAATCCATGGCATATCGCCCTAGCCTATTTAGCTCCTATGGATACTACTCTATCCGTATGGTTTTCATTTCTATTGCTTCAAATAGTTTACCCGGCTTTAGCCACGTGGATGGGGATAATACCTATGAATACTTCAAGGGTTACTTTTCAATCTGCTAGGAATTGGCGTTGGATCAACCTTATGTACGGACCGCTTAAACCTTACATAACTATAGGTGTGGGTGGACTTATAGGTATAGGTGTATGGCCGATAATACTCGACTTAACATTCAGAGAGAGGCGGAGGGTTTTCCTAGAGAGAACCGGACTACTTTCGATATTACTGGGCGCCGCTGGCTTAGCATACTTAACCTATTTAAGCAATTCTCCCCTACTTCAAACGTTAATGGGTCTTCTGATTCTACAGGGTATTGGTTTAGGCTTAGCGAGAGTTAGAGGTGAACTGGGGCTTTTAATACCGCCACTTTCCAAACCTCTAAATACAGCATTCTGGTATAGGATATATCCTTGGAAAACTATGGATCCAGAGTATTTTGCATACTTGCACATTTTTGGAGGAGTCTATAGTTCTGAAGCTGGAGTTAGCTTTACGTCAATACCATCATTATCGCTGGAAACGATTAAAACGATGAAAAGCTGGAAGATGGAAGACATAGAGGGATTTTATATCCTTTCCCTGGCGTCGATAGCGGTGGCTTCCGCTGTATACTTTCTGGCTTCTCTAGAACTTTTCAACGTATATGGGGTTTCAGCATTCCCAGGGTCGAAAAGACTATTCTATGAAACAGTGAAAGACGAATCCGATTTCCTGATAACAGCGGTTTCGACTTACCCGCCTTGGCCGTGGTGGCAAAACATAATATACGGCTTACTGGGTATGGGCATGGTCATGGTTTTAGGATTCACATTCCCATGGTTCCCCATAACTCCTGAGGGACTGGTTATATCGGCTACGGAAGTCGCAATGCAGGGCTTCTGGAGCAGTTGTTTAATAGCTTGGATTCTGAAGAAGCTGACTTTTGCCATAGGAGGGGCTTACCTTTACGAACGTGATGGAAAATCTATGGCTTTAGGAGTAATACTCGGCTATATCCTGACAACGGTATTAAGCATACTGGTATCTTTGATATTAGTAATCTACCACTGATTTCACGGCTTTACCTTGAATCATTGACACTCTCCACGGCTAAAGCCGGGAGATTCTTGCTTCTAAGGCTCTCATCAGTTGGCTGTTCACAGCCCTTTTAGGCTCCCACCTCATCCCGTCCCACCTTAGAAGCAAGGGGTGTGCCACCACCCCGTTAATGCTACCTCCGTGGAGGTAGCCTATATTTAAGACGCCTACGGCATCCCTATGTGCCTCTAACCCGCAGTCTAGACATTTGAAAAGTCTTCCTTTGGTTGTTATGTTTTTAGAGTGGCAGAGTGGACATTTGCTTGACGTTCCGTATTCGCTTTTCTCCTCTACTTTTATGCCGTACTCTTCGGCTTTTTCTCTGAACCTTCTAACTATGTAGTTGAAGCTCCAGAAGTTGTTTATCATGGCATTTGTTTTACTGCCATACTTGTTGTTTCTTATGTCCTTCAACCTTCCAAGCACTATCTTTGAAATGCCGAGTCGATAGGCATCTTCAACTATGGTTCTTATCATGGTGTTTATCGTATGCCTGAACCTTCTCTGACGGATTCTGTATAGTTTCCTAAGCTTCCTTGACGTTTTAGCCTCGTTGATTCTTGCTAGATTGCTCCGCTCCTTCGCTATCCGTCTTGTCCAGTACCACCAGTCTGATAGAACGGCTCTACTTGAGAAGGCTATGGGTTGCCTCAAACCTTCAAACCATACTGTGGCAAGGTTTATTACGCCAAGGTCTATGTAGAGGGGCTTGTTGCCTCCCTTAGGCGGAGGCTTCTCGACTTTAACGCTCATAAAGCCCCTCCACACCCCACCCACTCCATCGTAGATTATCTCAAGTCTCCCTTGCTCGCCCTTCCACTTCAGCTCACCTTTATATTTCAGCTTGAATCCTTTTGGAAGATAGAGGTATTTCTCGTCAATCTTGTAGCAGTCGTTTCTTACAACCATTCTCAGCTCTCTTCTACCGTTCCTTTTCCAGTATCTAGGCATTGAAACTCTGGTTATATGCTCTGGAAGTTTGCCCTTAGACTCAAGTTCTTTAAGTTTAAGGAAGCTTCTCCAAGCCTCATTATTCTTGTTTATTATCTGCTGGGCTGTTGCTGATCCTATTAGCGGAGCGTATTTAGCGTAGAGATGCTTAGGATACCATTCAAACTTCTTGTACCTTATGTAGGCTTGTCTCTTCTCAAAGTTCACTTCATTGTAGAGTCTAGCGCAATTGTCTGCAAGCTCCCATAGAGCTGGATGATCCTCAACTATGAAGGTGTTTGTTCGCTCCATTTTAGACGCCTTTTTTTGGGCTTCAATGTATTTTTCAATGGTCTCTTTAGAGACCGCTCCTATTGTCGAAACGTAGTAGCTGTGTGTCCATAGGGATGGCAACTTAAGCAGTTCGGGGAACTCCTTTCTAAGGATGTTCGAACTCCTGCCCTTGATTCTCCTCACGATCTTGTGAACAGGTATCGTTGGATGGGCCGATATGAACAGATGGACGTGATCAGGGTTTATGGTAATCTGTAAAATACTGTTTAATTCCATGTTTTAATGCAAACGCTTTAACGTGGTTAAGGGTTGGAGAGGCTACGGCGATTATTTCACAATCGCCACATCTTCTAAATGCGTTGGCATGAATATCCGCTACGAAGCCGCTGCCAATTACTCCAACACCGACCCTTCTACTCATAGCAATCTAACTGAACTATTTGGAAAGTTGAACATTTAAAAATTTGCTAAAACCTCAGTAGCCAACATCTTTCAAAGATTAAGATTATGAGATCAGGAATCTTTTACAACACCATATTAAAAAGATGAAAATTTTTAAACCTAAGCTTAAGTAGCGTTAACTGAAGATTAAACGTCGAAGGGGTCTTGGTGAACCGCGAACGATTGAAGAGGGTCTTTGACGGAGTAATATTGATGGCGATTTCCACTTTGGCAGTCATATCAGCCGTAGCCTCCTATGCATCCACTACTGAAGAGAGCTTTGCAACAGTTTTTACATATTCACTATTATTGACAGTAGGGTTGGCATTTTTGCTTCTACTTTTGAATAGAGATAAGCTTAAAGAACTGTCGGATTTGAAAAAGACGGTTTTAAAAATAATATTATGGATTAAGAGGAAGACTCCTAAAATATTGTGATAACTCATGATATTGTGTCGGTTGATGCTTTATTCATCTCCATAGTCATTTCATTCCTATGGAGTTAACTCTGTATTTAGATTCAGCCAACACCTATCCCTGTACTTTTTAAAACCGACCTTCATGTATACATGCTTCGCAGGAATATTGTCGCTACGGACTCCCAATCCTACGTATTTCACGCTCTCACATTTAAAAGCCTCTTCTACGGCTTTTGAAACCAGAGATGTGGCGAAACCTCTACTCCTATACTTCCGACTTGTGAACACCCTTCCTATCCAGCATACTTCAGGTATATGAGGCAGTAGTTTTTTCAGCTGAACCACTGAGGCGAGCCTTCCGTCTGTGAAAATTCCATAGATATCGCTTCTTTTCAACTCACCCATAGTCTTTTCGACCTCCTCTGTTATATCGTTGGGTACTGGGCGCCATTCACGCATTAGCCTAAGAAAATCCACTGCATGATCTTCATTTAATAGTTTCACGTCATGCTTGATGTAAAGTGTTTCTTCACCTTTTCTGAGGCTCATAATTTCAGTCGTATACTCACTTTTAATGGGGAATTTGTTTTTCACGATGTCGCTGAGCGTAGGGCTTAAATGGAACGTAGCTTCGTCTATCTTCACGATGTCCAGTAGATGTGTTATCACATCTCTATCTCCATCAAGGATTATAGATGGGGGTGTTTCCCCACGGTAGATTAGGAGGAAGCCAGCTAGATGGTCGTTTTTAAAACCAATATGCCACAACGTTTTCCTATGAGAGACCGCATCGTATAGGTCGTAAAGTGGGTAGAAGTTGTAGATGGGGTCTACTCTCAAGTAGGAGCCGAGTTCTCCGGTAAACTCTTCGCTGAGCTTTCTCAGTTTAATTGACGTATCCATTTAACAACTGTCACATAGATGCGTTAACGTAGTAGCGTAAAAGTTTAACCCTTACAGTTGGTCACAAACAGGCAACAAACGGCTACAGCAATACCCACTTACGCTTAGACCATAGATTGAAACAAAATTTTAGAAACTTAAGAGTATTTGTTCAATGATGTTTTCAAGGAAGAAATCGCTGTATCTTTCTTTTTGCTTCTAAATCTCGCTGCATTTTTTCACATCGCTCATACCATAATGTTTCATATTCATTTTGTGGTATAACTCTGTTTCTGAGGTCAGCTATTGTCCTTTCTCCTTCACTCTTACACAATTCTACACAGATTTTATAGGCATCCCAGTCAAGCTCTTCATCTTCCCAGTATACTGGGATTTCTGAAAAACCATAGAGAAAAGCCGCGAAGGCTCTTGTATGTCCATCCACAAAGATGATGTCTTCATCGAGTTTCTTAATTGGTATAGGTTCTATTGATTCAAGTTTATTGATGTTAAATGTTTTCATCACTTCAGATAATTTTTCAGAGCAAATGTACAGCTGGCTTGGCTGTATCTCGCTTAATTTCATCATGAAAATCTTTTTGTCCATAAAAACCCTGCAAGCTAAACTATAAAATCTTCCACCTTATTAACATTTTATCTCCAAATCCACACATCCGCCTATTTTCCCCTAAGCCTCAACGTACTCTATAGGCGGTGCCCGTACTTCCTTTGGCTTTCATCCCTTAGAAAGCCTCTGCAACTCTTAAATCTTAGAAGTGGAGACTAATATTTAGAGCATTATGGAGATAGACTGGGAGGAGTTTAAGAAGAAGTTTCCAAACTTGGCTAGAGAAATGGGAAATAACGTTCAAAGAGTCAGCATCGGAGGAGTTAGAACGTATAACGCGGAAGATTTTGATGAGCTTAAAATGCCGGACGCTATATCATATCTTAGACGCTGTGAGACTGAAGAGCAAGCAATTGAGGTGATAGACTACTTGGAGCGTAAGGGTGAGATAACCAAGGAGTATGCGGATACGCTTAGAAAACAGCTTAAAGAGAAGGGTGTTAGAAGCTTCGGTTCTCTTAAAAAGCCAGACTACTACCTGAGAAAATACTACTATGGAGACCTGTAACTCTTCAATCGACGTAAAACTCTGAAGCTCTTCGCGTGTGTTGGAGAGCCGTCTACGTTCTGTATAGGTATATTCCAAAAAGCAAATATATGAGAGGTGTTGTATCTACTGTAGTTTTTCGTTTGGGAGGATCGACGATGAGCGAGGTGTATTTAGTTAAAGCTGTTAGACCCAGATATGATAGGTCTGAAAGCCTTGTGGTTAAGATCCCGGAGCTTTTAGAGAAAGCTGGTGTTAGAAGCGTTGTTAAAGATGGAGATATAGTGGCTATTAAGATCCACTTTGGAGTCACCGGGGGGTATAGAAGTATTAGACCTCAGTTCATCCGCGCAGTCGTAGACGTAGTTAAAGGACTGGGCGGTAGACCTTTCATAACGGATACCTGGGGTTTAAACCACCTCAACGATGCCTACTACGATGGGATAAGCCACGCAACGGTTGGGGCGCCCGTACTACCGGCCAACGGTATTAAGGAGAACGACTTCAGGGTTGTTAAGCTCGATAAGTATTACCGTTTAAGCGAGGTTGAAGTCGCAGGCAACATATACGACGCGGATGCTCTGATAAACTTCGCACATGCTAAGGGTCACGGTGGAGCTGGATACGGCGGCGCTATTAAAAACCTAGCCTTAGGCGGGGTTACGGGGAGGATGAGGGGGGCTGAACACTCTAAGGAAAGAGAGGGAGGTGTGGTAGCATTCCACGAAGCTATGGCAGACGTGGTTAAAGCAGTTCTATCGAATAAGAAAGACAAGGTTTTACACTTGCTCTGGATAATGGACGTTGTGGAGCACTGCGACTGCGCGCCCTTCGGCATGATACCGCTAGTTCCAGACATAGGGATAGCCGCGTCTAAGGACATAGTAGCCATAGATAAGGCAGGTTTAGACCTTATAAACCAAGCACCGCCAATACCAGGCTCTGTGGCGGACAGTTATGGGCTTAAGCCTGGGGAGAACAAGTTTCTACGTATACACGGCGTAGACCCGTATACTCAAGTCACGGTGGCTGAAAGAGCCGGTCTTGGAAGTGCAAAGTACAGGCTTATAGAATTCTAACATACTGTAGACGGTGAAGACTTGAAAAAACTAGTGGTCTGTTTAGACGTAAGCGAAAGCATGAGATATGGGACACCGCAGAAGCTGAGGCAGGCCGTGGACGTAGTCGTTGAAGCGGTTAAACCCTTAGAAGGTATAACGCCGGTGGGGCTTGTCATATTTGACTCTGAGCCGGAAGTCCTGTTAGAACCTAGAGTGGTAAACTTATCAGAGGTTCTAGAACTGCTTGAAAAGCTTAAACCTAGAGGTGTAAGCCGTTTAGCCGCCGGCTTGGAGAAGTCGATTTCACTAGCCGTGAATGGTGGAGAGGTCTTAGCCGTATCGGATGGACGTGCCAATTTAACCTTAGATAGGTCGGTGAGTTTTGAGGGTAAAGTGGAGATTGAACAGGAACTTGTGAAGATCGCACGTAGTGCCACTGAGCAAAACGTGAAAATCCATACTGTAGCCGTCGGTGAAGACGCGTTTATAAATACGCTTAAGGCTCTGTCTGAGGGATCTAATGGATCATTCAGCTTAGCTGAAGCTTTCCAAGGTTTAAACGTCAACCCTAGAAGACTTCATACAGTAATTGCTGTTGAAAGTTTAACGGTCTACCCGGCTCCGGCTGAACTACCTCAAGCCCAGCCTACCTGGACTAGGGAGTCTCAGCTAACTCACGTAGCGGTTGTATCAGACATGCTTTATAAGAAGTACCGGGAGAGCCCCATAGCGTTTCTACGGAATCCTAGGAACGGTAGAGAGGCTAGGATAGCTATGCTTACGGTGGAAGACCCTATTCTAGATGCTTATAGGAAGCGTATGGTTAAAACCGTTCAGAGTATTCGCGAAGAAAAAGCCATTCTCTTAGATAGGTCTTATAGAGACTTCCTCCTCCTGGAATCCAAGGAGACGGTAGAGCTTAGACTATGTAGGGTGGAAAAATAAAGGGGTAGAGTCTGCCTCATAAGGCTGTGAAGCTTTCTACGGTCTTCCAATCCAGTCTCTTAACCATCTCTAAGACGAGTTTAACAGCGTTTTCGAGGTCTTCTAAATAGAACATTCCAACGTGGGTATGTATGTGCCTCGTAGGTACGCCTATTACTATGCTTGGGCATCCGGCTCTTGAAATATGTATCCTACCGGCGTCCGTCCCACCTCTGGCGACTTGGCTGAGCTGGTATGGTATTTTAGCCTCCTCAGCCACTTTTATCGTAAACTCTTTAAGAGGCTGGTTTGGGATCATAGTGGCGTCGTAGGTTATTATCGAAGGGCCTTTACCTATTTTAGCGGGGGCTTCTGTAGCCTTTATACCTGGTACATCCCCGGCAATATCGACTTCTAAAACAACAGCCACATCTGGGTCTACCACGTGGGCTACTGTTCCGGCGCCTCTAAGTCCAACCTCTTCTTGAACTGTAGCTGCACCGTAAACCGTGTTTGGATGTTCCAGCCCTTCGGTCTTAAGCCTCCTGACAACATCCATGGCTATGAAGGCTCCGAGCCGATCGTCGAAGGCTTTACCAGTGGCTATTTTACCGTTTCTGATCAGCATGAAGGGTGAGTAGGGTACTATCGGGTCTCCTATTTTAATACCCATTTCCTCAGCCTCTTTACGGCTTGTAGCTCCAACGTCTATGAACATGCTAGTCTTCTCAACAACCTTTTTAGCTTCTTCAGGTGTAAGCAGGTGGGGGGGCTTGGCAGCTATAACCCCGTAGACATCTCCTTTAGCCGTCCTTATGACTACTCTCTGAGATAGTAGGACTTGGTCGAACCAGCCTCCCAGCGGGTTGAACGCTACATAGCCTAAGTCGTCTATGCCGGATACTACGAAGCCAACTTCATCTATATGTCCAGCTAGCAGTACTCTAGGCTTCTCGGAAGAGCCTTTTTTGACGAATATCACGGAGCCGAGCTTGTCAGTGAGTATTTCATCGGCATACTGCTCCACATACCGTTTAATCTTCTGAGCAGCTTCTCTTTCAAAACCGGCTGGTCCGAAGGCTTCGAAAAGCTCTTTTAAAACGTTTAAACTCCAATCATCTAACAATATCTCAACTCCTAACAAGAGAAGAACGGCTTCAGACTTTATAAATCCTTATGCCGCTGTTACTCTTTATCATGGTTTTTCAAACGTATAGGTATTAACGGGGCTATTCCGGTCAGGGAGAGTAGTGAAAGCATTGTGAACGTCTCCGTAAGCCCCATGTAGCTGGATACTAGTCCAGCCACTATGGGGCCTAAAACTACGCCGACCTGTTGTGCAAGTCCGTAGTATCCTGTAACCGTAGCAGAGCCTCTGCTTAAACGCCCTATTAACGCTAGGCTGGCGGCGAAGTATAGGGCGAAGGACATCCCCCTTAAGGCTTGAGCGAAGGCGAAATCCGTGAAAGCTTGAGCGCTGGTGAACCTGTAGTAGGCTAGTGCGAACCCGGCTGCTCCTAAAACCATGACTATTCTATCGCCGAGCCTATCGGTTAAAACGCCTGAAATGAGCATGAAAGGTATTTCGACGAGGGAGCCTAAAGCCGTTATAGAGCCTATTGCACTCTTTGAGAGGTTTTTATCGACTGCTAGTAGAGGTATGAACCTGTTATCGGCGCTGGCTACCATGTCCATTATTCCGAGCGACGTTAAGAATAAGGCCAATTCATAGGATACTCTGCCTCTACTTTTCGCGGTACGCTGTAGCTGGCCACTGTCTGGGACTGTGATAGAGGTTAACACCGTCGCCGTGGAGAATCCGAACGAGTAGAGCAGTATCGTTTTAGAGCCGTATAGGTCTGCTAGTACTCCGAACATGATGTTTCCAACGGTCCATCCGATGGACCTGCTTATCCTGTACGTGCTCATAACCCTACCCATGACTCTGCTTGAAGTAGCCTCAGAGATTATGGCTAGAGATATTGTGACTATTATAGGTGTGCTGAGACCTACGGATAGGCTTATCAGTACGTACGTTGGGAGGCCGCTTGCGATATAGGATGTGAGGAATGCCGAAGATAGGAAGACGGTTGAAGACGCTATTAGAAGCCTCCTGTTTAAGCCTCTATCGCTCGCGATGCCTGCTAGAAGCTGGGCTAAGCCGCCGCCGAGCCCGGTTAACGCTCCAACGAGCCCTATTAGGCTGTAGCTTAAGTTTTCCTCTTTCATAAGCAAAGGTAGGAAGATGGAGTTGGCCGCTCCGACGACGCCTAGTATGAGGGATACTATGAATAGCGCGGCAAATACCTTAGCAAACCTCTTATCTTTCAACGCTCCACCGACGTCTATACCGAAGGCAATAGGAGGCAAATACTCTGAGGAGTTTTATAAAACTTCATTTCCTCGACGTTTGCCTATATGGTTAGACCTTGCATTCTAGGCTGAACTTTCTAGTTTTAATCTTAGCCTCAGAAAGTAGCTTTTTAGCCAACTCATCTGGATAGTCGCTGGCGTATACGATTTCAGATATTTCAGCGTTTATCAGCATCTTAGCGCATATACTGCAGGGGAAGTGCGTAGTATACAGTGTAGCTCCTTTAACGCTGACGCCGAATACGGCTGCTTGAATTATGCAGTTAGCCTCAGCGTGGAGGCCGCGGCAGAGCTCAGCCCTCTCGCCTTCGGGAACCGCCAGCTCCTTCCTTAAGCATCCAGTCTCGTAGCAGTGGGGGAGGCCTTTAGGAGCCCCGTTGTAACCCGTGCTTATTATCCGCATGTCTTTAACCAGGACGGCTCCGACCTTTCGCCTAATGCAGGTAGACCTCTTAGAAACAAGGTAGGCCATGCTCATGAAGTACTCGTCCCAAGAGGGTCTTCTAAAAGCCTCTCCACTAGACCCAGTTTTAACGCTTTCTTCTGAAAAACCAGCCATACACGTACCTCCAAACGGTAAACACTGACTCTATGGGGTAGAGTGGGCTTTTTAAAGGTTTTTAGACCGCATATATTCAGCATGAGGTTAAATCAGCCGGATTATCGACAGAAAAGTGCAACTGCTCCCTGAAGAATGCTGATTACTACTGCAGTAGTTTCTGGGAAAAATATTTCAACTGTAGTAATATGGGGGCCTAGATAGGTCATCTAACTCGTTCCATCCTATCGCGACATATCCACCTTTTCCTGCATACTCAGCATATTTGCCTCCATCCATTCGTAATACACTACTGGTTTCGAGATTTAATTAGATTTGGAGGTGATTGATGGCTTGCATAAATATGACTTTGAGCATAAAAATGTTTAACTTTTACTTTATTGGTGATAATTAAATGGGAGCCGTATTGGGCGACGATTACTGGCTCATTTTAAAGGATAGGGTTAGGGAGATTTTGGAAAATGGCTCCGTTAAGGGAGGCGGCTTCGCGCCGAGGATTACGAGGCTTGACGAGTATATAAATGATGTTGAAATTGAGGAGGACGGCTTAGATGAGGCGTCGTTAGGCACTTTAGCCGCGATATTGGGGTTCTTCCAAGCGGCGTACACGTTCGGATTGACGAGGATACCTGGAAGCTGGGCTATTCAGGGCTGCAACAGCTTAGTAGAGAGAGGTGTAAGGCCTAGTGATTGGATCAGATACCCAGCGTCAGGCTTTTGGTATCCGCAATTCCTAGCAGGATTCATCATGATATTAATCCTAGGCTTCCTCCACGCACGGTACATATGGTTCCCATTGGAGCCTATAGGCTTCATCACTGGTGTAGGCGTCGGCTTCGGATGGTGGGGCTTCTGGACTTATGGGCTTGTAGCTTGGATACTTAAGACGATAACGCTTAGAGTTGGAGGTAGCAAGCTCTACGAGGAGTGGGGTGCACCCATAGCGTCAGGCTTCATAGCCGGACACATGCTGGCACTAATACCGGGAACCATAATATCGAAGGTAAGGTTCTTCATACCGTTCTAAACATCCCATTTTTATTTTTTCTAATACTTATTGGAGGTGTTATCTGTTTAGGTCGTCGTCCAGCCCAGCACGGGCATATGTGAAGGCTTCACAGACAGCAACGGCGACCGTAGGCGCAGGTCCATAGTGTTAGCTCCTATAAATGTTAGGGTTGAGGGTGGAAGCTTCACACTGACTTGGACCTGTAAACTGGTTGAGAGCTTGGCATAGAAGCGCTCTTTATCGTAGTAGCTCTCTGTTAGCCTGCAGGTTCATGCTAGCGTGTGCTCTGAGATATGTATTCATCGGAACAGGATAAGCTTCTACACTTTCGCTAAGGAGGGAAAGTTGCCGTAATTATTTCAGTTGCTCAAATCTAAGCATGTCCTCAAGCTGTGTAACCTTGAAGCCCACTTTCTCATAAAGCCGCACGGCGGGAATGTTGGCACCATCTACGGATAATCCTATACCTTTAGCACCTTTGTTCGCGAGGAGAGCTATCGCTTTCCTCAGCATAATGGTTCCATATCCTCTTCTTCTATACTTTGGGATGACTCCTATAAGCCAGATGAAGCCGAGGGGAAGCCACGGTCCGTTAACTTGATAACGCTTGACTGTTCTTTCAGGCACGTATGCTGATATGATAGATCCCACAGGGTCGCCATTCTTGTAGGCCACAAGCCACATTGAGGGGGTCGAATTCGCCATACTTGTAATCATCTCCATGTTCAGTCCATTTTGGCATCTCTTGACGAAGCCACTCAGCAGTAAATATCCTTTCCAAGGTATCTGAGCAAGCTTCTACGGAAACGTTTACCACAAATTCCAACCCGACTTCATTCAGGTCGCGGAAAACCAAATCCGATTTAAAGCACCTATCATCTCCCCCTACTTCCTTCCACATACTCTGCCTACGCCAACTCTAAGTGAAAACTCTCTCTAAGAAACTGGAGACTATCCGCTCATATTCCTCAGCGTCCCCTCTCTCGAGAACGGTTCCCATTATGTAAACGCCTTTATACTTGCATCTACTGGCTTCTTCAGCTATGTAACTGGCCAAAGCCTTCTCTACTCCTAGTTCCCTGAACTCAGGGACCACGACGGGAGAATATCCTCTGCAGAGCACAAGAGCTATGCTATCTTTACCTTCAGGCCTTATCCAGAAGAGGGCGCCTACAAGTTTACCGTCTTTTTCAGCCACGACCATCGTATGCTCGTAATCTTGAGCCTTGAAGATGTCCTTGTAAAATGTCTTTTAAAATACTCTAACATTCCTGTTCTCTTACACATTTCAAGAAACGCGTCTAACATGCTCTTATGAAGAAAACCAACATTCAGCTCCGACTTCCCCATTTTGTTCCTGCCTCTGCTATCTATGGTTATACACTCTTATTAAGTTTTTAACGCTTCTGGGATTAGCATAGAGGAAAGGAGGAATCTGTTAGAATCGTTAGGTCTATTAGGGACACGTTTGAGGATAAAAGCTCTATTTTACAAATTCAATCAATTGATAAAAAAGTATTTATCTTGTCGGAATCAGACGGAAAATCAATCGAAGATATTAAAAAGTAGAAAGCTGGCTGAAGTACAGGGTTGTCGGCGAGCCTGTCTTCAATGGTCTTTGTGAGCTATGCAGTAAACCCGTCGCCGAAGTCGTCTTCAAGTTTGAAGGGCCGCCTAGACAACACTATGCTCATAGAAGATGCCTTGAAGACGGCATGCTTGTAAAACGTTTCACTACTCAGCTTAGGGAGATGGAAAAGAGGCTAGAAGACGGTTTCTCCTACAGTTGAAAAACAGCATCATAACCGATGATGTAAAAGAAGCCATAGAGGAGAGTTTTAGGAAAAACGGGGGAGAACATGGAAAATCCCCATAGAAATATAATGGGAAAAACTGGGGGGTCTAGAGTTGAAGGTTCTGATTAGAATCGAGCTCCCAATATATGTGCCGAAGGAGCGTGAAGGTCTCTACAGAGCATTAAAGTCATTTAGAAAAAGTTAACGTTATCGACAATAATTTGGCAAGACTACGGCTTTTTAGAAACCTTCTCCTCCTTCTGTTTGAATGAGTTAAGGCTTGGATATGCTTTAAAGAACACTTTGAGGGCTGGTGGCACTATCGCTGTTAGGAAGGGTATTTCCGTGATAAACGTCCATATGAACCATATCAAAGCGGCTTGAACTGGAAGGTTCATTTCACCTGAGGGGAGGACTAGAAACTGGCTGAAGCCCCAAACCCCAACACCTATTATCCCGCTTCCTAAGGCTAAACCGGCTACAGAGGCAATACCGTAGCTTGAAAGCTCAGGATAGAACCTGTAAACCGCGGCTATGGATACCATGCTCACTACACAGGCCGATATGAAAGCGGCAACCGTGATGGAGTCAGATATTATATTTAAACCATATAGGGCTGATGTTAAAACCACTATCAGCGTAAGAAAGGCGATTGAACCGTAAACGTACAGTCTGCCAGCTCTCCTCCTAGCTAGAAGACCCATTACGTAAAAACCTAAGAAGTTTGCAGGTACACCTACCGATAGGCTTAAAAGAGCATTCCCATGTATCGCTAGGTCGCTTATGAATATTCCTATGGCTGCTCCCAGCCCACCCACCATAGGACCATAGACTACTGAGAAAAACCCTGGCACTATGACTGAAGGCCAAAACCTGACAACACCTATCACAGGCGTGAACAAGCCTAGATACGTCAAATATCCCAGAGATGCATATAGAGCCGCGTTCACCACAGCGGCGCTGAGGTCTCTAAGCTTCACAGTTATTCGGGTTAGACCTCGAAGTAATTAAATGTTTTTTAAGAAAACTTTAATGACTTTAAAGATATTAAAGTAATCTGTTATGAGGGTTTCCTGACAATTCAACGGGATGATATAGCTTGATAATGGGTGTCGACGTAGGCGGAAGCTTCACAAAAGCCGTGGCTTTAAAAGGCTCCAACATAATCGGACTATGTACAGTCTTAACGACAGAGCCTGTTGCAGCCGTTTCAGGAGCGCTGGGTAAACTGCTTTCACAGATAGATAGACCGCTTAAAGAAGTCGAAGTCTTAGCGGTTTCAGGAGCTGGAGCCAGATTCCTAGGAAACAGTATACTAGACGTCCCGATATTTGAAGTAGATGAGATCGAAGCAATAGGTATAGGCGGGTTAACCCTATCGGGTAAGGACAGGGCGTTGGTCGCAAGCCTAGGAACTGGTACGGCTTTAGTCGTAGCCAACAGCGATGGCAGAATACAGCACATCGGGGGGACTGGCGTAGGCGGTGGAACGATCAGAGGCCTAGCACAGCTGATACTTAGAAGGCAGAACTTCGAAGTTTTAGAGGAGCTGGCCTCTAAGGGGAATTTACGCAAGGTCGATTTAACAGTCGGAGACATAGCCGGTAGGTCCGTAGGCATAATCCCAGCTGAAGCCACAGCATCAAACTTCGGCAATGTAAGCGAAGACGCCGATGAAAAAGACTTATCGGCCGGCATCTTCAACCTCGTTGGAGAAGTGATAGGGGTCGTTGTCAGCCTAGCGGCTAAAGCATACGGTTTAGAGAGAGACGTCGTACTCATAGGTAGACTTGCCGGAAGCAAACTGATATCTGAACGTATAAACGAAGTATGCAAACTCTTCAAAGTATCTACAATGATCCCGGAAAACTACGACTACTGCGTAGCCATTGGAGCTGCAGAATACATCAGACGTAGAAGGCTAAAACCCAGTTAACGTTATATGCCATAATATTTTAAATTCAAAAGGTGAAAGCTTTGGAGAACCTACGGAGAATATTTAGGGGAAGCCTATTCCTATCATCTATGATGGGGATTACCAATGGAGAGTTCTGCGCGGAGAGGGGTTTAGGCACGGCTATGGTTCAACTCGGAGCCTATTTAGCCGAGCCGCCCATGCATGGTGTTTTAGAGCCGGGCTTAATCCTTCCACCTGAGAGGAAAGACTGCGTAGAGTTTCTATCTAAAGAGGTTGAGGAGGTCAAGAAGAGACTGAACGTATCCGTATGTTTAAACCTAGCGACTCTAAAACTTGAATGGGGGCTCGAAGCCTCTGAATGTTTCAGAGAAGCTGGTGGGGATTTCGTAGAGCTTAACGTTCACGGAGGCTACAAGCGCTACTTAGAGCAGGGCAAGCTTAGAGCCATGGTTCTACCTGAGAATAGAAACGAATTGTTCAACTGGCTTGAAGGATTCTCAAAGCTCGATATCCCAGTAATTGTAAAGTTCAGAATGGGTGTAACACCGGATTACAGCCCCATACTTGATAGAATAACTGGGATGAACATTTTCGGAGTACATTTTAACGTGAGAGACGAAACCTCTAAACGTCCAAATGTAGAATTCGTAAGGAAGGTTAAAAACCGATACAGTGATATTTTCCTACTGGTAAGCGGCTATGTTAGATCCGTTGAAGACGCCATAACGCTTTTCAACGCAGGTGCAGATATGGTCGGTATAGCCGAGCCTACCATAAACGATCCAAGCTACATAGCAAACATAGCCGATGGGTTGAAGACTTATAAACTCAAGGGAGGATTTCAAGCACTTCCCTAGCCCTCTCAACCAGCAGATTCGCATCCTTCTCAGGTAGACCAGCCTCTAGGAGCCTGGAAGCCGTTGAATCGGCCAACTGTTTAACGGTCACATAGCCCATATCGATAACCCTGTACAGAGCATTCAATTCAAACCCCCTTAAAATAGTAACCGGATACAGTTTAAATTCCACTATGAGCTTTTCAAGATCCATAGCATCTACAGCACCCCAGCCTAGCAGACCGATACCTCTACACTTAGCATACCTATAGGCGTGGTTTGTAAATTTAGTATTCGTCGCCACCAAAGGCTTTGAAATATCCAGCTTATTCAAACCCTTCTCATAACCCTCTCTAATATCCAGCATCGTAGCCCACACCTTCTCAACCACCTCTAAATCAACATACTTATGCGGGTTCATATGATGCTTAACCTCAACGTATATAAACCCATCGCCTCTGGAGGCGAGCACATCTACCTCATGCTCTATACAGAAACCCTGTACGATAATGTTCCGCTCAACATCATAGCCGAGGTTTCTGAAGATCTGAGAGATGAAGTTTTCGAAATCCGGTTTAGACCTTAGCAGACTTAGACTAGTCCTCAGGTCAACCCTATACGCCATAGCTGGCTTATACTCAGCCATTATCCTGAAAACTGTACTCAGTACTTCACGCGTGGATATACCATCGTAAACCTGCTCTTCAACCCTCTTAGAGACTTTTTCAGCAAGCTCTACGGAGCCGCACAGCTTAAGACATGTTTTGAAAACCTTCCCCCTGTTAAACGGCTCGCTAGCTCCATCCGCTTTAACAACCATAACCACTACTTTCCACCCCTCTTAGACCTCACATACTCGAATGCTGAAACGGCCGCAACATAGCCTTCACCTACCGCTTTAGCGAGGCTTAAAGGCGGTCCACATAAATCTCCACATGCAAAAACACCCTCCACATCCGTCGCCTGGCCTCTATCAACCTTCAAATAGCCGGAGGAATCTGGAAGCAAACCTATGCTAGACGTAAGCTCTAAAACGCCTCTTGAGCCGAGCTCTATAAACACCCCTTGAACGCTCACCACGCTTTCATCATCCAGCAGAACGCCCTCGACCCTCTGCTCACCCAATATTTCAACAACCCTCCTACCTTCAACTACGACCACACCTCTGCTTTTAAGCTCTTCAAACAGACGGCTTGAGAATCCTATCCTCCTCGCTATGAGAGAGACCTTAGAGGCGTAATTCGCCATGAGTAAAGTAGCGTAAGCAGCAGCACTACCATCCCCAACCACGGCCACGTCTAACCCTTTAAAGAAAACACAGTCACACTCTGCACAATAGCTCACCCCTCTACCTATAAGCCTGTCTTCACCTTTAACGTTCAACCTGTTCCTCCTAGCACCCATAGCAAGTATTACGGCGTCTGCTAAAACCTCAACTCCACTCTCAGTCTTCAGCTTGAAGAGAGCCCCATCCCTATGCAACTCAACAACATCCTCCTCAATCATCTCCACGTTTTTAGACTTAACCTGTTCTAAACCGGTTTCGAGAAGTTTAACACCTTCAATAGGGCCCAATACGCCGAAGTAGTCGTCTATACGCGCATACCTTAGAGAGCTACCGCTCGGCTTACCGATTAGGAGAACATTCATCTTACGCTTAGCAGCCGTTATCGCAGCCTGCACTCCCGCAGGTCCACATCCAACAACCGCAACGTCTACTCTTCTAACAGAGCCCACAGACTCTATCATACAATTCTTCTAAATGTAGGGTGAGGGTATAAATCTATTCTAGAAAAGCTTTATTTTATCGCGTATTGAGTTATGGATACTTCGTGTAGCTTGTTATCTTACGTTGCCTCGTATCATCCCGTAGACTTATTACATATTTTATAAGATCCTCAACGCTGTTAAAACTAAGCCTTAAAAGGGTTCTGAAATACCAATCCCGGCATTTGAGGCCAGCAAGTATGGAACCTGAAACAACGGCTTTATTCAAATCTTTAGTGAGCATGTAGCCTGCTAGAAATCCTCCACACCATACATCTCCGGCACCAGTCACATCAACTGTTTCACCGGGTAGTTTTGTTAACGCAGGTATGAGCATTATATCACCATCCCTCTTAACTACAGCTCCGAGCTCTCCCAAAGTCACTATTAGTGTTTCCGTTTCGAGTTTCGCCACCGCTCTAGGTAGATTTCTCAAACCAGTTAAAGCGTAGGCTTCAGACTCATTTAATACGAAGAAGTCTGCTTTCCTAGCTACCTCCCTTAAAGTGTTTAAAGTGCTTTTACGGATGTATCCAATCCACGTGTTGACGGATATCAGCGTTTTTGGACTCACCCTCCTAATAAAGTCTATTGTTTTGAGGACTTTTTGAGGAGACATGGGTGCTAGGTGGAGAATTGTCTCATCTCCAAGCCAACTGACTGGTATCTGAGAATGCTTTATGTACACTCCAGTCCCTATCTTAACCTCTAAGTAGTCTGCCTTCCAATCTTCATCGTATTTTATCGTGAAGCTTGTCGACGGTTTAGATGAGACCTTTATGCCTTTAAGGTTGAAACATCGTAGAACATCCATATGCGCGTAGTCTTTACCTATGCATGTCACCAGGTCTACGTTTCTAACCAGGGTTTTAGCAGCTATGGCAGTGTAGAGGGCAGCCCCTCCGGGCTGACGGCTTTCACCTTTAACCGTTATAACTTTGTCCGCTGAAACATGTCCCATGACTACGATCCTCAAATACTTCCGTCTCCTGAGACTTACTACATTAAACCTTATCCTCAGATATTCTTAAACAGGATTACTACAGATAAACGTATTTTTAAGTGCCATCGCATTTAAATGGGTACTGTGATTGGTATGAAAGTGTTTAATGTAGAATGTAGAGTTGTAGATTTAAGCCTTAAACTGTATCCCGGTAAGGAGAAGCGTAGGCTTGAAATCAGAAGGTTCAGCTATACTGCTGGAGAATACATGTATGATATAGATACTATGAGCCACATAGGTACGCACGTTGAGTGCCCATCCCACTACGTAAATGCCAGGTACGGGGTTAACGGTGCGGATCTATCAGAAATCCCGGTTGAAGTGTTTCTAGGTGAGGCCGTTTTTGTAGACTTATCTCATAAGTCTGCCCGTGAGCCTGTAACGGTCGAAGACCTTGAAAGAGCCGGCGTACGAGAAGGGGATATAGTTCTCATAGGTAACAGCCGTTTTACAGGTGAAGACAGCCCTTATATTTCACCTGAAGCCGCTAAATGGCTTGCCGAGAATAGGGTTAAAATGGTCGGCGTAGACGACTCCGTTCAGGTTGAAGCTCCTGGAAGCACAAGCTCTCTTGAACTTATGGCAACACATGACTACCTACTCTCGAACAACATCCCCATAATAGAGAGGTTGTGCAACTTAGATAGGCTTAGAAAACGTAGATTCCTATTCATAGGTCTACCCGTAAACATAGTCGGATTGGATTCATTTCCAATAAGAGCCGTTGCGTTAGAGCCTGTATGAAAACCCAGTTAGGCTTATTAGCACACCTGTATGTTCTATGGGTGGGTTTAAACTTGACTCCACGTGAGAGGATACTGGCCGTTTTTGAAAGGAAGCCCAGAGATAAGATACCTTGGAATATTAGACCGGAGTTCTGGTATGTGTACAATAAGGCTAAGGGCACTCTCCCGGTTAAGTATATGGATAAAGACATAGCGGAGATATGTGAAGAGTGGGGTGCGAGCTGGAGGTGCTACTCCGGGTATTTCGTAGAAAGCTTTGTAAAAGTATGGTATGAGGGGGATGTAGAGTTTAAAACAAGACGCAACGGCAACCTGATAATGACCGAGGTTGAAACACCTAAGGGTGTGCTTAGAGAAGTATCTATGCTTGGAGAGCTCGGACTGTCCTCTAGACTCGTCGAATACCCGGTTAAAAGCTTAGAGGATTTTAAGCCCCTACGTTATATTCTCGAAAACGTCAGGGTGGAATTTGATAGGAAGGTATATGATAATATGAAGCTTAAGCTTAGAGACCGCGGCGTACTTTGGTGTTTCTTCCCCCGCTCACCTCTGCAGGCATTATTCATAAACTACATGGGTGTTGAAAGGTCTATACGATTTCTATTCAGGTACAGGTGTGAAGTTGAAAGTTTGATGGGGGATATTAAAGCATCCAACGACAGGTTTTACGAAGTTTTAGCCCGATCTCCAGTTGAAATATTAAACTTGGGTGAGAATATAGACTCCCGAATAACGTCGCCCAAACTTTTTGAGAAATACTGTGTACCCTATTATCAGGAGAGGAGCGACTACCTACATAAGCACGGTAAGTACGTCCACATCCACGTAGATGGATGGGCTAAACCTATTCTACCGCTTCTAAGGGAAACCGGACTAGACGGTGTGGAGGCTTTGACAGTTGAACCAGTAGGAGACATGACACTTGAAGACATCAAAAACGCCCTTGGAGATGAAATGGTTCTACTAGATGGGATACCCTTCATATTCTTCATACCAGAGGCAATAAGCTTGGAGAAGTTCGACAAATTCGTCGAGAAGATAATATCGATGTTCCCAGACAACTTGGTATTGGGTATTTCCGATGAGTTGCCTCCACCGTCGGATGAAAGCAGGGTGAAAAGGGTCTCCGAGATCATCGATCGAACCTTTAAACGTTGAGACTTTCTCAAGCACGATAAGCCTTTAAATAGGGAAATGGAGTATTGCAGTATGTGAGCTATCCTATGAGTGGGGAGGAGTTAGCCCTTTATGGAGGTAAGCCTGTACGCGACAAACCCCTACCTCCGATGTTCCCGGGAGCAACGTTCATAGATGTTGAAGAGGAGGAGGAGGTTTTAGAGGTTTTAAAAGCCCAATCCCTGTTTAGATATTATGGACCTAGGTTTCTAGGTAAAACTGAGAAGTTTGAGAAAGCCTTCGCAGACTACATAGGTGTTAAACATACGTTAGCTGTAAGCTCGGGTACCGGAGCGTTATGTACAGCTCTAGCCGCAGTAGGCGTCGGTCCAGGGGATGAAGTGATAATACCTGGCTTCTCCTGGATAATGGACGCTATGGCTGTGCTGTTTTTGAGAGCAATACCCGTGATAGCTGAGATTGATGAGACACTATCAGTAGACCCTGAAGACCTTGAGAGAAAAATATCTGATAAGACGAAGGCTTTAATAGCCGTACATATGAGGGGCTTCCAATGCGACATGGACCGTATAAGGAAAGTGGCTGTGGAATATGGAGTTAAAGTGGTGGAAGACGTGGCTCAAGCATGCGGCGGCTCGTATAGAGGTAGAAGACTTGGGTCCATAGGAGACGTAGCAGCATTCAGCTTTCAGCTTAACAAAGCCATAACTGCTGGTGAGGGGGGAGCCGTTACCACAAACGACGATGACGCATACATTAAAGCCGCCGTCTTCCACGACGCCCCATTCTACTTAAGGTTTGGAGCTGAGCCTAGCCTAGGGCTCAATTTTAGGCTTAATGAGGTTTCAGCGGCAATACTATTAGCTCAGCTTCGCAAAATAGACAGCATAATCTCTAGAATGAGGAAGCGTAAAGCCAACATAGTTAAAGCATTATCCGGACTGGACGGGATAGAGGTTCATAAGCCTGTAGATCCTCAGGGCGATATAGCCGTAGCCGTTGTGATTTTCCTAGAAAGCTTTGAAAAAGCCGAGCTTTTCGCCAGGGCCTTAAACGCCGAGAACATAGGTGCTTGGCACTTATTCAACCCGAACAGGAAGGACCTTCACGTATACTACCACTGGGATACGGTCATGAATAAGGTCTCCTTCGCCTCTAAAGGTTGCCCATATACGTGTCCACTCTACGGCAAATCCATAGAGTATACTAGGGAGATGTGTCCAAAGACTTTAAAAATCCTAAGCAGAGCCGTCAACATAGATGTGAGCCCTCTTCTCACGGATGAAGATGAAGCCACGATAATAGAGGGTGTTGAGAAAGTAGCTAAGTCGATCCTACGATAAACCAATATAGTCTCTGTTTTCTGCGTAGACAACCCGCCCTCTGACAACCGTCAAAAGCACTCTAAGCTTTTTATCTAAAACCACAAGGTCTCCATCAAAGCCAGACGCTATAAAACCCTTCCTATTTGAAACACCTAAGAGTTTGGCCGGTATACTGCTAGCCATGAGCAAGACTTCCTTCATTGGATACTCTATGTTTCTCATAAATCTAACGGCGTCAACCATAGATATTGTCGTACTGGCGAAGGAACGCATATCACGCGTATAGGATATACCGTCTTTAACCACAGCCTCGGAGCCGTATGCATTTGAACCCAGCTTATATATTCCATCAGGCATACCCGCAGCCCTCATGGCATCGGTGACAAGGCATAGCCTTCTAAAACCCTTGGTTTTCACGGCCAAACGTATGAGGATCGGGTGGACATGCCTCCCATCAGCTATAATCTCAGCCATCACACCACCTAACGCTAAAACGGATTCTAAAGCCCCCGGTATCCTATATGGCCCACGTTTAAACGAAACACCTAGAGCATTATACAAATGAGTCGTATGCCTCAATCCCACGTCGTAAGCTTTAACCACGACGTCATATGGAGCGTTTGAATGCCCTATGCTAACTACAACGTTCCTGCTGGAGAAGGCTTTAACGGCTTTAACCCCACCTGAAACCTCCGGCGCTATCGTGACCCTCCTGATGACGTCTGCATGCTCTAAAAGCGGCTTTACGAGTTCTTCACTAGGTGTCTGCAGAAGCTCTGCTGGATGTGCTCCACGCATATCAGGGTTTAGAAACGGCCCTTCTAGATGTAGTCCAAGTGTTTCAGCCCCATTTGTAGAAACGTTTGAGAATTTCCTAAAAGTCTCCAGAATCTTAAACGTATAATCTACAGGTGAAGATAATATTGTAGCTAGGAGTGAGGTGGTTCCACCGCGTACGTGGTATTTACAAACTTCATTAAAGGCCTCAAAGCTTCCATCTGCGAAATCGTAGCCTCCACCTCCATGAACGTGAACATCTATAAAACCCGGTACGCATACCCCGTCGTTGAATCTGAGGACTGTTGCATCTTTAACCTTTTCAAAGTCATCGCCCACGTAGTCTATCTTACCATTTTTTAAAACCACAACACCATTTCTAATCAGAGTGTTCGGAGTGTAGATTCTCCCAGCTCTTATCGCTAAGACCACGTAGCTTAGGAAATACTCATCACCTTTAAAAATTTTCGGAATACCGCAAGTCTTTGAGGGTAAAAGCTTCAAATTTAGATGCGGGTTTAAACTTTACCAGACTCTTGAAGATTTTCTATCTTATAAATGTGCATACCCTTCTCATTAAATGATCGAATTAAGTTAAAAACACGTATCTTTGAAGTCTTTTTAAACTAGCCTCCACCTCCAAACTTCTATATCGTAGAAAGCGCCCATAAAAGGTGATGATACACAGCGAAGCCGAAGCCCTATCTAAATGTCATGGGGAGCTGGTGTTTAAGAGAACCATCATTTTCATAGACAAGCCTTATAGAGAATACAGGTGTAGTAAATGTGATAAATGGGTCTACCTACCAGATGCATCGGACACAGATGAGAAGTTCTGCTTTGAAACACAGATAAGAATATGAGCTCGGGATAACTGTTAAAAAGGCTTAAAGGGTGAAGCTAAACGCTATAACAGCATTAAGATTCTCTCATACCCTGAATTGATCTTACCGTATTTGGTTTGAACATAGGAGCTTATTCTCCGCCAATCTTCCAACATTTTAGGTAGAAACTCTTTCACCACGTATGTTTCCACATAGTCTTCGAGTGGTTTTTCCCGTTTAATGGTTCTCTTTCTCCAGTCAAAGGTTATTAGCCCAGCCCGACGTAGGTGATTTAGACAGTTAAAGACCTGCTCTAGGCTGATAGAATAGTCTACAGTGTTTCTCAAATCTTCGATTAAGGACTCTATTGAAATTTCACCTTCAGGTCTTAGACACACAACGGCTACTGTGTTCTGAATAAGTCTCACGGTTTTACTCATGTAAATCCCAATCCTTCTAGGCGACAGTAGGAACTGCTCTAAGCGATAGCCATACTTCTTGTAAAACAGGCTTTTGATCAGCTCCGCTAGAGCTAAGTAGGAGCCAAGGATGACAGCTAGGGCTATGAAGAATGTTGGAGGGGGCTTTACAAACCTAAAAATCGCTCCTATAGGTGTATAAGGTAACACAGACGCAAAGGCGATTATAGCTATGTTGTTTAGAAGCAGTAGTTTACTTGGGCGGCTCTTCCAGAATGGCGACTTCCTAGTTCTAATGACGAATATCACCAGTGTTTGGGAGACTAGAGACTCGATGAACCATGCTGTTTGAAACAGTTGTTCGGAAGCATTAAATACAAACAGCATTGTGAAAAATGTTAAGAAGTCAAAGAGAGAACTTACTGGACCCAAGCACATCATAAATAGCCTGATAAACTGTGTATCCAACCTCTTCGGCTTCGCGACATATTCATGGTCAACCTCATCCGTCGGTATTGCCGATTGTGAGAGATCGTAGAGAAGATTGTTAAGCAGTATCTGTATCGGAAGCATGGGTAGAAACGGTAGGAATAACGATGCGGCTGCCACGCTGAGCATGTTTCCGAAGTTTGAGCTTACACCCATCATTATATACTTCATGGTATTGCCGAATGTCTTCCTACCTTCTAGAACACCATCGTGGAGCACAGTTAAATCCGTCTTTAGAAGTATGATGTCAGCAGACTCTTTCGCAACATCAACGGCATTATCCACAGATATTCCGACATCGGCACTTTTAAGCGATGGCGCATCGTTTATTCCATCACCTAGAAAACCTACGACATGACCATTGTTCTTTAAAGCGTTTATTATACGGTCTTTCTGCGCTGGTGTTACTCTGCAGAATATGTTCGCCTCTTCAACGACCCTTGCAAGCGCGTCATCATTCATCTGAGCTATTTCTCCCCCCGTGACGACCCCTCTAACTTCGAAGCCTAAGTATTCACAGACCTTCCTAGTCACCAGTTCATTATCACCTGTAAGTATTTTCAACTCTACACCTGCATTCTTCAAAAGTTGAAGCGACTCCTTTGCAGTTTCCTTTGGGGGGTCGAGGAATGCTATAAAACCGAGGAAAACCATTTCGTTCTCATCGCTAGCAGAGTATACGGCTTTCTCTACCTTCAAACGCTTATAAGCCACGGCTAAAACCCTAAAGCCCTCTGCACTCAGTTCGATGTACTTCTGCTTAATTTTCTGCTGTATCTCATCTGTCACGTCCATTATAATGTCTTTAACTTCACAGTATGAACATATCTTCGCAACTTCTTCGGGAGCACCTTTAGTGATCATAAACCGCTGTTTTTGATAATCGACAATTATGGATAAACGTTTACGTATAAAATCAAATGGGATTTCATCCACCTTCGTATAATCCTTTACATCCATATTTCTAAACATAAGTACAGCTTCATCAAGGGGGCTTTTCAAACCGGTTTGAAAGTAGCTGTTAAGATATGAATATAGCAATATCTTCTCGTTTTCCTCCCCATTAACGTCCACATAAAGTACAAGCTTTATCCTATTTTCAGTTAAAGTCCCAGTTTTATCTGTACATAGAACGTCCATATTTCCGAAGTTCTGTATAGAGGCTAAACGCTTTACGATGACGCCTTTCTTAGCCATTGCGATTGCACCTTTAGAAAGGTTTACTGAAACTATCATCGGCAAAAGCTCCGGCGTCAAACCTACAGCTAAAGCCACTGCGAAGAGAAGCGATTCAAGTACACTACGCATGTAGAGGGCATTGATGAAAAAGACGAATAACACTAGGAAGAAGGTAACCTGTATTATCATATAACCGAAGCTTCTAATCCCCCTTTGAAACTCCGTTTCCGGCTCTTTCGCCGCAAGTTTAACAGCAATTCTCCCATATTCTGTCAAACTCCCGGTTTTAACTACAACTGCTGTCGCAGTTCCACTCACAACGGAAGTGCCCATGAAGAGGTGGTTGCTCCACTCTGTGATTGAAGGCTCGTAGGATTTTAAAGGCGTAGCCTTTTTCTCAACAGGGAAAGACTCACCAGTTAATGCAGACTGATCTATGAACAAGTCTTTTGCATTTATCACCCGCGCGTCTGCAGGTACTATATCCCCTGCTGAAAGATATATTATATCGCCGGGGACTATCTCAGACAACCTCACTTCACGTTTAACACCATCTCTTAATACAGTAGCCGTAATGGCTACCCTCTGCTTCAGCATTTCAGCTGCTTTTTCAGCTTTAGATTCTTGGTAAAAGTCCAGAAGAACACTGGCAAATACTATCGAGAATACTATGGCGGCATTTACAGTTTCTCCGAAAAAGCCTGAAATCAACCCGGCGATTAATAATATGGTTAGTAAGGGGCTTCTAAAGTGGGAGAGAAACTCTATAAAAGCGGTTCGCCTCTTCCTCTTGGCAAGCTCATTGTAACCGAAGATTTTTAAACGTGCTCCAGCCTCATCGGATGAAAGCCCAGATAAAGACGTCTTTAAACGTGAGAGAAGCTCATCTATAGGTAACGTTAAAATATCGCTTGAACTCGGCAAAGTCCAACCGGCAACTCCGCCTGTCGTAGATGCTTCTCTGTTTCGGTTGTGCATCTTCACAAACCCCATCTTTCTAAGTCGCCTTTAAATTGAATTTACATCTAAGCGATTGAGCACATTGCACTATTATAAGAGTTTCCACATAGCACTATAGAACGGCTTAAGGTAGGGATAATATATTTTGACTAGAAATTGGATAGAATCTTTGACGCTTTATAGATCTTAGAATAGACGCCGTTTAAGCTGAGTCCCATTTCACTCTTATAGAACTTCAATAGGGCTTTAAGGGTTTTAACTTCAATTTTCAATCCACTTAAAAGTTTGAGGTCTCTGAACTTTTCATTGTTTTCCAAGGTTAAGCAATAGTTATAGATGTCTTCAACTCTTTTATCTAGTGAATTTAAAAATCCTTCAATTATACGTTTTGCTGAGTGGTCGTGTATCAGAATAAGCCTTGAAGCACACGTAACTCTGCCACCATAGATTATTATTCTTTTAATTAGACTGCTAGGCGATACTATAGGTGTCCCATCGTATTCCTCATATTTAGTATGGGGGAAGAGGTATATTGAAGGAGAAAGCTTAAAACATGGGCTTCTTCTTAAAAGCCTACTGACTGCTTTCCTTACGCGTGTGTTACGCGGCAAGTCATATGCAACAAGTATTAGACTTCCAAGATCGTAAATATCTTCTTCGAAATTTATAAAGGGTTTCTGGAGCTCTCTAGCCGTTTTAAGAACAGTAATGGAATCTGAGCAACTATCTATGACAGGCTTTAAATCTAAATCTAAGCTGTTAGAACGGCTCATCCACAGCCCTTTATGAATCCTCAAGTATCCCCTTTCAAAAAGGTAGGCGATATCCTTCGGCCGTAAAGGTTTCCCCCAGACTATGTATAAGGGCATCTAGACATCATGGTATAACATACGTCACATAAATAGTTTATCTCATCTGTTCTATTTATCTACAAAGAAAAAATGGGGGTTAAGTAGTGGAGTTAATTTTAACTCCACTACTTCTTTTTCTTCTTCTCCTTCTTCTCCTCTTTCTTCTCCGCGCTCATGGGAAAACACCCCCGATTAGAATAAGTCTTCCTCCTCTTCTCCTTCTTCCAATTCTTCTCCTTCTTCCTCTTCCCCTTCGAAGACCTCTAGAATCCACTTCCGCCCTGTACGCTTTATAACGAGAGTAGTATCGCAGTAAGGGCAGTCTATAGTAGTTTCCGGTTGAGGCTTGCTACCTATATCGACCTCTTCGTCACACACTGGACACTTTGCGTTAACCATTATTTTTCTCCAATTAGAGAGGAGGACACCAAAATGCTAAAGGATTTACTAACACTACTATATCTATAGAATAGAATTGGAATAGTCAAAAAATCTTTTTTTTAAAAAACTTTTTTAATTTCAAGCTTAATTTTTTGAATTTTTGAAATTTCAATTTTAAAAAATACTTATTTCAATTTGAATTGTAAAGAAAACCGTAGAACAAATCTGTCACTAAAGACTGCAACAATCCATAGAAATTTAGCAGTTGTAAACTTCTCTAGCGATTTTTAATTTCAGTATCTCTTAATGACTTCGCATTCTAGCTTTATGGGTCTCTGCGGTAGACTGTGACTTTATAACATCCTAAATAACTTCTTCCGGTAGCAGGACTACGTCTCTTAACTCCATCTTTCGGATAAACTCCTTAAGCTCTTTATCTAAAGTTAATAGTTTGAGGCCTAAACTGGACGAAGTCGCATAGAGTATATTGTCTATAATGTCTCTACTTTCCAAGGAATATAATCTTAACGCTTCTCTGAATGCTTCAGAGCTTTCTTCGACTTTAACATATCTGCCTCCCTCGATTATACTCCTTAATCCCTCGTTAAACCTCTCAACATCTAAGCTTTTATCCCTCATTAGTCTGATGGCGATCCATAAAGATTCTAAAATGCTGAAACTAGAGTAGTATAGTTCAGCCTTTTTCTCCACTAGCCTTCCAAGGCATTCCAACACCTCTCCCTTCACGTCAATACCTAATGTGGGGAGTAAAAAGGATGTATCAAGAAGAATCTTCAAAGTATTTTGCCTGCTCTTCAAGACTTATCGCCTCAATTTGACTAGGGTTTATCGACGCAAACTTCGTACCTGAGAGGGCGAGTTGTATTGGGTCTTTAAGTACTTCCAAAACTAATACGCCACCGGAAACCCTTAAAAGCACCTTCTCCCCCTCTCTTATACCAAGAGCTTTAACGATCACCCTAGGCAAGTAAATAGCATACTTCTTTCCGACACGTGCTTCTACTGTCAGACTCATATTCAATATACCTGACTTATAGACGGTTAGTCGGCTATAAAAATATTCCTTTACGAGCAGGATGCTAAGCCGTGACACCTAAAATTATGTTAACCTTCATTTAGAAGAAGCGTTGTTTAAATGTTCCTGTAACTCTAATTTTCGACGAGTTTACGCTTCAAATCTAAGTAGTATAGGAAGTTTTCAAGCGGGACGTCTGGAGGTACTGTATGGTCGACTGTTGGGATATATCCTCCCAGTTCAACCATAGGCGCTATTTTACGGTATACCTCTCTCTCTATTGCTTTTCTACCATTTACGAGCGCCCTCTTATCTATCCCACCGTATAGTGCTAGTTTCTCGCCATATTTTCTCCGAACTCTTACAGGATCCATGCCTGAAGCCGCTTCTAAAGGCCAGTGTGCATTCACGCCAGCCTCTATTATTAGAGGGATGAGCGGTTCGGTGTCGCCATCACTGTCCAATTCGATAACCTTCACCCCATGCCACCTCAAATATCTAATAATCTCTTCATAGCGTGGTAGGAGGAATTCCCGGAAGATCTTAGGCGATATCAACGGTCCACTTTTACATGCGAAGTCCTCGTTGAAGATGAATGCGTCAACCTCAACTTCTCTTAGAGCTTTTTCAGCAACTTTCATGAAGAATTCGACCATGAAGTCGAGAATTTCATGTACTAGATCCGGCATCTTGTAGAAGGCTATGGACAGTCTAACTGTACCCATCATGTTCCTCAGATTCCAGTACAAACCTCCGAAGCCGCAGTTCTCAGTCAAATATAGCGGATAGTCTCTAATCTTCCACTTCTTCTTCAACCCCTCCCAGTTCTCAGGGTATCTTCCAGGATCGTAGGGATCGAAATACTTTTTAAACTCTCGAAAGCTTTCACGGTCTTTGACGTAGAAGTCTATGTACGTGTCCATCGAGGCTCTTGTACCGTGGGCTTCACCCTCCTTAAGAGCCCTCCTAACGCGCCCCCACTTGTCTCTGAAAACCAGGTAACGGTCATCCTCAGCTATAACTTTTTCCTCGAAGCCTGGAATCGGCTCCAAGTTTAAGGGAATAAAGTCTCTCTTATCGAGTTTGGCGAATTTAGGCTCGCCTCTAAACCAGTCTCCCTTAAGCTCCTCTTCACTTAAACCCTCTTGAAGCCATCTATCGTACGTCTGACCCCATATTCCAAGCTCCCAATACGGATACCTATCAACCTTCTGAAAACTAACAGTAGCTAGAAACCTCTCCAGATCGTTCATGTTAAAACTCTGTTTGACATATTGATGTTGGAAAAGAGATATAAAGTTAGAGGCGAATCTTCAGATTTGGAGCTGATTCTATGTCCGTCGTTAAACTCAGTAGGAAGACTTACTACGATAAAGTTTATGGATGTTGGCTGGGTAAGAACGCCGGTGGAACACTGGGCACACCTCTTGAACGTATATTCGGTCAAGAAGAGATGTTCGATGTCTGGTGGTATCCGAAGCTTGTTGAAGGCGGTATTCCAAACGACGATCTCGAGATTCAACTGGTTTGGCTTCAAGCCCTCAGAGACCGAGGTGTCCATATAACCGCGCGGGATTTAGCTGAATACTGGCTTGACTGCATACTGTACAACTACGACGAGTACGGATTGCATAAGACCAATTTAAGGAAAGGGTTGCAGCCGCCGGTTTCAGGATGGTATAACAACTGGTTTAAAGACTGTATGGGTAGTCCTATACGTTCAGAAATATGGGCTTGTATAGCGCCGGGCTCCCCCCATATAGCTGCATGGTATGCTTACCAAGACGCCGTATGCGACCATGCTGGAGGGGAGTCTGTCTACGGCGAGGTTTTCAACGCAGTGGTGGAATCCTCAGCCTTCCTGATAAGCGATAGAGTTAAACTGGTAGAGCTAGGTCTTTCAGCAATCCCGGAGAACAGTACGACTGCGAAAGCCATACATACGGCTTTAAAATCCTACCTCAGCGGGTTGGACTGGAGGAAGGCGCGTGAGAAAGTTAAAGAAGTGGCTTACAGTCCAATAGCTCAGTATTCTCCTATAAATCTAGGCTTCCAAACCATTGGACTACTATACGGGGAGGATTTTGGAGACGCTATGTGTAAAGCCGTAAACTGTGGATGGGATACAGACTGTACTGGTGCGACGGTGGGAGCAATATGGGGCATAATCAGCGGTATAAGCGGTCTTCCGGAGAAATGGGTTAAACCCTTAGGAGAACAAGTCCTCGTAAGCCGTGGAATAGTAAATATCCACGTGCCTAGGAACTTGCATGAACTTACGGAAGAAGTGTGTAGAATAGGTGAACGGGTTCTAAGGTCCTTCGGTTCGCCCGTAGAGCTATCTGATGAAGATGACTTTTCTAAAGCTGAAGACGCCATATTAAGCTCTTTAAGATATATGAAGAACATCTATGATATTCCCTATAATAAGGTATGTTTTGACCTGATCGCTGTGAAAGCCTCAATCACGTATGTAGATGGGCCAGCTATTCTTCCAGATACCCCAAACCGGTTTAAAGTCTCCATAGAAAACGTTAGACTAACGCCTATATCTGGGAAACTTAACATACATGTTCCCAGAGGTTGGAGTTTAAAACCCTCTTCAACTTGCCTTTTCGATTTGGAACCGAGGGAGAAAATTGAATTCGACTTTTCAGCGACATCAAATGTATACGGTATAGACACCGTTAATAGGGGGGCGGTTGAAATTTCAATCTATGGAAGACCAAACCTCCTATGGATTCCACTGAACTTTGTTGGAGGATTCCGTTGGCTGGTTTCAGAAGTCTTCAGAGAACCAGTTTCCCTAGAAGCTGAATTTCCACCTGATAAAGACGTAAGACTTATGGAGACTGGTGAAAGATGGAAAGCCGTCTCTTGGCCTGAAAACGCCTTAGAGGTAGAGCAGTTCTTCGAAGGTAAACCTGGAGTCATATATCTACGCCACTTCATCCACTCTTCCAGTGAACTAAAAGTTGTGTTAGGCGTACCAAACAACAGTAGAATGCGTCTCTGGTTAAACGGTGAAAAGATAAATGAAACGAGGCAGACAGTCCCGCTGAGACCGAATTACGGCGGTGACGGCTCCAACTACACCACCGCCACCCTTCAGAAGGGGTGGAACCATATAATGGTAAAAATACTACGGTACAATAAGCCTGTAGAAGCACACTTTACAATAGCCGATGCTGAATGGCACGGTGGAATTACCGATCTAATCCGATGTAAATTTCCATGGGAGTGTAAGGATGTTTAAACCTTTCTAAGTCTACTCGGTATTTGCTGTCCTACATCCATATAGGCCATTTCTTCAAGCTTCGTAGCTCTAAGCCCGCAGATGCCCGGTATCAAATTCTCCTCCTTCCCTAGTATTGTCCTCACAAAATTTACGTCTGGGTTTGGACTGACCCTTGGAAGTAAGCTCCGGTCGATTTTCGTCACGTTCGACTCAGAGTCTTCAACGTAAACAGCTCCATCCACTATGTGGACAGCCCCTTTCGAACACCAAACCCTGACTTCATCAGTCACACTAGTATGTGGTCTAGGATGCCCTCCAGATATCGATATTGACGCTAAAGCGCCGTTGGACAATTCCACGGCTAAAACAGCATAGAGCTCTACGGGAGCCCCAGCCCTATCCATAAAAGCTTTAACCTTCACGGGCTCTGCATCAGTCATCCAAAGTATTACATCTACTAGGTGTGTTCCAGATGCCTTAAGCTGACCTCCACCTGAAACTTTAGAGTCTAGATAGAATCTTCCAGCCGCTACGAGGTTTTGAACAAGCCAGCCGACTATCATATGGGGCTCACCCAATTCACCGCTTAAAATTTTACGTCTAGCGTAAACGTACTCTGGTTGACAGTGCCGCTGGTAACCTACTGTTAATACGAGGCTACGTTTAGAAGCCTCACTAACCATTTCCTCGGCCTCTCTAACAGATAGAGCCATAGGTTTCTCCACAAGTACGTGTAGCCCATGTTTGAAGGCCTTCATAGTATGTTCATAGTGTAGATTGTGAGGAGTGCATACGATAACCGCGTCTAGTTCCACGCCATCCAGCATATCGTCGTAGTCTTCAAAGACGACGCTTTGATCCAATTCTTCAGGGGCTATATTCCTAAAAATATTTACATATCTTCTCAAATTTTCAGCGTTGCTTTTAACGATGTCGCACAATGCCACTATTTTAGCCTCCCCCTCTCTTAGAAGGCTAAGCCTTCTAACATGCTCCCAGCTTATACTACCGCAACCGACAATTCCAATCCCAACACTCATATAGGTCCAAAATACTATAGGACTTCTAGCACTTTTAGCTTTTCAGCAACATGATTAAATGCAACTTTAATTAATGGAAAACTGAGAAAAGGAAGATGGATGAAAAAAGGTATTCACAGCCTACTTGTCCAATAGCGGTCTTATATCCAGTATGTAGCATAGATCTATCAGTTCTCTCTCGTAGTCGCCATAACACATAGATATGTATTCGCTTCTCTGGTTTTGAATAAATTTCTCTAAATCTCCGCTCAGTTTTATGAATGCATGTGGCCAGTGTGGGAAGCCGCACTCGGCGAGAGCTACATCTACGTCCTTCGGAATAAAGGCTTCTCCCGTAGCTATGTGCATATGGTATTCTCCCTTAATTCTACATAGCCGGAGCATAGTAACAGACCCGGGTTTACATACGAATCCAACGCAAATGCCGTCAGCAACCCCTTCAGTTGGCAACCCCCTGCGTTTTAAAGTCACTCTTCCTATATCTTCAGCTAGAGATATTGGTGCCGCCCCATCAGATGCGAGTTTAACAACATTCTCCCACCTTCTAATCTGCTGTACGTCTGGGTTAAACGTGGGCTTTCCACTTAATAGATACAGTATGTATGCGGATAACGCTGTGTTAACGTCACCTATACATGAAGTAACGACGCCTTCATCCGGTAGGAGGCTCTGCGCTAAGCAGGCTGTTGCATAGTGGTCTCCAAGCTCTGGAAAACATTTAACCGCTACAATGTCGTATTTCCTATCCGAGATGAGGTTCTTCAACGCGATGTATAGTCTTATGGACCTCTCCATGACCTCGTCAAGTTCAGGTAATCTTCCATACTTTTCCCTCAATTCGCCATAGGTTTTCTTCACATCTCCCTCTGGAATAGCCCTAGCCAGGTTAATAAGCTCGTACTGGTCTACATGTTCAATTTTAACGCCGAATTTTGACAGTACCTGTGCCATATCTACTGATCCTGTGACGGCGCCCATACTGTAGCCTCCTATGAGCCCTAGCGTTGTCTTCTTAAGCCTATTAGCAGCTGCTGCCGCTCTAGTGAAAGCCACTATACTTTTCACGGTTTCCTCTTCATCTGGATAGCCGTAAACGATCTTATGCTTAACTCCAACTTCGTCTAAAGCACCGTGTAAAACCAATGCGCCACCAGTTGCCCATCCGATGGGGGTTGGCGTGCACCATATCAGCACGGGTATTGAAAGGTGGTGGACGGCTCTCCAAACTTCTGAAGCCCAAAGCCATGTAGCGACGTAGAAGATAACGCAGTCAACATTCTGCTTCTCACACTCTTCTACGGCCTTCTCGACCTCCCAGCTTTTTGAGAGTACTCCACCAACCCTATAGACGTCTAACCCGGCTTTTCTAAGAGAGTTTAAAGAATCTTCAATAAGTTTAACGTCGATCATAGGTCTACCTAAGACATCTTTCACTTCAGAGTGTACACCGCAAACTATAAACCCGACTTTAACGTTCAATTTAACACCCTTCTAAAATCGATATTAAACTCTAATCTTCACATAAAACTTTCTATGCTCAGACAGCTGGAAAGTTTTTAGACTTTAGGAAATAAGCATACTTTAAACGTATAGAATCTTCATGAAGATTCAAGAAATGTCTCTAGGCTTGGTAAAGTAGATGTTAGGCGAGAGCCTTTCCCACCAGTTTTAACAGTTTTAGCAGTAGGTGCTCCGACGCGTACTCCACTAGGTGAGAAAAACAGTCTATGCCAATCCAAACGGTGAGGTATCGGCGCCTTAGACACCCTCATTTCTACGACACCTTCATCGTCTCTTATCTCCAATACATAGTCGCAAATTGACTTCAAGTTTTCTTCAACCTGACGGCTTTGAACACCGCTGTCTAGAACGTATAGAACCACGCCTCGATTTTTCTCGATCTTCTCCTTCAGCCTGTAGATTAGGTTCATAACTAAGCTCTCATCACCTACAGTCGAATAGAGCTGGGAGAAAGTATATATGACAACCCTTGTAACGCCTTCTCCAGTTTTAAAGGATATTTCCCTAAGTCCTTCAAGACCACCAGACCTACCTCTGCTCTCCGTGAGAAGGGAAGGGTAGTAGATGAAATCCAGCTTTCCAGCGTCTAAGTAGGGCTTTAAATCCCAGTTATAGCTAATTTTTAAATGAGCCATTAGAGTATTAAAACTCAAATTGGTACTTACAAGAAGGCACTTTTCACCATTCTTTAATCCTTCATACACTATTTGGAAGGCTAAGTGGGACTTAGGAGTTATAACGGGTCCAAGGAGGATGACGCTTGACCCCTCCAAGAAACCCCCTCGGAGAACCTCATCTAAACCCCCAACCCAAGTCTTTATTTGTGAAAATGTCATAGTCTAACTACTATTAAAGGCAAAGTTTACATAAAAACATTATCAACAACAATTATATCAAAATACGAACGATTTCTCAAAATGTTTAACAGTATAAAATAGTACATTGTTGGGTTGCATTAGGGGTGTTTAAAATCTATGGCAACTCTGACAGATTCGGAAACTCAGACTATTGTACTACTTCATTCAGTATTAAACGTCATGAAACCACTATAATAATCTCTTTAAGGAACCTCCTAAAGTTAAAGAACCCACATATGAAGAATTTTCCCATAAACTATCTTTGAACGATTCAAGTCTAAAATCCTTAAATGACTTTCATCGAATTTCTACTCAAGAACGATCTAGTGCTCCGAATATTGAACCATTAGACGACTCCCAAACTCCTAAAAAAGCCGAGTTTTCACAGCCTAAAACCTCGACCTTCCTCATCCTCGCTCCTACGCCTTTGTCAGCAGTTTCAGTAAGGTTTAAATAGTGTTTGCTTACTTAGGTTCTATTGATGAAGGAAGATTACGAAGAGCTGTTGAAGCCGAGGGATGTGGCTAAAATCTTCAATATTACGACGAAAACGCTCTGGGAGTGGCAGAGGAAGGGGATTATCAAAGCAGTCAGGCTCCCTACTGGAAAGCTCCGCTATCCTAGAAGCGAGGTAGATAGGCTGTGGAAGCAGTTAAGAGCTACAAAATCCCAGTAGATGCTCCTAAAGACCTAATAGGCTCGCATTTCAAGGCTAAGAGAAGGGCTTTAGAAGCTGTTCTTAACCACGTCAAATTTAATGGGAAAGCTCATTTAGACTTCAAAAACGATGATAGGAGGAGGCTTAGGGACGAGTTGCTGAAAAACTGGAGGTATTCGAAGCACTACGTCGATTCGGCCGTCAACTCAGTCATCGGGTTGGTTAGGGGATGGGTAACGCTCTACAATAGGGGGAGGGCTGAGAATCTTCCTGAGATGACTAAGCAGACGGTTTACGTCAAGAATACGCTCTTCAGCTTCAAGAGTGGGGTTTCTGAGGATAAGCATCGAGCCGAACAAGAGGCATCTTGAAGTTGATTTAAGCGAGCATCCGTGGATCCCTAAAGACTTCGACGGACTTGGAGGGTTGATTTTAAAAGAGAAAGAGCTCATAATCACGGTTAAGAAAAAAGTTGAGCCTAAAGCTGATGAATGGTCTTCATTCGACGTGAACCTGACGAACGTAACGGCGTTAATTAACGGAAGAGTAGAGAGGTATAGCTTTAAGGAGCTTTACCACATCAACAGGGTTTACGAGGTTAAGCGTCAGAGAATGCAGAAACTGTCTAAGCTTAAGCCTAAAACCTCTAAGAGACTGATACGTAAGTATTCTAGCCGTGAGAGGAATAGGGCTGGAGACTTCATGCATAAACTGACCACTAGGATAGCTGGAAGATTTAAAGAATCTAACTCTGGAGCGATAATGGAAGGGCTCAAAGGGATAAAGCACAATGTTCTAAACCGCTCTAAGAAGCAGAACAGGAAGCTCTCGAAGTGGAGTGCTAGGACGTTCCAGTTCATGCTGGAATATAAGTTGAAGTGGCTTGAACTACCGGTTAAGTACGTTAATGCTGAGAACACTTCTAAAACCTGCCCACTCTGTTCAGGAAGCATGGCTTCCTATGAGGGCAGGCTTATGAAGTGCGGAAAATGCAGTACAGTAACGGATAGAGATGTAGTAGCAGTTTTAAACCTTCAGATGCGGGGAGAAGGGTTCCCCCAAAGAGCCCTCTATGAATTAATCGAGAGGGATGGGTTAGGTAGGAAGTAACAACTCACTATATATCTCTACTTAACTCAAAACTCTCCTACTTCCTATTCTACACTTGTCTTCCGTCTTCAAGCTTCTTCATATAGTCTTCTAAAGCAGTTCTTCTGGAGAAGCGTATACTGTAAACGGTGAGTAGATCCGTCAAGCTGGATGGGGATTGGAAGTTTCAAGAAGCACAATATAGAGGCCAATTTAAAGCGTTAGCCGTAAGACTGCTCAGGCGCTTTATGAGGGAAGATACGTCTACATTATTCCCTACGCTTCAGAGGACGATCATAAGCTAGGTGGTGGTTAAACCTTAAAGCTACAACTCTAGCTCTCTAAGCATGTTCACGAGGTTTCTCATACATATTCTTGACGCTTCTAATCCTAGGTTTGAGTATTCAGCTCCTCCAGGCATCAAAACCTTCGATTCATCCAGTTTGACTTTAGGCCTCCAATGTGTTTCAAGCGATAAGTACCCTCTATAGTTATCAAAGGCTAGGGCTTTCAACTGCTCTCTATAGTTTACCTCTCCCTCGCCTATTGGAGTAAACTCATGGTTTCCACCCGACCCCTTCCTCACACCGTCTTTAACATGCACGTGTACCACACTGTTTCGAACATTATTATATCCATCTGGATACGGTATCTCCCCCTCGGGATCCCATATATCGTTTCCAGGATCCCAAACAACCTTAACAGTTTTTGAACCGATTTTTCTGAGAAACTTGGAAACTCTTAAACCATTACTCGCATAAGTGGAGGGTTCGTTTTCAACTCCAAGTATAACCCCCTCACTTTTAGCCACGTCTATAAGTGGCTGATAGAGTTCAACGATTTTATCAACAACTCGCTCAATACTGTCTCTCTTCCAGAAAGTGAAAACTCGTACGATGTCCGTGTCGAGGGTTTTAGCAAGCTCTACACACCGTTTAAATATGTTTAAGTGTTGTCTGTACTCAGCATCGTCATCTATACTTGATTTGAAAACAGGGGACGCTACGGCTGAAACCTCTAAACCCTCCCTTCTCAGACTACTTCTAATTGAACTTGCGAGTTCTACAAGCTCATGAGGCTTCTTGTTGAATAAAGTCCTTATCTCTAACCCGTCTAGTGAAAACTCTCTAGCAAACGCTACCAAATCTCTCAAGTCTTGAGAGACCTCGTCTGATATAACAGATAGTTTAAAAGTCAAGGCAATCACCCCTTAAACGCCGATTCTAATTTTATCAAAGTGTAGGAAGTCTTTAAAACCCCTTCTAGGTGGACGGCTGGGTGATTCTGCTGGGTAGCCTATGGGTATTATGGCTATAGGTCTTATGTGGCTTGGCGCCTCTATAGCCTTTGAAACCATATCGTCTCTAAAAGCTCCAACCCAGCATGACCCCAAGCCTAAAGCCGCAACTGCAAGCTCAAGATAAGTTGCAGCTATACTAGCGTCGTTTATCGAGTATAGATTTTCACCTCTAGACCCATATCTAACGGCAGACCTACGCTTGTTAGCACATACGACGAAGACAACGGGTGCTTCGGCGATAAACCATTGACCCCAAGCGGCTTCAGCCAAAGCTCTCTTACGGTTTTCATCTCTAACCATGACTATCTCATAGGCCTGCAGATTTCCAGCCGAAGGCGCTAAATCGACCGTTTCAAGGATCTTAAATAGCTTTTCATCTTCAACCGGCTTAGATTGGAAGCTTCTAATAGACTTACGCCTTCTAACAGTTTCGAAAAAGCTCAGCTCACTCATCATGTTATTTAAAGCGTTTATCGACTATAAGCTTTCCCTCGTACAGTCAAACTCCACAGTGGTAATCGTTTAAAGAATGGTCGCAGTTTGTTTATGTCAGAGCGGAGATGCTTAAATATTTAAGTAGTTTTTACATTAAAATAATATCGATATTTGATGGAAGCTGTTATACTGGCCGCGGGTAGAGGAACACGTATGAAGCCGTATTCCAACGCCGTCAATAAAGAGATGTGTCTCATAGGATACTATCCCGTTGTAGAGTATGCCGTTAGAGGATTGGCTTCAGCGGGCATTGTGAAGGTCTACGTGGTTTTAGGTGAACGTAAAAGTCAGATAATGGAGTATTTGAGAGACGGTAGCTGGCTAGGTGTTAAAATAGCCTATCTATACCAGGATATGAACCGCGGCGCTGGAACGGCTAAGGCGGTTGAGGTAGCTGATGGTTGGATTTCGGAGGACTTTATGGTTCTCTATGGAGATACGTTCTTCCATCCGATGGACTTCTTTAGGAGCATGGTCGAATTCCATGAAAGCGTGAAGGCCCATGTTACAGTAGGCGTGTACCCTATGGAATCCTATAGAGAGTATGGGATTGTCAAAGTGGATGATGACGGGAGGATTTTAAATATTCTAGAGAAGCCTTCTGAAGAAGAGGCTCGGGAAGCCATAGTAGACAACACGTATCTTGTAAACTCAGGGCCTCTAATATTCAACCCAAAAGTATTTGAATATCTGAAGAAGACACCCATATCCCCAGCCGGAGAATACTGGGTAACGGATACGATAAAACTCATGGCAAATGACAGGTTAAACGTTCTGGCATATAGAATACCGAAATCGGTATTCTGGAGAGACATAGGAAGACCTGAGACGCGGATAGAAGCCGAAAAATACGTACAAGAAATAGGGCTGGCAAAAATAAGCCTCCAACGATAACTTTCAAAATCGAAACGGTTTTCTACGTTTAAGGAGGGATATTTAAAAGAAGTTTATAGTGAAAGTTAATCGACTTAAACTGCTTTAGGAAGATGTTTTACTAGTTAAATGGATCAAAAAACTTTTAAACTTGGAATACTTCTACTCTTCAAGCTATGGAGGCTTTGCCTTGGAGTATAGGGTTCTCGGTAGGACTGGTTTTAAGGCTTCTGTGATAACGCTTGGTGGTTGTGGTGTTGGTTGGGTTGATCAGACGACTGCTGATAAGGCCGTCGAATACGTTTTAAAATGTGGTGTTAACGTTATTGATGTAGCTCCTACTTACGGTGAGGCTGAGGCTAGGCTTAGACCTTGGGTTGGAAGGTTTAGAAGTAGACTGTTTTTGGCCGAGAAGACTCAGAAGAGGGATAGGGATGGCGCTTGGAGTGAGCTTAAAGCAAGTATGGATAGACTTGGTGTTGAGAATTTTGACCTTTATCAGATGCATGCAGTTTCAGATTTTGAAGACTTAGACAGAGCATTGAGTGAAAACGGGGCTGTAGAGGCTTTTAAAGAGGCTAGAGACGTTGGTCTTATAAAGTTTATAGGTTTAACTACACACGATGTGAGAGTTGCGCTTAAATCAATAGAGCTTTTTAACTTTGACACTATTATGATACCCGTAGGCTTATTCAGCTTGGTAAATCCTACATCTCAAAGCGATTTTAGGCAGGTCCTCAAAGTCGCCAGAGATAGAGGTGTAGGCGTCATAGCTATTAAGGCTATTGCTAGAAGACCTTGGAAAGCTGAGCGTAAATACGGAACTTGGTACGAGCCTTTAGAAGAGCAGGAGATGATAGACCTAGCGGTTTGGTTTACATTGTCGCAGGAGGGCGTTGTAACCTACTCACTACCATGTGATATTAGACTTTGGCCTAAGGTTTTAAACGCTGTTGAGAGGTTTAGAGTGCTTTCTGCCGAGGAGCAGGAAAAGGCTTTAGAGAAAGCGCGGCTTGAAACGTTTGAGTATATATACTGAGAACGGTGGAGATTATGCTCGTCTATGCGTCACCAAAAGTGATCTCTGACTGCTGGATTGAGTTAATGTACATAGCGGATCCGGACTAGTGAATGAATTTGTAACAGCATATGCCCTAGCCTTACATCCTCCTCTGCATATTGCGTTGTATTTGCAATTTCTACAGGCCTCAGGCACTGTTGAGAACACATTCTTCACTAATGGGCTCGCCAAATACTCCTTCCAAGCTTTAGAGATTCCAACCTTGACGTCTGTAACCTTCATCCTTAGAGAGTCGCAGAGTGGTATCGATCCGTCTGGAAGAATATCCCAAGCCCTATAGATCGGGCAATCGCTGACATGGAAGTACTTTGTAGATCCCACTGAAGAGAGGAATGGCGCACACCAAAACGTCACTTCAAAACCTAAGGAGTTTGCAGTATCCCTTAGGACTGTAACGGTGTTGAGAAGCTCTGAAGGGTTGATGTTTAGTCGATGAACGTACTTAGCTCTTCCAATAGGTATTACTGGTATGAAGGCTGTGTATGAGGCCCCGAGGTCTCTTGAAAGTCTAAGTATATCTGTCAATGCGTGTAGATTTATTCCCGTAATAGTTGTAACGGTCGCAAACTTCAATCCAAACTCTTTAACCAATTTAAGACCATCCATCAAAGAATCCCAGCTTCCTAAACCCCTCAGTTTTTCATGAAGCCTTCTGGATGATCCATCTAAACTTGTAAATATTGAGACTTCAAAGTCGCTGAGGAACTTAGCATAATCGTCGTCCAGCAGTGAAAGGTTTGATTGAACGGATACCTCTATACCATTGTCTTTAAGCAGTTTGATTACGCTACGTAAAGGCTTCCAAAGCAATGGTTCTCCACCAGTTATATCTACTGGTGTTGAAAAATCCGCCAAGTCTTCTGCAATCTTTAGAGCATATTCTTCGGTCAGCTCTCCAGCTATATCGCAAGTGTAACAGTGACTACACCTTAAATTACAACGGGAAGTCACAAGCCATATTGTAAAGTCTGGTTTGACGGGCATTTCAGCCCACCTCATAGAACTAAAACGATATATGAAGCTTTAGAATTCGGCAAAAAAGAGAAAGATTTAAAACTCAGTAAAAAACTTTACCTAGAAATTCTTCTTTAAAAAGACAGTAAAAGCGTCTCAGACGGACGCTGAGGCTTTCACTCTTCTTTAGAAGGAATGTAATAGTATTCTCCTATAGACTTTTGATACTTATCCAGTCTAGACCCGTACTTGTTGACCCTAGGTCTACCCGTATCTGGATCTCTTCTAAAAGTCACTTCTAGCTGAGATAGAAAACTGTTCATTCCGTCTCTCAGAGACATGGGTGTGGATGCAACCCCTTCCATGCCAGGTTTGCCTGTGAACACCATAAGCTTGTCAGCTACGAAGTCGGCTACAGATAAGTCATGCTCCACTATGAGTGCCGCTTTCCTAAGGTTCTCCACGATCCTCCTTATAACTCTAGTCATCGTAAACCGTTCCTCGACGTCTAGGTAGGCGCTAGGCTCGTCTAAAAGATATAGATCCGCATCTCTAGAGAGACATAGGGCTACGGCGACCTTTTGAAGCTCACCACCACTTAAATTTGACAAATCTCTCTCAAACATCTTGTAAATTCCCATAGGTTGAAGAAGCTCCTCATCTATAAAGCTCGATCCGAATCTATCCCCTAAAACTTTTCTAAAGAGCTCTTCAACAGTACCGCTGTAGTTTTCAGCCGATAAATATTGAGGCTTATAGCTTATCTTCAGAGATTCTGGCTGTGAGTCACCCTTGTCGGGTTTAAGTATCCCGGCAAGGATTTTAACAAACGTCGTTTTACCTATACCGTTTGGACCGAGTATTCCTACAACTTCTCCGAGGTGTATTTCGCCAGGTTCAACTTTTAAAGTGAATTCTCCAAGGCTTTTAATCAAACTACTCCATTTAACCATTACGGGCATATCTGAAGCATATCCATCTATTGGAGGTTTAACGTGAAATTTTATCTCCCTTCCTCTAAACCGTATGTTTTCATCCGGAATATAGCCCTTGAGGAATATGTTTATCCCATCTCTGACGGGGTGAGGGTGGGAGACTATGCCGTAGACACCAGGCTCACCATATATGACACAAACTTGATCCGAAAGGTAGTCTAAAACAGCTAAATCGTGTTCACTTACTATTACAGTTTTACCGGATTCGCATAGCCTTCTTATGAGCCTAGCTACGGAAAGCCTCTGCTTCACATCCAAGTAGCTTGAAGGCTCATCGATTATGTACACGTCTACGTCTTTAAGGCAACAAGCGGCTATAGCCACTCTCTGAAGTTCACCACCGCTTAAAACAGACAATTCTCTATCTAAGACCTCATTAAGCTCAAGCTCATCGCATATAGACCTCATAAGTCCTCCTTCATCTACTCTAGATAGAAGGTCTCCCACAACGCCTTTATGAACCATAGGTATTTTGTCAACGTACTGAGGCTTGTACGCGACCTTAAGGGAGCCTGAGCTTAAACCTTTAAAGTACTCTTGAAGTGGAGAACCTCCATAATAGCTTATTATCTCATCCCAATCGGGTGGATCGTTAAACCTACCTAAGTTAGGTTTTACAACACCGGCCAATATCATTAGAGAGGTGGATTTACCCACGCCATTTTTACCCACAAGCCCTGTAACTCTACCAGCAAGCGGTATTGGAAGCCTGTAAAGCTTAAAGGCATTTACACTAAACCTATGTGAACAATCCTCTTCCAACTCCTCAGGAAGGTTTACTATGGACAATGCTTTAAAAGGACATTTCCTAACGCATAAGCCGCATCCTACACATAGCTTCTCATTCACAATCGGATAGCCGCTTTCACCTATCTTAATAGCATCTAACTCATTCCTAACAGGAGGGCAGAACCTTATACAGACCAAACCACAATCCTTAGGTTTACACTTGTCTTTATCCAAGACTGCTACTCTAACCATTAAATCACCTTGAAGGGTTCATTGCGGTCTATTCTAAAAATCGAGAAGTAAGCTCTCTCATAAGGGCTTGGTAAAAATAAGGGGAGCGTTAAATCTGGGGAGCTACCATTCCTCCTCTTCCTCTTCCCATTCCTCTTCCGGCTCTTCTTCCTCCCATTCCCACTCTTCTTCCTCTCCCCATTCCTCCTCTTCCCATTCCTCTTCCGGCTCTTCTTCCTCTTCCTCCCAACGTTTCTTGGTCAAGAGTGTTCACACTCCGTCTCTCTTCAAGAAGCTTGGAATGTCGTAAAGACATATTTAAACTTAATTGTTTAGGAGAATCTCAAGCTATATTGGCTCCACTGGGAATTTATGGGGATTTGAAAAATATACTAGGTAATTTTAAACTAGAGTTCTATCTTGAGGTCTTCAGAGGTTAAAGCAACAGACTGCCTCTTTTCAATACGTTCAATCATGCCGTCTCTAATCCAAGCAATACGGTCTGAAACATCTATCATCTTCAAGTCGTGGGTAGCACATATGACCGTAGTATTCCTCTCAACTTTAAGCCTGTATAGCAGGTTAACAATAGTAAAACCCGTGTTTAAATCTAGGTTTCCAGTAGGCTCATCAGCTAGAACAATCGAGGGGTCATTCGCCAATGCTCTAGCAATTGCAACTCTCTGCTGCTGTCCACCTGACAGTTCAGTGGGTCTATGGTAGAGTCTATCTCCAAGACCGACAGTCTTCAGAAGCTCTTCAGCCTTTTTAACTCTTTCATCTTTTCTCTTACCGGTGAAAACCATAGGTAAGGCTACGTTATCTAACGCTGTCAGCACAGGTATTAGGTTGAACGTCTGGAAGATGTAGCCAATCTTATGAGCTCTAAGCCAAGCCTTCTCCCTCCTACTCATCTTAGCTATTTCTATTCCATCGATTAACACGGATCCTCCTGAAGGGTCATCAAGCCCACCTATCATGTTGAAAAGCGTGGTTTTTCCACTCCCCGACGGCCCCATTACCGACAGGTATTCGCCTCTCTCAACAATTAAATCTACTCCTCTTAAGGCGTGAACGATTTCACCCCTAAGACTATATTGCTTTTTAAGCCCCTTAGTTTCAACGACTATAGACATGAAGCACCACAAATTAAGAAAATCGATTATTAACTTAAATTTTTCTATTTATTTTACACAATTTAGATTTAGGAGGAAGTCTAAATGATAGATAGTTTCCTCAGAGTTCTTACAGAAGACTTAAGACTGCTCCTCAAAAAGCCAGTCGGAATTTTAATCCGAGGAAGAGTTGATGAAACTACGCATGAGCTTATAGAGCTTCTTAAATCAAAGGGGAAAGTTAAGCTCATAGTCGTCGGAGACGTTATCTCAAAGACCATTACAGTAATGGGTTTAAAAGCAGACCTATACATAACAGACTCAAGAAGTCTAAGGGCGCCAGTGGAAGAGCCTAAACTAGCAAACATTGCTGAAAGAGTGTATATGGTTCAAAATCCACCCGGACACATTTCATCTGAAGCTGAAAACGCTGTTAAGATGGCTTTAGCCAGCGGATGTACCTCTTGGATAAAAGTCGAGGGAGAGGAGGATCTGTTAACTTTAATAGCAATCGCAGAGGCACCTTTAAACTCCATAGTATTATACGGTCAACCAAATGAAGGAGTAGTCGTAGTTCAAGTAGATGAAAAGGTCAAATTGTGGATCAGAAGCATCATAGACAGCATGCCTACTATTCAGACCTAAACCCTTTCATTTTCCAACTCATTGCCTTACTTGAACGTTTTCCCAGACTCGGTATGCACCATACGCCTTAGATTTAAAACAATAGCCTTAAAGTACAGGTATGAATTGATAAAACATATGTAAGGCAATTCTAATAGATAAAGTGAGGGGGATTGTGAATAAGTCTTCGCCTAGAGCTTCCAGAGATGAGTATTTTCAAGGACTAATGAGCGCTGCTGAAGAGGCGGCTAAATTTATAGAGAGGAAGTCTTCAGAGGGTCTCTTAGTTATCCTATGCCATATAGATTGTGATGGATTAGCCTCTGGTGCGATAATGGGTAAGGCTTTAATGAGGATGAGGGTAGCTTTCCAAATTAGGGCTATTAAACAGTTTGAAGAAGCTACATTAAAGGTGTGTTTAGGAAACGCCAGTGTAGTAATTCTAACCGACATGGGATCTGGAAATTTGGATGTAATTTCAAATATCGATGGAAGTGAACGCGTAGTCATACTTGACCACCACCAGCCTATGTTAGAGTGTGCTGAGAAGTTTAAAGGCGTTCACGTCAACCCACACTTCTTCGGGTTGAACGGTGCTAGCGATATAAGCAGTTCGGGAATAGCCTACATAACGGCTAAATCGTTAAATCCGTTAAACGTAGACCTATCCCCCTTAGCAGTTGTAGGAGCTATTGGAGATATGCAGAATAAGAATGAAGAGAGAAGACTCCTAGGAGTTAACGAAACGATAGTTAAGGAAGCTGTTGAATCTGGATTGTTGAAAATTGAAAGGGGGCTTATGCTGTCTGGCAGAGAGACAAAACGTCTACATGAAGCATTAGCGTCAACGTTAACACCCTTCATACCAGGTATATCCGGGGAGGAAGATAAAGCCTTAGCCTTCTTAACGAGCATAGGCATACCAGTTAAGACTGGACATTTCTGGAGGACTCCTGCAGATTTAACTAAAGATGAAGAGATGAGGCTACTAGACAATTTAACTGCCTACATGGCTTCTAAAGGTATCGCCCAAGAGGAGATCATGCAACTCATTGGAGACAGTTACATACTTACTAAAGAGCAGAGATTTACACCATTGCGTGACTGCAGAGAGTACTCTGCGCTTTTAAACGCATGCGGTAGGCTCGGTAAATACGGGCTTGGAATAGCGATCGCGATGGGTGATAGAAGTAGGGAGACGCTGGACGAGGCGTATGCTACACTTGACATCTATAGGAAAAACTTGGCCATGCTCATAGAGGGCATTATTCAAAACCCATCTAGGCTCATAAACGCTGACGAGTTAGTCATAGTTAACGGTTCGGGTTTGATCCCTGAAGCTCTCTTGAGTACGGTAGCAAGCATACTTTCATCTAATTATGTGAAGCCTTTAATAGCTTTCACAGATGCTCCTGAAGGAATGGTTAAAGTATCTGCGAGAGTGTCTAGAACTCTTGCAGATGCTGGCGTTAACATAGCTCATATAATGGCTGAAGCGGCCAAATCTGTCGGTGGAACCGGAGGGGGACACGACGTGGCCGCAGGAGCGTTAATACCAGTTGAAAGAAGAAGCGATTTCTTAAGACTTGTCGCCAGTCTCTTAGGAAGACGGTAAACCTTAAAGTGAATCCTAAAAAGGCTTCTTCAAGAACCTATTCTACCAATAATTAAATGTCTACTCAAACCTTTTTATGGAGGAACTTCTACTCTAATGTGTAGGTATCTCATTGGATGAGGTCGAACTCAAAATACACCTAGAAGATTATTTTAAAGCAACAGCTCTTCTAAAAGCCTTAGAACCAGATAATAAAATTCTCCCCGCGGAGCTCACCATTAGAAGCGAATTGTCAAATTCGACGATAATTATAAGGATAGAGTCTAACGTTAAGATAGAAACCCTCCTCAATACGCTAGATGACCTATTAATATGCTTTTCAACGGCGGAAAAATGCCTCAGATCTATTGAAGCTGAAGCAGAAGGCTAAAATAATTGACTACTTCATCAGTTTAGATGGTTTCCACATATCAGTTATGGAAAATGTTCTATTCCAAGTTATTCTATGGACTACCATCGACAAATGAATGGATAACTGAAGGGAAATATTTAATTAAAAGATATTTCTTTCTTTGGAAAGCTGAACACTATGTCGAAGATGCGGCGAGCTAAAGATAAGTGGAGAGCTAAAATATGGTATAGAGTCTATTCACCCAAATACTTCGGCGAAATTGAACTACCATCCATACCAGTCACAGAAGGTCAAAGCCCCCTGGGTAGAACCGTGGAGACAACACTCTTCGATTTAACTCAGGACCCAGCCCATCAAACGATTATAATGCACTTTAAGATACGTGAAACCAAAGAGCTTAGGGCTGATACGTTCTTCAGCGGACATGAGTATGCTAGAGATTTCTTAAGGAGTCTTGTACGCAGAGGTAGTTCTAAGATAGATGCTATAATAGATGTTAAAACCAAAGACGGTGCACTTATAAGAGTCTACCCGATAGCTTGTACCGCTCATGGGATAAACTCCTCACAGAAGAAAGCCATAAGAATGCTTATGTTTAAAATAATTGAGGAAAAGGCTAAGAATTTAAACTTCGACCAGTTTGTCCAGGAAATGATTTTGGGTAAAATAGCTTCAGACATATATAATGAGGCTAAACACATAACCCCATTGAGACACGTAGGGTTTAAGAAGTCTAAAGTTTTATCAATAGAGGGAGTATTGAAGACGAAGCCTCCTGAAGTAGCCAGCTAACAATCACAGATATCTTTCGCAGGGTTTAAAAAGAAGTATCTATACAAGTGGTCTGAAATCATACGGTACTTTTCAAACAGTTTGGAATACTCGAAACTGTTCTCAGGAATAGGGTTGAATACTCTATTAAGTTTGACTATGGAATTGCAGGCGTCGCTTAAACTACCATAGTAGCCCAACGTTTTAGCCGCCAGAATAGCCGCACCTAGGGCAGAGCTCTCCTCAGTAGATGTCAAGAATACAGGAGTTTGAAAAACGTCTGCCTGAATTTGATTCAGAAGGTTTATTTTAGCTCCTCCTCCACCTACTCTAATCTCCCTCATCGGAGGGACGTATTTCTCGAGAATCCTCTTAATATGATTCAATGCAAATACAACACCTTCTAAAACAGCCCTAGAAAAGTCGGGTAATTTATGCTTTAAAGTTAAACCGTAGAAGACGGCTTTAGCCGTGGAACACCAAAGTGGAGCCCTCTCTCCCAGAAGATAAGGTAGGAATATTAAACCATTAGCACCTGGTTTAGCTTTAGAAGCTTCAAATTCAATCAGATTAAGGTCTCCGTTGAGAAAGTTCTCGGCAAACCATTCAAAGGATAGCCCAGCTGAGTTCATAGCGCCGCCTATACACCAGAGCCCCTCTGCTAAACTGTGGCAGAAAAACCTCGCACTTCTCGATTTATCAAGCACGATACGGTTGGAGGATACTCTGATCGCTCCACTAGTCCCTATGTTTAGGGCTGCCACGCCTTCTTTTAAAACTCCCAAACCTATATTCTGAAGCATACCGTCTCCACCTCCACAGATTACAGGAACCCCCTTAGAGAGGCCAATCTCCTCCGCATAGCGTCCTTTGATGTAGCCGACTATGGATTCGGCTTTAACAACCTCTGGAAGTTTTTCGATGTTTAAACCGACCGCTTCGAGTATTTCATGATCCCACTGACTCTTACGTATATTGAAAAGCGCTGTAGCTGAAGCCAGTATATTATCAGTAACATAGAGGTTCAAAAGCTTATACAGTACGTAGTCCTTTATCGACAGAACCTTATGAACTCTATTGAACATTTTGGGATTGTTTTTCCTAAACCAGAGGATTTTAGAAGCAGGCATAATGGGGCTAATATGGCATCCAGTTCTACGATAGAGTTCATACGCACCTATAGCTCTTGAAAGATCAAATGCCTCAACGATGCTTCTAGAGTCCATCCAATTAACTACGGGGCTTAAACAATCTCCATCCCTGTCGATGAATACCACACTATACAATTGAGAGCTAAACGTCAAAGCCTCCACTTCGTTCTTAACGTTTTTAACACAGGTCTTTATGGCTTCAAATACAGAACCCAAAACTTCATCAGGCTTCTGCTCAGCCCAACCTTCACTAGGTGTGTACACCCTACATCGAACGCTACTTTTAAAAACCTGCCTCCCCTCTAAATCAAAGGCTACAGCTTTAACATTGGTCGTACCTATATCTACACTAACTATACAACCCGTCAAAACTTTTCGAGAGAGTTGTATTTTCCAAGGTAGCTTTAAAGTTTTACAATATCTGATAATTTTTAGTTTTTGAGAAGAATCCTCTGGAGAAAATATTTTTAATGCTGTATGAACAAGATTGAGCAAAGAAGGTGGCTTATTTTGTTCGAGGAATTAGGACTGCTTGGCAACGCGCTTATTCTTTTAGCATCACTGGTTATCATCGACAAGGCAAGCGACTGGACAATATTAAACTCCGTTAGAGTTGCAGATATAACTGGTTTCGGAAAAACAACTATAGGTTTCATATTAGTCGCGTTTTCCACTTCCCTGCCTGAACTTTGCGTCTCAATTTTCGCGGCAATAGGTGGAGAAAATATAGGCATAGCTATTGGAAACGTCTTAGGCTCAAACATTGTAAACATCTGTTTTATACTTGGTATATGCTTCCTAATCGTAACACTGAAAAGTTCAGAGATCATAGAACTTGCAGTAGTAATGACGGGGGAGGAAATAGGAACACTTTATTCTGGACTTTTTTGGGCCTCTATCATTCCGTTAGCAATTCTTTACATCGGATATGCGAGCAGAATTATTGGGATAATTCTCTTATCGATTTTTGTGTTCTACGTATATCGGCTTTCAAAAACGAGAAACATTAGGGATGAGGGGGCTCTGGGAGATGAACGTCGAAGACTCCCTAAATACGCATTCTTTACAATTTTAGGAGCCGTTTTAGTAGTTGCAAGTTCATATTTCATTGTCGACTCTGCTTCCAACATTGCTGAAGACCTAGGGGTCCCGAAGATTGTCATAGGCGCCACGGTAGTTGCCTTTGGAACGAGCCTGCCAGAACTAACGACAAGTATAAGCTCTATTCGGAGAGGACATATAGACTTGACCTTGGGCAACATCATTGGAAGTTGCTTCATAAACATAACATGCATTTTAGGCGTTGCATTGATGTCCGCAACGTTAAGTATCAATATGGCTGCCTTTTCAAACTTAGTGATGTTCTCGCTTATAGTAAACCTCCTACTTTGGTATTTCTTATCTGGCGAAAGAATAGGCTGGAGGGAGGGAGCAATGTTGCTTTTCCTGTACCTAGTGTTTCTTATAGTCAGTTTCGGAGGTTACAGAACCTAAGAAATACTTTGAATTTTTAATCGAAAGTCTAAGCGTATGAACATTTACTACCTCTCATCACCGTTAATTCTCTAAGCTAATTATTGCGTCTAAGTTTAACCGTTTAATTGTCTCAGACTTCGGTATGCCGTTTTCGTCCCATTCCCGTAGGACATAGTACTCGTTTAACATTTTATCCAATTCGACTGTGGAGCCTTTAGCAGGCCCCTCGGGCATGTGTTCTTTTAAAAGCCTACGTGGTAAACAGTCGTCTTTCCGTCTAACGCCCTCTCTTACATTGAATAGGCGCGTCAAGTTATACACTCTTTCACCAATTGTTCTTAACGTATCCGCTTCATCAAGCGGGAGGCCGGTAGCCGTAGCTAACATTTCACCTATTTCCCTAAACGATAGGGCAAATGACGCGAAGAAGCATATACCTGTGGAATCTATGAGCGCCTTTTCATTCTGATAATCTACTACAAGCTTCGCCTTCCCATCCACTTTAACCGGGTCTACAGCTCCACCGTATGCTAAAAGTTCTTTGTCAGCCGTATATGCTCTCAGATGACATGCACCTCTATCTGAAGTAGCGTATCCTAAACCCATACCTTTAGCGGCTCTAGGCTCATAACCTGGCATTTCCAAACCTTTAACGTGCATAGCTACGTCTTCGCAACCATATTTAACGCTCAGCTTCTTAACGCCAAGTCTAAGCTCTCTTCCAACACCATCGCCCCTACATATCTTCTCCACAAGCTTCAATAGAGCTTCACTACTACCCCACTCAGCATCTATCCCATCTATGTCTTCGCTTTTAAGGATCTTTCTCTCATAAAGCTCCATGACAAAGCTAACGATAACGCCCGTACTTATCGTATCTACGCCATAAGCATCACACAGCCAATTAGCGTAAACTATTGCCTCTTTATCTGAAACCCCACATAATGGTCCCAATGCCCATAACGTCTCATAATCCGGGCCATCGACCACATAGCTAGATGAAAATGCTAGTTTACTGCAAGCTATCGGGCATCCGAAACAGGCTTTATCCTTCTTCCAAAGTCCTCTACGCCACTCGTAACCAGATATCTTCCAAGCGTCTTGGAAGACGCCTGTTTTAAAGTTATTAGTCGGCAGTGCCCCAGCTTCGTTTACAGTTTCAATTATATTGACCGTACCATAGATGGGTAAGCTTCTGGCTGTAACTTCATGCATTCTAATTCTCCTATGGGCTCTCCAACAAGCTTTCTCAAAACCATCTGGGTCGTAAACGGTTATTGGCTTCTCCCCCCTAACAGCTATACTCTTAAGATTTTTAGAGCCCATGACCGCTCCGGCTCCCCCTCTTCCAGCACAACGTTGATCCGTGAATATTCCAGCTATCGGTACTGATTCTTCACCAGCTGGACCTATGGTTAAAACTCTAAATCCTTCACCAAGTCTATCTTTCACTTTCTTCTCAGCCTCCATGGTTTTTAAACCCATCAACCACGTAGCGTCTTCAACGTATACGTCCCCGTCATCTATAACCACCATCGATAGCTGACTAGCCTTCCCAATAATGATAGCAGCGTCAAAACCAGCTTTCTTAAGTTCAACTCCGAAGAAGCCGCCACAGTTAGAGTCTAAGAATAGACCCGTATGTGGACTCTTGGTTACAATGCTGAAACGGCAACTTGAAGGAGCCAATGTTCCAGTTAAAGGCCCAGTTGCCAGTATCAGAGGGTTTTCAGGACTCAAAGGATCTACGCCTCTACGTACGGAGTTATATAGTAAGAGAGAGCCTAAACCCTTTCCTCCTAGAACCATTAAAGCATCTCTTTGAGATAACACAACTTTTTCTACCTTTCCAGATGAAAGATCTAGTTTAACCATGCCTCCCGCATATCCTCTACCCGAAAGGCTCAAATTCACCAACCCCCCTCTACTCTCAAAGCATTTCTAGAACACCATTTCACACACTCCGGTAAACCATCACAGAGGTCGCATAAAAGAAGCCTCCCATTTATAAGCTTCAAAACTTTTACTGGACAAGAATCGACGCAAATACCACAGCCTTGACACAGCTCTTGCGAAACTTCTACAGCCCCAGTTTTACCGTTAACTCTAAGTGCCCCATTTGGACAAGCGTTTACACAAGAATAACATAAAGTGCAAGCATATGGGGTAAACGTTCTCCCATCTTCAGAATACTTAACCCTCAACCTCGCAAATGAGAAATCGAAGACTTTTTCATGGAAGAAGCTGCATGCAAGCTCGCATACACGGCAACCGCTACATTTCTCAGCTTCGATCAATATTTTAACTGGAGGCTTAATCTTCTCCCTAAGAATATCCATCACAGTCTCCTTTCCGTGGATTATCCTCCTCATAAGTCTAACAGCTTCATCTGGATTCGGATCCTGAACTACGTTTCTACCGAAAACCACCCCGGCCGCACCGACGTCTAAAACTTCAGATATAACCTCTAAAGAGTCTCTTATACTCAACGCCTTATAACCTCCTAGAACCAAAACAGGTACGCCTGAAGACACCCCTATAACCTCTTTAAACGAATATGGATCACCAGTATACGGAACCTTTAACGCATCGGCCCCAAGCTCTACGGCTTTTTCAACAGCCCTCTTAACCATGTCGACGTAATTCGCCTTAGTAACTCTAGGACCCATAGGAAGCGGCTCTATAATCAAAGGCATACTCCAAGTTTTACATTCGCTTGAAAACTCTTCAACCATCGCTATGTGATCCTCCTCCCCATCAAAACCTAGGAAAAGGTACGTTACAACACCTGAAGCCCCAATCTTAACAGCTTCTTCAACCGTGGTAACCCTGTTGAACTGTATACTTCTAGCTGGCAAGGTATAGGTTTTATCTCTAAACGCATTAGTCCAGTCTATTCTGACAAGCATAGCTGGAGCACTTCTACCCGCAAATAGGTGACTGAGCCTCCTAGCCTGACCCGGGCTTACTAGAATAGCATCTGGCCCACCAGCTATAACCTTCCTGAGCGTTGCTTCTAAGTCTACAACACCCTTTATAGGTCCAAGCATTAAACCGTGGTCTGCCGCTACGACTAAACTTCTACCATCGGATGGATCTATGATCCTGCTCAATCTGATCAGCTTGCCAAAGCTCAATTCAATCAAGCCTCCCGTGAACCATCGACGATACATCTATCAGAAGCTTAACTGGATCTCCGAGGCTGAGAGAACTGCTTAAGACTATACCGTTTAACCCAATGCTGAGAGCACTCAATAAAACATCTGGAAGACTTTGTTGAATCTTTTCAGCTACGAGCTTTGAAGATGGATCTATGAGAAGCGTATAAGTTTTAATAGAGTCTTTAACGTTTCTTAAATCCTCAAGATTTTTAAGAGGTGGTACAGCTACTATGGAGGCGCCTACTTCAACAGCCATTCTAGCAGCTAAGCCAACGCTCTCACTGTAATTTTCGCTACTTACCCTTTCACCGAAGGGCATGGCTTCGACTATGAACGGCAACCCATAATCATAGCAAACGTCAGAAAGCACCGTTATAAGCCTCATGCTATTGGAATCTATACGTTCATCTTCATAGCCTATTGTAAAGGTAGAAATAACCGCTGAAAAGTCCATTTGCAAAGCTTTAATAACAAATTCTTCAACGCTAGCCTTAGGGTTTGAAGACCTTAAAACTTCAGAGCCTACTCTCAAAATATAGGATGGTGACCTTTTACCTAGAAAGACATGCTTATTTTTAACTATAGACTCCACGTCCATTACAATCAAACCGTCGAGTTTTCTAACAATATCAATATCCACTGCGATCAGCTTCTGGAAGACAATGCCATCACTACAATCGACTAAAATGCATCTCAAATCCGTTGGATTCAAGATCCGTCCAATACGAATAGCAGACGTCATGTTCTAGCCTAGTAATTACCTGTTGACCTATTTAAAACTCTTTCATGACAATCCTTTAAGAATAATTCCGCCGACAATTGTAGCTTCAACTTTAACTTTAAAGCACCCCGACTCACCTTCAATTCTCAGCACTGTCAGATCTGCCATCATCCCCTTTTCAATAAATCCTCTATTTACCAACCCTTCCAATTTCGCTTGATTAGATGATGTTAACATTGAGACTAACCTAACGGACTCATCTAGGCTTCTAGAATCGGCATCTATCATGAAACCAGAGCGGTTAACTGTGAACATGTTTAAGAGGTTTTGAAAAGCCTTATCCATAGTTAGCAAACTTGAGCAGAGCGTATTTGGAGGAGCTGGTTTCACCTCCTCCCCATCGAAATATCCCTTTACCACTAAAACTTCTTCAACAGGATGCTTGCAACATATCGTTGAAAATATTCTAAATTCTCCAACTGGGACTTCTCCTTTAATTGGAAATGCGGAGTCCGTTACAGCTATGACTTCATGGGATCTGTTTTTACGGATCCTCCTCTCAACTATGTCTGAAACATAACGGAAATCTACGTGGTATCCATCTACGATAATCTCTACATATACTGGTAGAGTTAACGCCGCCTCATACGCACCTCCACCGTTGAAGGGTTTAAAGGACTGCCCCATCGCTCCATTAGTTATATGAACTATAAACTTCAACCCTAAGTTGAAAGCCTCCTCCAGCCTTTTAGCCGAGGCCTTCGTATGGCCGCATCCAACTATAACCCCTTTAGATGTTGCGTATTCTATAAGATCAACCCCAAAGTCTGGAACTATATTGATGAATTTAACGACCCCAGTCTTAAGTATAGAATCGAGTATGTGTTTCGCTCTGGGAGAATTCGGAGGAATTATGTAATCTTTAGGTTGAGCACCCGCACAGTCAACGTTTATGAAAGTACCCTCTACATAAGCGCCTTCGAATCTAGCACCTTCAACGCCGTTCTCGTAAGACTCCATGTAGGTTCTACAGGTCTTCAAGTATGTTAAGAGGTCTTCAAACGGCATGGCTACGGTAGCCAAGTGAAACGCCGTAACCCCTTGACCTGCTAAAGCCTTTGAAACCCTACTTATCCTATCAGGATCTGTTAGAAACTTGGTTAAGCCAATAATATCATGTATATGTTGCTCTCTAAAACCTGGAACCACATAACAGCCGTCGCAATCGAAGACATCCCCCCTAGGCTCGACGGAGACGCCCACATCGTTGATATAGCCGTTTTCAACGACCAGGTTTCCCTTTAAAACACCTCTGGGTGTAACTATCAAACCGTTTTTAAGAGTTAAACTCATACCAGATATTATAACTCATTATTGAAGCTTCTAAACTTTTAATTCTAACTATCCTATAAACTGGTCGACTGAGAGACGCTAATACTTTCTCTCAACTATGAAATCTGTCAAAGCCTCTAGAAGATCTCTAGCCTCTGTTTTAGGAAGCAATGTTAAAGTCTTTTTAGCCTCTGAGGAATACTGACGGGCAAGCTTTTTGACATGTTCTACGGCACCCGAAGCCTCTACGAGACTTATGGCTTCTAGTATCTGCTCTCTGGAAGCGGATCTATTGCCTAGAATCTCCATAAGTCTACGTCTTCCACGGTCGTCAAGCCTATTTAAGGCTTCGAGCATTACTATGGTTTTCTTCCCTTCTCTTATATCACTTCCAACGGGTTTACCGAGCTCTTCTTCAACACCGGAAACCCCGAGTATGTCGTCCACCATTTGGAAGGCCATTCCGGAGTAGAACCCGTAGCTTTTCAAAGCCTCAACATCCTTTGGAGAAGCTTCAGCTATAAGCCCACCTATTTCCGCAGAAACCATATATAGTCTAGCCGTCTTAAGGCTGATCATCTCCATGTAATCTTCCATCGTCACATTTCGTATAGGCTTTTCAGCTAAAGCCATATCTATGGTCTGTCCTGCGCATATGTGTATCAGAGCTTCGGAGAGTCTTTCAATGACATCTACTATAACAGATTCTTTAACACCCTCAGACTTTAGGTTTTTAGATAGAACTTTAAAGACCAATGCAAAAAGCATATCGCCTGATATTATGGCTTGGGGAACGCCCCAGAGGACATGAACAGTCGGAACCCCCCTCCTAGTTTCATCACGGTCAATAATATCGTCGTGGATCAACGTAAACGTGTGTAGAATTTCAACGGCCACGGCAGCTGGATACGGCTTAGAGCCAGTTCCACCACATGCCTCGTAAGACTTTACAAGCATGAATGGTCTAAGCCGCTTACCGCCAGCTTTTAAAAGATGGTAGCTGGATTCGCGTAGAACGTTGGGGACATTAAGCTCTTCCATAATCTTAGATAATTCGTTGGAAACGCCCTTCGAAATTCTAGATATTTCACCCATGAGGTCTACCATCACTCACACCTAACCTTCAACCTTCTAGACGTGACCCACTCTCTAACGAAGCCAGTTAAAATATACGGTTTCCCTTTAAGATCTTCTATTCTCTCAGAGCCCGTTAAAACCATAGCCAACTTTAACTCTTCACATATCTTCTTTAAGAGCTTTAATACGTCTTCCCAACTTTCCATAGCGGGTTTAAGTAGGGGTAGTGCTAAACCAGCTAAATCCGCCCCCAAGACTAGAGCTTTGGCGACATCTAAACCGCTTCGGATGCCTCCAGATGCCACCAGCGGAATGTCTACGGCAGTCTTAACCTCAAGTATGGAAATGGCTGTAGGTATTCCCCAATCCCAGAAGGTCTTAGAGAGTTCAGCCTTCTCTCCCTCACAAGCCTCCACACTCCTATAGTACTCTACGCCAGCCCAGCTCGTTCCACCCACTCCAGATGCTTCAAGCGCATCGACTCCCGTGGACGCTAAAAGTTCAGCATCCTCCCTACATATGCCGGATCCAACTTCCTTGACTATCAGTGGGAATTCAACTTTCGACTTCAACTCTCTGAGCCTGTTTAGAACACCCCTGAATACATGCGACCCATCGTGTTGGAGGAATTCGTGCAGAGGATTTAAATGAATGGTTAAAGCGTCCGCTTCAACCATTTCAACAAGCCTCTTCAACTCACCATATGGATACGTTAAAAACTCTTGAAAACCTATGTTGGCTGAAATAAATATGTGTTCCGCATTCTCCCTCGCCACCTTAAAAGAGTATGCGCAATCGGGGTTTTCAAGACACGCTCTACCGCTCCCAAGACACATACCTATACCAAGTTCTTCAGCGGCTTTAGCTAGGTTTGCGTTTATCTTAACCGCTTCAGACATTCCACCAGTCATAGCAGAAATAATTATTGGAGCCTTAAACCTAAACCCCAGAAACTCAACGGAGAGGTCTAGCTTTTCAAACTCAACCTCTGGGAGACATCTGTGGATTAAATGTACATTTTCGAAACCTGTTGTGGCTTTCTTGGCTTCGACCATTCTCTCAGAACAGATACGTATATGATCGCTCTTCCTTTTACTAGTAGAATCCACTACTGAACACCTTTTATTAATGTACCTCTAACCTTTTCACCTTTAAGAGCCTTAAAAAGCCTACCGGGTTTTAATCCATTGATTATGTGGACATCTATACCCATACTCGCTATCCTACAAGCCTGCTCAAGTTTAAAGCGGATTCCTCCGGTAGCATTAGATGATTTAAAGCTTAATCTACTTAGGAGGGATTTTACTTCAGTGACCGTAGCCTCAGCTACGAGTTCGACATTAGGATTATATTTAGGGTCAGCTAAGTACAACCCATCAACGTCGATCGTAAATATGGCTTTTAAAGGTTTAATTCTACGTGAGAGTTCAAACATCAATAAATCACCAGACACTATTGAGAAGCCCTTATCCAGATCAAATGCAACGTCTCCAAACGTTACAGGCGTCAAATTCATGTTTAAAGCGCTTATAAAAGGCTCGTAGAATATGCTCTTCAAAATACCGGATTCTGAAGTCGCGAAGGCTAGAGGGGGAAGTGGAACGGCCTTTAACCCTTTACGCTCCAACGCCTCTAAAACCTCTCCATTGAGTTTAAGCATGGCTTTATGTGTAGCGACGAAGCCCGTAATCTGCTCTTCTAAACCCATAAACTTTTCATTAAGCTTATACTTTAAAGCTAGAGGATGTCCAAAGGATCCTCCTCCATGTACTATTACGATCTTCCCCAATCCAGAAGTCGAAACCTCGCTTGCAAGCCTATTTAGAGCTCTACGGTTAACAGTCATAGGTTTATCTTTAACCGTTATAACGCTACCGCCGAGCTTGACTATAGCTTCAGCCCTCATATACTACACCAGCTCTAGATATTGGAGCAATCATAGGCTCTCCTCCAGCCCGCCTTATGGCTTCCACGACCGATTTTAAACGTTCCTTGGGTGCTAGGGCTATTATACATCCCCCTCCGCCGCCCCCGGTTAATTTAGCTCCTAAAGCCCCAGCCTCTCTAGACGCATATACAAGTTTATTAATCTTGAAACTTGAAACACCTATGGCTTCAAGTAGACCGTGGTTTACGTCCATGAGCAAACCTAATTCTCCAAAATCTCCATTCTCAAGCGCTTCCAAGGCTCTTAAAACTACGGATGAGTACGCCTTTCTAAGACCATCCATAACATCTTTCCTTTCCTCAGCGAAGGCTCTGACTTTTTCAACCATAGCCCCTGTAGACCTCCCCTCCCCTGTATTCCCTATTATAAGTGTAAAATCTTCTCCCAAATTCACTGGTTTAATTCCCACTCCACGCTGGTATAGTAGTGCTCCGCCATTAACAGACACGGCCGGGTCTATGCCTGAAGGATTTACATGAACAGTTTTTTCACACTCTAAAGCCATTTTGAAAAGTTCATCTTTAGACAGTTTAACTCCAAATAAACCCGTTATTGCAGCTATAATAGCTGAAGCCGTGGCCGCTGAAGAGCCTAAACCGACAGACACTGGCAAGTTGGACTCTATCTTCACGTATATGTTCCTATCTTTTGAGTTTACAGCTTCTAAGGCGACATCTACGGCTTTATCGACTAGAGCTGTCTTAGAGCCCTCGATAAACGTAGATTGGGATTTATAAGCGGTTACTTTAACTCTGAGGTTTAGCGCTACAGCTATTGCTGGCTCACCGTAAACTACGAAGTGCTCCCCAAAGAGTATGACTTTACCGGGTGCCGAAGCGCTGCAGAAGACTCTCATTTTAAACACGCTCAAAAACTATGGAAGCGTAGCCTACGACGGCGGAGTAATCTCCAGTCACATCTCCGCTCGTCCTATGGCTTAGAAGCGTCGCTTTGAATTGTCCAAGCCTTTTCAACGCTACTATCATAGTAGCTACTGGTCCAGGCCCACACATACTAACGCCTTCATCTACGGCTTTAAATAGAGCCTCCTCATCCATTCTTAGAATAGCATCTATAACACGTCCATCTTTCCTAAGCGTTCTGTCGTGAGATTCATAGTGATTTAGATCGGTGGAAGCTATTATAACAGCATCTACGTTTCTCAGAACAGTTGCTAAAGCTTCTCCGAGCTCTCTAGAAGTCTCTAAATCCTGCATAAGCATACATATCGGTACTATCCTATGGGAACCGTAGAGGTATTGGAGGAATGGAATCTGCACCTCTATGGAGTGCTCATAAACATGACTCCTCTCATCAATATCAACTAAGTTTGAAACATCAACTATTTTCTTGCATATTTGAGAATCGACTTCGACGTTTCCAAGCGGCGTCTTCCAGACCCCTTCAACGGGGTACACGGAAATGCCGCTTCCCAATCCCGTGTGATTCGGACCCAATATTACGAATACACTAGGTGTGCCGTCTTCAGCCAGCTTACAATAACCGTGCGCTGCTACAGGTCCAGAGTACATGTAGCCTGCATGGGGTGATACTAAGCCGCGTATCTTTCTAACGCCTTCACCAACAGGTTTAACCTTAGGTATGTATCCAGGCCCCAGCTTATGTCTAAAACATTCCTCTATCTGTTTGATCAATCCATCTCGGCTTCCACTGTAGAATGCTCCGGCTTGAGCTGGATATCTAACTTTGAAAGTCCATCACCTCTAAATAGTATAAAGCATAGGGTGGAATATTTATCTTCCCCCTAGAAGACTCTAAATACTTCTTATCCTTTAAAAATTATGGTGTATCGTTTGAATTCCATAGGCCGTAGCCTTCTGATGACCGTTTTCGGTGAAAGTCACGGCGAGGTTGTAGGGGTTATTTTAGACGGGTGCCCCGCCGGACTACCCCTAAGCTTTGAAGATATTCAAAGAGAGGTTGATAAGAGGAGGCCTGGCGGCGACCTATCCACAGCTAGAGTAGAGACGGATAAAGTTGAGCTTAAATCCGGAGTTTTCCGTGGACGTACAACCGGTGCGCCAATATGCATGATTGTAAGGAATTTAGACGTAGATTCAACCGTCTATGAAGAGTTTAGATTTAAACCTAGACCTGGTCATGCTGACTATACAGCTTACGTCAGATACGGTGGATTCAACGACTATAGGGGTGGAGGGATGTTCTCAGGACGTATGACGGTAGCTTACGTTATGGCTGGAGCCGTAGCTAAAAAACTACTTTCAACGATAGGTGTTGAAGTTTACGCCCATACGGTTCAAATAGGGCATGTCAAACTTGAGAGAGAGGTAAGTCTAGAAGAACTTAAGACAGGAGTCTATACCAGCCACGTCAGATGTGTAGACGAGAAGGTTTCCGAGGAGATGGAGCGTGCTATAATGGAGGCTGCGGCCAAATCCGATAGTGTCGGAGGAGTTGTTGAAGGTTTAGCATTCAACGTCCCGGCTGGTTTGGGAGACCCACTATTCGGAAGCCTTGATGGAGATATCGCCCATTTGATATTCAATATTCCCGCAGTTAAAGCGGTGGAGTTTGGTGTCGGCGTTAAAGCAGCATCTATGACGGGGTCTGAATTTAACGACCAGTACGTTTATAGAAACGGTAGAGTGGAGACTTTGACCAACAATTCAGGTGGTATTTTAGGAGGGCTATCTAACGGCATGCCTATAGTGGTCAGAGCAACCTTTAAGCCGACTCCTTCAATAGCTAGGAGGCAGAAGACTGTTGAGCTTCTTAAAAGGGAGGAGACCTTTATAGAAGTTGTAGGCAGATACGACCCCTGTGTAGTTCCGCGAGCAGTACCAGTTGTTGAAGCCTGCTTAGCATTTGTAATAGCAGACCACTGTTTAACACTGGGATTGATACCAAAAGTTTTTGAGAACGCTTAAGAAGAGGAAGAATGTATCAACTACAATTTAGTTGAAGGTGGATATTTCATTGGAAATAGAAGAGCTGAGGAAACGTATAGATCAAGCAGATTTAGAATTGCTTAAACTCCTCAAGGAGAGAGCTGAATTAGCCAGTGAGATTTTAGAGATTAAGAGGAAGCTAGGCTTACCGTTTAAAGATGTTAAACGCGAGAGGGAGATACTTGAGAGAGTGAAGGCTAAAGCCGTGGAACTCTCCCTAGACCCAGCCCTTACAGAGGATATCTTTAAAAAGATAATAGGCTTGTCTACGTCATTTTACCGCGACATTAGCATAGCGTACTTAGGACCAAAAGGTTCATTTACGGAGATCGCCGCTATGAAGTTTCTAAATGAAGCTAATGTACGGTATATACCCAAGCCAACTATACGTGAAGTCTTTAGAAGCGTTGAAGCTGGCGACGTAGATATGGGGGTGGTGCCGATTGAGAATTCCATTGAAGGCTCTGTAAACGTCACATTAGATCTTCTTTTAGATACCCCTCTGAAAATCTACGGTGAAGTAGAGCTTAGGGTGGACCACTGTTTACTCGTAAGCCCGGGATCCACTACGGAAGATATACGGGTTATCTTTTCACATCCTCAGGCTATAGCCCAGTGTAGAGCATTCCTAGAGACCGTAATCCCCCACGCTGAAATAGTAGAAGTGAATAGCACTTCTAAAGCCGCTGAAATCGTTAGAAGTCTAAGGGGAGCTGCAGCCATAGCGTCTGAACACACGGCATCCATATATGGTTTAGAAGTTTTAGCCAGATCTATACAGGACTACCATGACAACTACACGAGGTTTATCGTCTTAAGCTTAAGTGAGCATCCATCTACTGGCTTCGATAAAACGTCGCTCGTATTTTCAGTACCCAATAAACCTGGTGCTCTATACAATGCGTTGGAGCCGTTTGCCTTGAAAAACGTAAATTTGACTAAAATAGAGTCTAGGCCGACTAGAGGCAAACCTTGGGACTACGTGTTCTACATGGATATGGAGGGGCATAGGCTTGACAGCAATGTGAGGGAGGCCATAGGTGAGCTTGAAGCGAGGGCGAGTTTTCTAAAGGTTTTGGGGAGCTATCCAATGGCGAGGAGGGGGTCTTAGATTGCTTAGGAGGTTCTTAGAGGAGGTTGAAACCGTTTACGTGGATGATGAAGTAGACCCAGACTATGGTTTTACAGAATACCTTAAGAAGACAGATGCCCCAGTGGTATTTCGAAGAGTGAGGGGATACCCGAGTTTAAACGTAGTTGGAAACCTGTGTAGCTCTAGAAGGATGATATCTAGAGCCTTGAAAGTTCCATATGAACGTATTCAAGAAGCTTGGGCAGATGCTTTAGAACACCCCAAGCCCTACGGATATGTAGACTACGCTGAATTCATGGAAAATGTCTACGAGAAGCCGGACGTCATAAGATACTTGCCATTTCCAATATTTTACAAGGGTCTTAAACGACGTTACGCAACCGGAACCATAGTGTTGGCTAGGGACCCCGAAACTGGCAGGATGAATGCATCTTTCCATAGGCTTATGCTACTTGAGAAGAATAGACTGGCCATAAGAATTGTTCCGAGGGATCTTTACAGGTTCTACGTTCTCAACCGTGAATCTGGTAGAGACACGAAGATCGCCGTGGTATCCGGCGTCCATCCGGCTATATGCATGGCCGCCGCCACCTCATACCCAGACTTAAACGAGTTGCAGACCGCAGAGGTCTTCCATGAATTTAAATGCGTGAACGTAGATGGGCTTGATGTGCCTGCTGAGGCGGAAATCGTTATGGTGGGTAGAATTCTCAAAGATGAGGAGGCTGAAGAAGGACCATTCGTAGATCTTACTGAGACAGTCGATGCGGTTAGAAGACAACCCATTCTAGAAGTTGATAGACTCTACATGAAGAGCAACCCGATATGGCACGTAATTTTACCCGGCGGTTTGGAGCATAAACACTTGATGGGTATTCCGCAGGAAGCTAGAATGCTTAAGATAATCAGAAACACCGTACCAACCGTCAAGAAAGTCTATCTTACAGCCGGCGGTTGTTGCTGGCTTCACGCGGTCGTCTCGATCAGGAAGGTGAGTGAGGGTGATGGCAAAAATGCGGGTTTAGCTGCTCTAGCGGCTCATCCGAGCCTGAAGATGGTGGTGGTTGTAGACGATGATATAGATGTTGAAAACCCTAACGATGTTGAATGGGCTTTAGCGACGAGACTACAGCCCGATAAAGGAGTTGTGATAATTCCAGGCGTTAGAGGTTCAAGTCTAGACCCATCTCAGGGGAAGACTGGCTTAACGTCTAAATGGATCATAGATGCTACTATTCCACTAGAGGCCGATGTAAACTCTTTCAGGAGGATCCTCTAAGCCTTGTACCTGACGGGTGAAGAGGAACGTATCCTTAAGGGTGAGGAGGGATATGCTAAACAGAAGGCTATGGAGATTCTCACGGTTTTAGGAGACATATATGGTGCTGACAGACTTATACCTGTATCTTCGGCTCAAATTGCAGGTGTAAGCTATACATCTCTGGGAGATGAGGGTATAGAGTGGCTTGAATCTCTACAAGATTGCCGTGTAGTAGTACCAGCTATGCTTAATCCAGCGAGCATAGACCTTGAAAATTGGAGGGAAATGGGTATATCATATGAATATGCATGCAAACAACTCAGGATAATAGATGCGTATAGGCGGTTGGGCGTTAAACCTATATGCTCCTGCACGCCATACCTTGTAGGTCTAGTCCCTAGGTTTGGTGAACACGTAGCTTGGTCTGAGTCTTCAGCCATATGTTATGCAAACTCGGTTTTAGGTGCTAGAACAAACCGGGAAGGCGGACCTTCTGCGTTAGCCTCAGCCATAGTCGGTAAAACCCCCGACTACGGATATCACTTAGATGAGAACCGTAAGGCTACTGTGCTGATCGACGTAAACGTTGAACTTGAAACGTTGAGCGACTACAGCGCTATGGGCTATTGGGTTGGTAGAACTGTGGGTTTAGGTGTTCCATATTTTCGGGGTTTAAAACCTCGTTTTAGCGAAGAACTTAAAGCCTTAGGGGCCGGTTTGGGAACAGCAGGCAGTATTGCGCTATATCACGTTGAAGGAGTCACACCTGAGTATTATGAAGCGTTAAACGGTCAAGTCGAAAAATTAAACTTCACTGATAGAGATCTTAGAGAGGTCTACTGTGAATATTTTAAACCAGTAGATGAATCTGTAGAACTGGCAGCTATGGGTTGTCCACACATGTCCCTTATGGAGCTTGAAGAAGCGGCTAAACTCCTCAAAAATAGACGTGTGAAGAGAGGCTGTAAACTCTGGCTTTTCACGTCCATAGCCGTTAAAAGGTTGGCTGAGAGATGTGGCTTCCTCAAGACTATAAGAGAGGCTGGTGGAGAGGTGTATGTGGACTGCTGTATGGCCTTGGCTCCACTTAAAAGTCTAGGCATTAGAAATGTCGCTGTGGATAGTGCTAAAGCAGCCTTTTATACCCGTCTATTGACACGTGTAAACGTGTTTTTTGGAGATTTTAAAAGCTGCATATACTCCATTACGGAGGGCCAGTGAAAGTGATCATAAAGTGTAGACGTATATCTGGAGGATATGGAGAAGGTTATGCACTAGTATCTCCTGAGCCTATAAGCTTCTTCGGCCAAATCGACAGAAACACTGGTGTTGTATGTGATGAAAGGCACCCGCTCTACGGTGAGTCTATAGCTGGTAGGGTCTTAGTCTTCCAAAGCGGTAAGGGTTCAACCGTAGGCTCATACGTCATTTACGGTTTAGCTAAAAGGGGAAAAGCACCGTCAGCCATGATATGTATGGAGGCGGAGCCTATAGTTGCAGTTGGAGCTGTAATTGCAAATATACCCATGGTTGATAGACCTGAGAGGAACGTATTTAAAAACGGAGATTTTATAAAGGTTTATGCCGATAGGGGTTTGATAGAGGTTTTAGACTAGTTCTTTCATACCCTTTATACGCGTTATAAGGGCGTGTGAGATACCTGAAATAGACTCCGTTAATCTCCTGCCGTCTAAACCGTAGAAAGCTGTATTCAACCCTTCGGATAGCGCCAACTTCTCCAGCAATTCCATAAAGATCCCTCTACCTGCAACTCTAACACTAGCATCTGAGATTCGGTGTGAGGTAAACTCTACCCCACACGATGGGCTTCCCTCAATACCTACGATCGCTAGAATTTCTAATCTAGGTTTGATTGAAAGCTCTTTAAAAGTCTTCAATTCCCGTATGACGCTTTCAGCTAAAATCCTACAATGGTTTACAAACCCGGGGAGGGCCTCATAATCGTCACGGGTCATAGGTCTCCTAGGGTTTCCCAGCAGGTTGAACTCTGGACAAGGAAGCTGGTATAAGCCAACACCCATCGGTTTGAGCTTTTCAAGGAAATCCGATACAAAGCCTTCTGTCCAAGCACCTGAACCGCCGTCCCAAAACCATCTCGTTGCCTGATTGAGTATGCAGTGGGCTACGGCTACTATGTACTTCGAATATAAGTAACCGCTCAAACCTTTAGTTTGAGTATGCATCTATCTAACCCTTGTAATTAAACTTCGTTTAAAGGTACATAAAAACCACTATAGAGTTTGCAATGCTATTCCCTAACGTTTTCATACAGTCTATTCATCATTTTCAATGCCGTTTCAACCATTATGTCTCCAGCTTCAGGTATTAATATGTTTGGTCCTATTGTTGTTTCATAGCTTCCAGATGCCTCTAGGCTTCCTTCTTCTCTGAACGCTTTTACTGTTGGAACATATCCTACTGAGTCGTTGGCTAGTTCACATATGAACGTGTGTTTGAAAGGCGATTTCTCCTTTATTTTTAAACCGTGTTCTACGAAAAACTCGCCTGGAAGTCCGACTATGGCTGCTAGATCGTCTATGGCTAGTACTTGAACCCATGTTTTAACATATTTTGGAGCGTTTAGAAACTCATCAACTTTGGGGTGGAAGAAGTATTTCAAAGCGTAATGCCGCATGTTTACGGCTTTAACCTCGCCCTTCGCAAGCTTGGAGGCAAACTCTATTTCAGCTTCCGTTGGGAATCTTCTTGGGATCGTAACCTCCTCCATAGCTGAGGCGAGCTTTAAAGAATTTTCGAAGTGCATTTGATTCCAAGCCCATATCGTTTTTGCGGCTATGAGCGAAGCTATACGTTCAGCGTGTCCGAAGAACTTATTCACCTCCCTATGGGGCTTCATGGCGTCGAACATTATGACGTCTCCGCATGCTCCGTTTGCAAGCATCGCCACAAACCTTTCACC